>Ga0222714_10000870_pt1 | contig 34359 bp, 37 predicted proteins | sample C33_3DmetaG_FD_165048 | JGI IMG/M metagenome (GOLD analysis project Ga0222714, IMG submission 165048) | Estuarine water microbial communities from San Francisco Bay, California, United States - C33_3D | ecosystem: Environmental > Aquatic > Marine > Unclassified | place: USA: California... | reverse complement strand
GCTCCAGCTAAAAAACCAGTGGCTAAGAAAGCAGCTCCAGCTAAAAAACCAGTGGCTAAGAAAGCAGCTCCAGCTAAAAAACCAGTGGCTAAGAAAGCAAATGGTGGATTAAAAGAATTTACCCCCTATAGAGCAAAATCGAATGAGAAATATATGAGTAAATCACAGACTGATCACTTTATTAAGATTCTTAATGAATGGAAAGTCGAGCTTAGCTCAGATATTGATCGAACAGTAACTCATATGCAAGACGAAATTACTGCATATGCAGACCCCAATGATCGTGCCAGCCAAGAATCTGATATGGCATTAGAACTTAGAAATCGTGATCGTGAAAGAAAATTAATCAAAAAAATTGATGAGACTCTAAGAAGTATTTCAAATGATGATTACGGCTATTGCCATCAATGTGGTGAAGAAATTGGATTAAAAAGACTCCAGGCAAGGCCAACAGCAACCCTTTGTATTGATTGCAAAACACTAGATGAGATTCGAGAAAAACAAATGGCAAAATAAAAAAGCCCGTTTAACGGGCTTTTTTTTATTCTTCTACTTCCTCTTCAGTCTCTTCCTTAACAGGGGGCTCAATTAATGCTTTAGCACTGACTCTTACCTTTCCTTTATCATCTACCTCAATAACTTTAACTTTAACTTCGTCACCTTCGGATAAATAATCTTTAACAGATTTAATTCTCTCATGGGCAATCTGAGAGATATGAAGGAGGCCATCTTTATTTGGCAGAAGCGATACAATGGCACCAAAATCTAAAATCTTAATCACCTTACCCTCGTAGATTTGATCAACCTCAACATCAGCAGTAATTTCTTTAATTCGATCAATAGCAGCTTGACCGGCCTCACCCGATACACATGCTACCTTGACAAGACCATCATCATCAATGTCTATTGTCGCTCCAGTATCCGCCGCAATTGATTTAATAACTGATCCGCCCTTACCAATAACATCTCTAATCTTATCTGGATGAATTTTAATAGTCATAACTTGTGGTGCAAACTTTGATAGCTCTGACCTAGGCTCTTTAAGAGTTTTTTTCATTAATTTAAGAATATGATCAATACCTTCACGGGCCTGAGATAATGCAACTTGCATAATTTCCGAAGTAATACCCGTAATCTTAATGTCCATTTGTAAGGCTGTCACACCGTTATCAGTTCCAGCAACTTTAAAGTCCATATCACCTAAATGATCTTCGTCACCTAAAATATCGGTTAGTACGGCAACACGTTTACCTTCTTTAATTAATCCCATAGCAATACCGGCTACATGTCCGGACAACGGAATACCCGCATCCATCATTGCCATCGTGCCTCCACAAACTGATGCCATTGAGCTAGAACCATTAGATTCCATAATCTCTGAAACTACACGAATTGAGTAATCAAAATCTTCTTGACTTGGAAGAGCTGCTTTTAATCCCCTTTTGGCTAAATTACCATGTCCAATTTCTCTTCGTTTGGGTGATCCAACACGACCACATTCACCAGTTGCGAAAGGAGGGAAATTATAATGGAACATGAAACGTTCTTTATATTCTCCTTGAAGTGCATCAATGATCTGTTCATCTTTATTAGTACCTAAAGTGGACACAACAAGCGCTTGAGTTTCACCTCGCGTAAACAAGGCAGACCCATGTACACGTGGTAAAACACCTGTTCTTATTTCAATCGGTCGAACTGTCCTGGTATCTCGCCCATCAATTCTTGGCTCTCCATCAAGAATTCGGTTTCTAACAATTTTTGCTTCTAGATTAAAGAATTCATTTTTTATAACATTAATGTCAGCAATTGACATATCTTCGGTTACAAGCTCATCCATAACCTTGTCTTTAATTTCAGAAAGCTTATCTGATCGTTCACTTTTAGATTTAATTAAAAAAGCTTTTTCTAAATCTTTGAATGCAATTTTTTCAACTTTAGAAACGATGTCTTTATTTGTTGCAGGAGGAGCCCAATCCCATGGGTCTTTAGCTGCATCTTTTGCTAAATCATTGATCATCTTAATGACTGGCTGCATTGCTTTATGTCCTGCAAGGACAGCATCTAACATCACTTTTTCAGACAATTCTTTTGCCTCTGACTCCACCATTAAAACAGCTGTATCATTGCCAGCAACAACTAAATCTAAATCACTATTTTCAAGCTGTGTTTTTGTTGGATTAATAACGAATTTATCATCAATGTATCCTACCCTCGAGGCACCAATCGGACCATAAAAAGGAATTCCTGAAATGGCCAACGCCGCTGATGCACCAATAATGGAAGGGATATCTGAATCAATTTCACTGTCTGATGACATCACTGTTGCTACAATTTGTACCTCATTGTAAAAACCTTCTGGAAACATAGGCCTTAGTGGTCGATCTATAAGTCTTGAGGTTAATGTTTCTTTTTCGCTAGGTCTTCCTTCACGTTTAAAGAAACCACCCGGAATTTTACCTGCAGCATAAGTTTTTTCTTGATAATCTACGGTCAGTGGAAAGAAATCCTGACCTTCTTTAGCAGTTTTATTTCCAACCACCGTCACAAAAACAACTGTATCTCCATAACTCACAACAACTGCACCATCAGCTTGACGGCCAATCTCGCCCGTCCTAATTTTTAATTCATGAGCTCCTAATTTTGTACTTTTTTCAACAATATTAAACATACTTTTTTCCTTTAATGATTATTATCATTCACTACCCAATGATAATAAGAAACAAAAAAGCCGATACCTGCTAAAAAAGCAGGTATCGGCTTCAAATTATAAAAACTTAATTATTTTCTTAGGCCTAAACGTTTAATTAAACCTTGATATCTTTCAAGACTTTTTCTTTTAAGATAGTCAAGCATTTTACGTCTTTGGCTAACAAGCGCTAAAAGACCACGTCTAGAATGATGATCCTTAGCATTTGATTTAAAATGATCTGTTAAGTGATTAATTCGATCAGTTAAAAGTGCAACTTGCACCTCTGGTGAACCTGTATCTTTTTTTGATAATTGATAATCTGCTACAATTTTCGCTTTTTCAACAGCAGCTGTCATTTAAGTTTTTCTCCTATTTCAGAACCGGACATTTTAACGGCATTTTATTAATTTAACAATATGTTTTTATTGATTTTTTTATATTAATGAGTTGAGCCTTTTAACCTTTAAATTGAACTCAGAATCAATTTGCCCTAACCCTAAAAATTCATCATTATTTGCATAAAGCCTATAAATACCCTCGTTAAGGTCTAATTTTTTTAAGATCTGTCCATTTTTCATTTGCTCTGTTTCAATTTTAGTTAAATTTATTGTATTAAATTCATCTAAATAAGAATCAATGGGTATAATTTTTTTCAATTTTTCAGGTAAAGATAACTTTTCATAATCATCTAAGGTTAAAGCTTGATGAATACCTATTTTTCCGACAGCAACACGCCTTAATGATGTTAAATAAGCTCCCGTAGACAATTTCTTACCGATATCCTCACCCAAGGTCCTAATATAAGTGCCTTTTGAACAACATACTTTGATAGTGATCAAGTCACCTTTTATTGATTGAAGGTCAATTAATTTAATAACAATTGATCTTTCGTCTCTTTCAACTTCAATACCTTGTCTGGCAAGTTTATATAAGGGGATGCCATCCTTCTTTAGGGCTGAATACATAGGGGGTTTTTGTTTTGATTCACCCAAGAAGCTTTTTAAAATTTCATTGATTTTCCCAATAGATGGAATCTTATATGAATTAATTTTTTCAATTTTTCCCTCAGCATCACCGGTTGAACTGATTGAACCCAATTGAAGATCTGCCTCATAAGTTTTATGTTCATCCAATAAAAAACTTGAAAATTTGGTTGCATCTCCCAAACAAATTGGAAGTAAACCTGTTGCCAGAGGATCTAATGTACCCGTGTGACCAATTTTTTTTGGATTCAGCATCCTTTTAACAAGGGTAAGTGCTTGATTTGATGAGATTCCCTTGGATTTGTCAATTAACAATAAGCCATTAATGGATTGCTTTGATTTTAAATTACCCAAAATAGTTATCCGAGTGATTTTTTTATCAACTGATCAATTTTATAACTTTCATCAAATGACTTATCATAAATAAACTCAAGCCTTGGGATGCCTCGGGTAGTCATTCTTTTTGATAAGTGAGTGCGCAGAAATGGCATAGATCTTTTAAATCCTTTGCTAAACTCATCAGCATCATAATCATGAGCTACAAAAAAAACTCGCGCAAATTTAAGGCATGGTGATACATCTACCTCGAGGATATTAATGCTTTTTAACGCAGGATCTTTAATTTCGGATTGAAAGGCATTGGCAAGTTCTTTTTTTATTTGCTGACTGATGCGATCACTTCTAGGGTAATCTTTTTGCAATTTTTACAGTTTCCTTGCAACCTGTAATAGCTCGAAGGCTTCTATTTGATCGCCCACTTTAATATCATTAAAGTTCTTGATAGACAGGCCACATTCAAAGTTTGATTTCACCTCTTTAGTGTCATCCTTAAAGCGCTTCAACGAGTCTAGCTCTCCATCATAAATGACAACATTGTCACGCAAAATTCTTATTTTTGAGTCTCTTCTAATTAGTCCCTCTAGAACATAACAACCAGCAATGGTCCCTACCTTAGATGCTTTAAAAGTCTCCCTAACATCCACGAGACCAAGGATATTTTCTTTTTCCTCAGGAGATAATAATCCGCCAAGGGCGGCTTTAACTTCGTCAACTGCCTCATAGATAATACTGTAGAATCTCACATCAATATCTAAGCTATCAGCTAATTTTCTTGCGCCTGACTCTGCCCTAACGTTAAATGCAATAATAACGGCATTAGAAGCAGCAGCTAAATTAATATCTGATTCATTAACTGCTCCCACAGCCGAATGAATCACATTAACTTTCACTTCTGCAGTAGATAATTTTTCAAGTGATCCAGCAAGCGCTTCAAATGAGCCTTGAACGTCAGACTTAATAATCAACGGCAAAGTTTTAATTTCACCCTCAGCCATTTGGTCAAACATATTTTCAAGTTTAGATGCTTGTTGCTTGGCAAACTTAACATCACGATATTTACCTTGCCTAAATAAAGCGACCTCACGTGCCTTTTTCTCATCATTAATGACAATAAATTCATCGCCAGCATTCGGAACATCAGACAAACCAATCACTTCAGCTGGAATGGAAGGTCCAGCTTTAGAAATATTTTTACCTAGCTCATCAAGCATTCCCCTTACTCTTCCAAAAGCGGTTCCAGCCAAAATGGTATCCCCAGGATTTAACACGCCTGATTGAACAAGCAAGGTAGTAACAGGTCCTCTTCCCTTGTCAAGACGAGCTTCGACCACAATACCTTTAGCAGGTGTATTGCTGGGTGCTTTAAGCTCTAAAACCTCAGCTTGTAATAATATTGCATCCAGAAGATTATCAATGCCTTGACCAGTTTTAGCTGAAACCTCAACAAACATGGCATCACCACCCAAACTCTCAGGAATCACCTCGTGGCCTAATAATTCGCCTTTAACTTTTTCAGGGTTGGCTTCAGGTTTATCAATTTTGTTAATAGCAACAATCAATGGAACATTGGCAGCTTTAGAATGATTAATCGCTTCAATTGTTTGTGGCATAACACCGTCATCGGCAGCAACTGCTAATACAACAATATCAGTTGCCTTTGCACCACGCGCTCTCATAGCAGAGAATGCTTCATGGCCTGGAGTATCAAGAAATGTAATAACCCCTTTGGAGGTTTTAACATGATAAGCACCAATATGCTGAGTAATTCCTCCCGCTTCACCAGAGGCTACTCGCGATTCTCTAATGAAATCAAGAAGAGATGTTTTACCATGGTCAACATGCCCCATGACAGTTACAACGGGTGGTCTAGTTTCTAGGATCTCCTCAACGCTTGATTCAATATTTAATAGTGACTCAGGGTCATTCTCTTTGGCAGCTTCAGGTTTATGACCCATTTCCTCAACAGCGATGATTGCAGTCTCTTGATCAAGGACTTGGTTAATTGTCACCATCATGCCCATACCCATTAAGGTTTTGATAACTTCACTCGCTTTAACCGACATTTTATGAGCCAAATCGGCAACGGTAATGGTTTCTGGAACAACAACCTCTTTAACAATGGGCTCAGTTGGAGCAACAAAAGTTTGCTCTACTTTATCCTCTTTAGATTTATACTTACCTTTAGGGGAACGCCAGCCTTCTGCAAAGAAGTCTTGCTTAACTTTGATGGTTTTTTTCTTAGGGCCTCGCTCAGCCCAATCATCCTTGCTATCTTTCTTATCCTTCTCAGACTTTACACCAACTTTAGATGCGGGTCGGTGCAATGTTCCTTCATGAGGGTCTTGATTTTTCTTAGTCTCATCTTTCTTAGCTTTAACATCTGCAGCCTGAGCTTCTGCAAGTGCAGCATGGCGTCTTGCTTCATCCTCGCGCATGGCTTTTTGGTTATCATCCACAATAATCTTTGGAGAAATATTTTGCTCTTTTGGTGTTTTAATATTATCTTCAGGTTTAACAAGTGTTCTTTTTTTTCTTACCTCTACTTGAATGGTTCGAGCCTGACCCCCAACATTGGTCTTTTTAATTTCAGTATTTTGCTTTCTCGTAAGAGTTATTTTTGCCTTTGGTTTTTGATCACCGCCCCTCATGCTTCTTAAATATTCAAGAAGTGAAGATTTATCGTCCTCAGAGAGTAAATCCTCTGGCTTATCGATCTTAACTCCAGCACTTTTAAGCTGGTCAAGCAAAAGATCTATTGGTAATCCCAGTTCATTGGCAAATTTTTCAACAGTAAAACTCATTTTTATCCTTAAGCAAACCAAGGAGCACGAGCTGTCATAATCAGCTCCTTAGCCTTATCCTCATCTAATTTAATCAAATCTAACAATTCATCAACCGATAGTTCAGCCAAATCTTCCATGGTCACAATACCTTTTGATGCTAATAGTTTGGCTGTATCAACATCCATACCATCCATATTTTTAAGATCATCCGCAGGCTCTGGAATTTTTTCTTCATTGGCAATAGCTTCAGTAAGAATTGCGGCTTTTGCTCGAGACCTTAATTCATTAACCGTATCCTCATCAAATTCCTCGATTTGATTCATCTCTTCAATAGGAACATAAGCAACCTCTTCAATAGATGTGAAACCTTGATTTACAAGAATATCAGCGACGTCCTCATCAACATCGAGTTTTTCAATAAATAATTGGCTCGAAGAAGTATATTCATCCTGTGTTTTTTGATCAGATTCTTCCTCGGTTAAAATATTTAATTCCCAATTCGTTAATTCTGATGCCAAACGAATATTTTGACCATTTTTTCCAATAGCTTGAGCTAGGTGATCTTCACCAACGACAAGATCCATGCTATGTTTTTCTTCATCAACAACAATGCTCATGACTTCAGCTGGAGCCATCGCATTAATAACAAATTGAGCTGGCTCCATAGACCAAAGAACAATATCAACCCTCTCTCCAGCCAATTCACTGGTAACAGCTTGCACACGAGAACCTCGCATACCGACACAAGTTCCAACTGGATCTAATCTTTGATCATTAGCCTTTACAGCAATTTTTGATCTTAAGCCTGGATCTCTTGAGGCTGACATAATCTCTAATAAACCTTCCTCGATCTCAGGTACTTCAAGTTCAAATAAACTTATTAAAAACTCTGGCGCTGTTCGAGATAAAATAAGTTGAGGGCCTCTAGGAACCTGATCCACTTTAATTAAAACTGCTCTGATACGATCACCAACTCTTAAATTTTCTTTGGGGATCATTTGATCCCTGGGTAATAACGCTTCAAGACGTCCAACTTCAATTATGGCATTACCACGTTCCATGCGCCTAATTTGACCTGAAATAAGCTTTTCATCCCTTGCAAGAAAGTCATTTAAAATCTGTTCTCTTTCAGCTTCTCTGACCTTCTGCAAAATAACTTGCTTAGCAGCTTGCGCACCAATACGGCCAAACTCTACAGAGTCCACAGGCTCTTTAATAACATCATTAATTTCTAAATCTTTAGCTCTATCATCAGTCGTTAAAATTTCTGCCTCTGGATTTTCATATTCCTCTTCACCGATAATTGTCCAACATCTGAATGTTTGATATTCACCTGTTTCTTGATCGATCTCTACACGAATATCAACCCCTGCATCATATTTCTTTTTAGTTGCAGAAGCCAAAGCTAACTCAAGAGCAGTAAAAATAACTTCTCTAGCAACATTTTTTTCATGAGCTAACGCATCAACAAGTAATAAAATTTCTCGACTCATATCTTTCTCCGGTGAATCTTTTTAACTTACATTTTTGGATCTAACCGAGCGCGGTCAATATTATCAAAATCAATATTCACCTCCTCTTGTTCAGGGGTCTTAATCATAATAACTAAACCCTTAACATCCAAAACCTCCCCTTTGAAGTTTCTCTGATTCATAATGGGGGTGCGGGTTTTAATTTTTATATTTTCACCCTTAAACTTTTGAAAATCCTCAATCTTTTTAATAACCCTATCAAAACCAGGTGATGAAACTTCTAATCTTTCATAATCAATATCCTCTTCAACTGTAAGGACATGATTTAAATGATTACTCACATCAACGCAGTCATCAATCGTCACTGACGCTGGTTTATCAATAAAAATCCTAATAAGTTTTCCTTGATTTTGAAATTCAAAATCAACCAACTCATAACCCATTTGTGCAACTATCTTACTTACAAATTCTTCTAAATTTGTATTCACAAAAAACCTCAAAATAACACTTCAAATAAAAAATGGGCCGTCAGGCCCATTTCTTTGGTGCTTCAAATTATAACAAGATATTAATGCGAATAAAAGATTTTTCTTTATTATTCAGACTTTTAGCTAAATATTATTTTTGCAAATTTTCTTTTTCCAACTTGGATTGTAAATTCACCCATTGATGAAATACTTTTTTTCTGATCCTCAACCCTTTCACCATTTATTTTTACTCCACCGCCAGATATTAGGCGAATGGCTTCTGAGGTACTTGACACAAAGTCAATTTTTTTTAAAAGTTGCGGGATCGTCATTGATTCGTCTTCATTTGACAGGCTAATTTCAGGAATATCGTCAGGAATTTTTCCTTGAGCACGAATTTCAAAATCTTTTTCCGCATCATTTGCTGCATTTGAATCATAAAAACGGGTAACAATTTCTTTTGCAAATTCCACTTTTATATTTTTAGGATTTTCACCCTCATTAAATCTTTTTTTCCAAAGCTGAATATCATCAAGTGATTTTAACGAGAGTAAATCAATATAACGCCACATAAGATCGTCAGAAATAGACAAAATTTTAGAGAAGATAACTTCAGCTGGTTCTTGGATACTAATATAGTTATTTAATGATTTAGACATTTTTTGAACCCCATCAAGGCCTTCTAAAAGGGGCATCGTTAAAATACATTGAGGTTCTTGATCGTAATGTTTTTGTAACTCTCGGCCCATCAATAAATTAAATTTTTGATCGGTACCGCCTAATTCGATATCAGCCTTTAAGGCAACCGAGTCATAACCTTGCATGAGCGGATAAATAAACTCATGAATGGCGATAGGTTGTTGAGAGCTGAATCTTTTTGAAAAATCATCTCTTTCAAGCATTCTAGCAACGGTATGAGTGGCAGCTAACTTTAAAATACCACTCGCTCCAAGTTCATTGAGCCAAGTTGAGTTAAAAACAATCTCCGTTTTATTTTTATCAAGTATCTTAAAAACCTGATTGGCATAGGTTTTAGCATTTCTTTTTACATCATCTTCCGACAAGGGAGGCCGTGTTGTATTTTTTCCTGTTGGATCACCAATCATCCCGGTAAAGTCACCGATTAAAAAAAGTATGTCATGCCCTAGATCTTGAAATTGTCTTAGTTTATTAATAAGAACAGTGTGGCCAAGATGTAAATCAGGTGCGGTTGGATCAAACCCTGCTTTAACACGCAAAGGTTTACCTTTTTTTAATTTTTTAATAAATTCATCTTCAATGAGAAGCTCATCGGCTCCACGCTTAATGATTTGAAGGGTGTCTTTGATATTCATAAATTTTCCATCTAAATTCCTCATAATTTTAGCTTAAAATTGATGGATTGAATGTAAAAGAACCTTGATAACGATTAAGATAATACTTTATGAGTAAATCAGAACTATATTTCGGGGTAATGTCAGGTACCAGTATGGATGGCATTGATACTGTTTTGGTCAAATTTACAAAAAATAAATTAGAGTTATTAGATTTCAACCAACAGGCATACTCATATAGTTTTAGAAAAAAACTTTTATCATTATGTGATCGAAAGAAAAATGACCTGGAAGAAAGTTATGAGTTTGGCATCATTCACGCAGAATTGACAGTCAAGAGCATTAAAAAAATGCTTAAAAGAAATCACTTAAATTATCAATCGATCAAAGCGATTGGTTACCATGGTCAAACGATCAGGCACAGACCTGAAAAAAGATTCTCGATCCAAATTGGTAATGCCCATCTACTGGCAGATAAAACAAAAATAAATGTTATTAATGATTTTAGGAATCGGGATATGGTTGACGGGGGTGAGGGTGCTCCGCTAGTCCCTGCTTTTCATCAGGCTTTCTTTAAGTCCTCCAAAAAAAATAGACTAATCGTCAATATTGGTGGTATTAGTAATCTAACTTATATCCAACAGAAAAAATTAGTGGGGTTTGATTGTGGGCCAGGTAATTTATTAATGGATTATTGGGCTCAACAAAAAATTAAAAAAAATTACGATAGGAATGGGTCATGGGCTCAAGGGGGTGATCTCAACCATGAGCTATTAAAAAAATTACTGAGTGATAAATTCTTTAAAAAAAATCCCCCAAAAAGTACAGGCCGTGAATATTTTAATGCTCATTGGCTTTTAAAAAAATTAAATAAAAAAATAGATCCACAATCAGTCCAAAGAACATTGCTAGAGCTTACAGTCCAATCCATTTTTCGATCTGCTCAAACTCATTGCAAACAAATTGATGAAATATACGTGTGCGGGGGTGGTAGCCAAAATAAATTTTTGATGTTGAGATTATCAGAACAATTTAACAAGCCTGTTCAAAATACCGAAAGCATTGGGATCCCTTCTCAAGAAGTAGAATCAGTTGCCTTTGCATGGCTTGCTAAAACTTGCCTTGAAAAACAATTTAATAACTCCCCACAAATTACAGGGAGCAAAGGCTTAAAAGTTTTAGGTGTTATACATCATGGTTAAAAAATGCTTTTAAGCTATAATTAGTGTTCAAAATCTTTGATAAATCATATGTCTGATAAGAAAGCAAAAATTACATTAGAAAATAAATCTTTCGATTTGCCCATCATAGAGGGTTCAATGGGGCATTCAGCCATGGATACTCGCAAACTTAACCAGCATCAATTACTAAGTTATGACCCTGGCTTCACCTCTACTGCCGCCTGTAGTTCTGCGATTACCTATGTTGATGGTGACAACGGTCTTTTACTTTATCGAGGATACCCTATTGAGCAATTGGCAGAAAAGTGCGATTTCTTAGATGTTGCATATTTACTGTTTAATGGGGAACTACCCAAACCTAAAGCCAAAGAAAAATATCAGGCCATCATTAACAGCCATAATTTATTGCATGATCAAATAAACAATATCTATAGAGGCTATCGACGAGACTCTCACCCCATGGCAGTTATGATTGGCGTGGTAGGTTCCATGTCTGCTTTTTATTTTAACGACATGAACATCTCTAATTTAAAACATAGGCGCGTATCTGCCTACCGACTCTTAGCCAAAGTTCCCACCATTGCCGCATGGAGTTATACCTATAGTTTAGGTTTGCCTTTTGTCTATCCAAAATACGATGTTGGATACGGTGATAATTTTTTAAATATGATGTTCTCAGTTCCAAACAGAGCCTATACGATAAATCCAGTTTTAAGTCGTGCTTTTGAAAAGATTCTTATCTTACATGCAGACCATGAACAAAACGCATCAACCTCAACCGTAAGATTAGTAGGTTCAACAGGAGCCAATCCATTTGCGTGTATTGCATCGGGAATAGCCTCTTTATGGGGCCCTGCGCATGGTGGAGCAAATGAAGCCACCTTAAAGATGCTCAATGAAATTAAAACGGAATCAAGGATTGGTGAATATATTAAACGTGCCAAAGATAAAAACGATGATTTTAGACTCATGGGGTTTGGTCACCGAGTATATAGAAATAAAGATCCTCGAGCCGAGATCATGAAAAAAACATGCCATGAAGTTTTAGATGAATTAGGTTTAAATAACGAACCTTTATTTAAGCTAGCACGAACTTTAGAAAAAATAGCGCTTGAGGATGAATACTTTGTAAGTAAAAAACTGTATCCCAATGTTGATTTCTATTCTGGCATTGTTATGCGCGCCCTTGGTATCCCGAATTCTATGTTTACCGCAATTTTTGCTCTGGCTAGAACCGCCGGATGGATAGCTCATTGGAATGAAATGATGTCTAGTAACGAAAATAAAATAGGTCGGCCCAGACAAGTTTATACAGGCAGAACCATAAGAAATATTCCTAATTTCTAAACTGAGAATGATGAACCACAACCACAAGTGGTCGTTGCATTTGGATTTTTAATGACAAATTGTGAGCCTTGAACATTATCTTGATAATCAATTTCAGCCCCTGTTAGATATTGTAAGCTCATAGGGTCAATCAATAATGTTACTGAGTCTTTGGTAACTTTAGTATCATCTTCATTTTCCGTTTCTTCAAACGTAAAACCATATTGAAAACCCGAACAACCGCCGCCACTGACAAAAACTCGCAGCTTGAGGTCAGGCGTACCTTCCTCCTCAATGAGCTCTTTGACCTTATTAACAGCATTGTCAGTAAAGTTAATAGGTTCAGGCATTAAAATTTCATTTTCCATTAGTTTTTCCTATTTTTTCCATTATTTCATGAAATTATACTCTTCTGAATTTTATTTAGCTCTGTTTTAGTTAAACGCTTCAATGAACCATTAAGAATAGATCCATGATGGACCTCAAGGATTCTATATTTAATATTGCCATTTATTTCAGCCCCTTCATGGAACTCTAAATATTCAGTTGATGTAATATCGCCTTTGACTTTGCCACCAATAATAGCCGAAGCAACGCATATATTTCCACTCACAAGACTTCCTTGACCCATAATAAGAGATCCATCATCGCCATTAATTGTTAAATGTCCATAAATTTTTCCATCTAATCGAACGCCCCCCGAGACAACCGTATTTCCTTTTATAACCATTTGTTTATCAATGAGAGTGTCAATATGAAATTTTTTATTTTTTTTAAACAGCATTATTTTTTTCTCTTACCTACAATTTTTTCATAAAAAAGGATATCTTCTTTTAATTCATTATTTTCTAATTGAATAGCTCTAATATCCTCTGATAGTTTATCATTTACCTCTTTATTCATTTGAACCTTTAACTCAAGTTCAGCAATTTGAGATTCATTTTCATTAATTTGAATCTCAAGTTTTGCCATCTCTAAAAGTGTTTCTGAGACATTTCCAGCATCAAAAAACTTATACGCACTATAAAAACCTAATGAAAAAAACATTAAAGTTAATAAGAGATATCTAGGCCATAAAGAACCGCTTTTTACTTTATGTGTTTTATGTGTAATTAAATTTTTTCTTTTTTTAATCATCATTTTAAGGAAATAATGGTGTTAGTAAATTAAGCCCTAAAGTCTCATCAAAACCAGCCATAATATTCATATTCTGAACCGCTTGACCTGCTGCACCTTTTACTAAATTATCAATAACTGAAAATAGAACAAGCCTATTAGTATTTTCAATTTTTTGAAATGATATTCTACAAATATTTGATGATCTGACTGATTTGGTGTCTGGGCATTTGCCACTTTCCATAACATCAACAAATGGCTCATTAAGATAAAAATTATCAAAAATTTCTTTTGAATCAAAATTGTTCAAACAATCAACATAGATGGTTGCATGAATACCCCTGACCATTGGTACTAAATGTGGAATAAAAGTAATCTTTACCTGATCATTAGATAGCTTTGAAAGATTCTCTTCAATTTCAGGAATGTGTCTATGGCCAGAGGGTGCATAGGCAATAAAATTATCACTTGCTTCAGACATTAAAAACATAGAATCAATTTTTTTACCGGCACCACTAATACCTGACTTGGCATCTACAATAATAGTCTTCGTATCAATGAAGTTTTTTTTAATGAGTGGAATCAAAGCTAGTTGAGTCGCTGTAGGGTAGCAACCTGGATTTGCAACAATATTTGCTGATTTTATTTTTTCTCTATTTATCTCTGGTAGCCCATAAACTGCCTTTTTAAGCTCATCTTTTGCCTCGTGTTCCATTTGATACCATTTTTCCCAAGTATCAACATTTTGAATCCTAAAGTCAGCGGCTAAATCAATCATTCTCACATTGTTATCTATTAATTTTTTTGCATATTTCATTGCAATACCATTGGGCGTTGCAAAAAACACATAATCATTATTAGTTAAATCAGCTTTATCTGGATCAACAAAAGTTTGGTCAACATAACCCCTGAGTGATGGATAAACATCTGATACTAATTTACCTGCATCACCTCTTGATGTTATTTGATAGAGATCCACATTAGGGTGATTACTTAATATTCTAAGTAACTCAACCCCTGTGTATCCTGACCCACCAACTACACTAACTTTTATTAATTTTTTCATATTCAAATTTTAACCTTTAACATGGTAATGATGTACAAAAAAAAAGCCGCTGACGCGGCCTTTTTAAATTTTCACTCAATTTATCGTTTAGAAAACTGTTTACGACGTCTTGCTTTTCTTAAGCCGACTTTCTTACGCTCAACTTCACGGTCATCACGTGTTACAAAACCTGCTTTAGATAAATCAGGCTTGAGGCTTTCATCATAATCTAATAGAGCTCTGGTAATACCATGTCTAACAGCACCCGCTTGACCAGATTCACCGCCACCAATGACATTAACTTTAATATCAAATGTAGTTGAGTGATTTGTCAATTCTAAAGATTGCTTCAAGATCATTTGAGAAGTAAATCTTGAAAAATATTCATCTACAGGTTTGTCATTAACTAGAATGCTTCCTTTGCCTGGTTGCATAAAGACCCTAGCGACAGAGCTTTTTCTTCTTCCCGTACCGTAATAGTATTTACCGATCATATAAATCCTAAATTAAATATTAATTAATTGTGGTTGTTGAGCCGCATGTGTGTGCTCACTTCCAGCATAAACTTTCATTTTCTTTGCCATAGCATATCCAAGCGGACCTTTTGGCAACATACCTTTAACAGCCTTCTCAAGTGCTCTGCCAGGAAACTTTGCTTGTAGTTTCTTGAAATTTGTCGAATACAAACCGCCAGGAAAACCAGAGTGCCTGTGATATAACTTATCTTCTTCTTTATTACCTGTAACTTTAATTTTATCAGCATTAATCACAACAATATAATCACCTGTATCTACATGAGGTGTATAGATAGTTTTATGTTTACCCCTTAAACGATGCGCAATGGCACTCGCAAGACGGCCCAAAGTAGCATCGGATGCATCAATAAGAAGCCAATCTCTTTTAACTTCATGTGGTTTTGCTGAAAATGTTTTCATTTTTAATTACTTGTAAAATAAAATTAAGAGGCGAATTTTAGTCTATTTATGGGTTTATTGTCAATTTTTTCAACAATAAAATTTACGTCATAATCATAGATATTCAAGCAAAAAAGCTAAAAAAATAATAAACCCAATCAAGTTGGCTTTTTTAAAAGCCATAAAATTCATTTCGGGCGAGAGTTTTTGAGAAAAATAAATACCATTTAATGCTAAATACAATGCAATGATTAAAAATAAAAAATATAAAATAGAATTTTCTAATCTAATGCCAAGATAGAACAAAATGAAAAACATTAGCAAATAATTAAATGTAATAAAGTGAGGAGTCCAAAGACCAAAAAATTTAGCTGATGAGTGTATAGGAAGGTTAATATCATCTTTTAAATCAGTAACTGCATAATGGGTGTCGTAACTTAACGCCCAAAAAACATTTGCTACAAACAAAAGCCATGCTTCCGAAGGTATCGAATTCTTAGTTGCTGTAAAAGCCATTAAAATTGCCATACTAAATGCCAAACCTAAAAAAAGTTGAGGTATGGAAAAAAAACGTTTTGTCAGAGGATAAAAAATCGCTAAAAAAAGTGCTATCAATGATAAAAAAATAGAAAATTTATTGAGCTGTAAAACCAAAACAAATGAAATAAAAATCAGAAAAATAAAAAATACTAAGGCATCTTTAGATGAGAGAGATTTATTTATTAAAGCTCGATTTTTTGTACGTTTCACACTTGAATCGTATTTTTGATCAAAAAAATCATTGATAACGCACCCTGCAGAACGCATTAAAATCGTTCCCAGAACAAAAATGATAAGTATTTTAGTTTCTGGCAAACCCTCCGCTGCAAGGATTAATGCCGAAAGTGTTGGCCATAAGAGTAAAAAAATCCCAATCGGTTTATCTAAACGGGCTAAAAGCATTAAATGCTTTAATTTATCAAGATTAAAGATTGATTTTTTCAAAATTATTTAAGAAGACTTCCGTTAGTAAAATGCTTTTTCTTTTATATAGAAATGTTGATTGGCGCGCAGCCACAAGCTGTTCAGGATTAATGCCCAAGGAACAAGTTCTTTGAGAAAGATCATTAAAAGCTGATAATTTCTTATAAGCAAATGATGATCGAGATATTTTTTTATTATCAAAAATAATTTCACCCAGAGGTTTGTTTTTTAAGACCCGTAATTCATCCCAAAAGCCCCTAAGATGAGCTCTAGGAATCACGGTTCTGGCGTACATTACTGGTTTATCATTCGCAAATAAAATTACTTCGCGCAAAAAAAGTTTTTCTTTTCGAAAAATAGAAAATTTTTTTAATTCATTCTCCATTAAATTTTTTTTTAATGAATTAACAACATCAACCCTGTAAGTCGCTCTCTGTTTAATAATTTCACTCAATGATGAAGAAATTTTTAACCATGCGTCAATTTTTGATTTTAAAATAATTTTTTTTTGCCAAACCATCTTTAAGCTTTCACAATATTCTGATGATTAGGTAACCATCGATTTAAATACTTTTCAATTAAAGGGTCATTACTTAATAATAATTGATCAGCCTCTTTTTTAACTTCCTCTAAAACTAACATATCTCTTGATAAATCACTTATTTTGAGCGAAGGTAAGCCGCTCTGCCTAAGACCAATAAATTCTCCTGGTCCTCTTAATTTTAAATCTTGCTCTGCAATTTCAAAACCATCATCAGTTTCATAAATAATTTTTAGTCTTTGCTTTGCTAAATCGGACAACTTCTTACCATAAAGTAGTACACAACTACTTTTTTTATCACCCCTGCCAATACGGCCCCTTAGTTGATGCAGTTGAGATAAGCCTAATCTTTCAGAATTCTCAATGATCATCAAATTTGCATTAGGGACATCAACACCTACCTCAATCACTGAGGTAGCAACCAAAATATTGGTATTACCTTTAATGAATGCTTGCATAACTTCATCTTTTTCACTTGGTTTCATCTTGCCGTGAATTAAACCAACTTGCCAATTGCTAAAATAATTAACTAAATTTCTATGCGTTTGAATTGCATTTTCTAAATCTAATTTTTCACTTTCATCAATCAAAGGGCAGACCCAATAAACTTGATTGCCTAGTGAGCATTGATGATTAATCGCCTCCAAAATCTCATTTCTTTTTGATTCAGAGAAAATTTTAGTGCTAATTTTCTGTCGTCCAGGAGGGAGCTCATTAATAATTGAAATATCCATATCTGCAAAATAACTCATTGAAAGTGTTCTAGGAATCGGTGTTGCTGACATCATCAGCTGATGAGCAGCAAAAGAGTTGCCTTTTAAATTTTTTTTTCTTAATAAAGCTCTTTGTTGAACGCCAAAACGATGCTGTTCATCAATGATATAAAAAGCAAGGTTATTAAACACAACATTTTCTTGAAAAAGTGCATGTGTGCCAACAACCACATCTGTATCTCCGTTCTCAATTCTTTGAGATATATTTTTCTTTTCAGAGGCTTTAAGGCTTCCAGATAAATAATCAATTTTGATGTTTAAATCATAAGCCCAATCAGTTAATTTCTTATAATGCTGCTCTGCCAAAATTTCTGTTGGTGCCATAAAAGCGATTTGATATCCTTGACTTGCCACCTGAAAAGCTGCAAGCGTTGCAACGATTGTTTTGCCACTGCCAACATCACCTTGCAGTAAACGGTTCATTGGTTTTGCTTTGGTAAAATCATCCATAATTTCTTTAAAACAAAATTCTTGTTGGCTTGTCAACTTAAAGCCAATTTGCTTTAATAATTTATTATGAATATCACTATCAAGAGAAATTTTTGCAGCTTGATACTGATTTTTTTTGTGATAATTGCCTCTAAAAAAGAGTTGATTAGCAAGCAGCTCATCAAATACAACTCTTTGCCGATAATCTTTTAATGATGCATCCAATAATGTGTCAGTTAATTTTTTTTGGGGGTGATGAATATTTTCAATCGACTCAATAAAGCCTGGAAATTTTCTTTTATTAATCAGCTTTGGAAAAAGATCATTAAAAAGATTATGTTTTTTTACATGCTCAATAGCTTTTAAGATATTTTTTTCAAGTATCTTTTGACTAATGCCAGATGTCAAAGCATATTTTGGAGTGAGGTGTTCCAATAACGGCTCATCTGCTTCAATAAACCTATAATCTGGGTGAATAAACTCATAAAATAAATTTGCTTTTCTTGCTTCACCATAGATCCGTACCAGGCCACCATTTTGAAATTGTTTGATTTGTGAGGGATAAAAATTTAAAAAACGAATTTGAATGGAACCGGATTTATCCTCAACAAGTACAGACAAGTTTTTTCTTGGAATATAAGTTACATCGCAACTTTTAACCTCACCTTCAATTTGAAACTTTGTGCCTGGTATTAGGTTTGAGATCGAGGTAATGGATGTTCGATCCTCATAACCTGTTGGAAAATAGATAAGTAAATCGAATAGATTATGAATCCCTAGCTTATTAAGCTTGCTAGTTTGTGATTTTGTAAAAACCGCCTCAATAGACTCTGGTCTGTCTTTAGTCAATTACAACAAATCCATCCGCCTCTATTAAAGCGTCTTTCGGTAAAGAAGCAACCCCAACAGCAGCCCTTGCAGGATAGGGTTCTGAAAAATATTGCTTCATAATTTCATTAACTGTAGCAAAATGCCCCAAGTCTGTTAGATATATATTTAGCTTAACAATATTACTCATAGAAGCACCGCTTGCTTTGATCACCTCGCTTATATTTTTAAAGACTTGATGAATTTGGTTTTCAATACCATCCACTAATTGCATGGTTTTGGGATCTAAGCCAATTTGGCCCGATAAAAAAATTGTATTATTGACTTTAACAGCTTGTGAATAAGTACCAATCGCTTGCGGGGCATTGTCCGTCTTAATGATCTCTTTGTTCATAATTATCCTAGTGATTTAATGGCTTTGACTCGATTTACTCTACTTATTTTATCAATTTTTCTAAGATTCCTTATTAGCTCAGCTAAATGAATACGATCTTTGACCTGCACTACAAAATTAATTGTTACAAACTTACTCCCATCAGGCTCGGCTAAAGAAACGTTGTCAATATTTGAATTAGATTCTGATATTACGGATGCGATTTTAGCAAGCATGCCTTTTTCATTCCAAACGAGTACATCAAGATTAACTTTGAATAAACGATCTGAATTTGGCTCCCACTCGACATCTAGCCATCGATCAGGATCCAAATTAAATTTTCTTATTGCAGGGCAATCATGCGTATGGATAATCAAACCTTTATCTTTATTTATAAATCCTAGAATGGGGTCCCCTGGAATAGGATGGCAGCAGCTTGCCAATTGAATGGCCATACCCTCAGACCCTTTAATGGTTATCACATCAAGCATTTTGGACTGATTAGGCGTTTTTTTAATGCCATCCATAATGACTGTTAACTGGTGTGCCACCATAATATTCACTCTTTTACCCAAAGCAATATCTATTAATATTTGATTTTTATTTTCCAAATGATAATCATGCGTCAACTTATCCCAGTGTTTTTTCTTAATAGAATCCGGATCAATGTGAAATGCTTTAAGCGCACTGTTTAGCATGCTGTAGCCCAAAATAACTAAGTCATCTGATTCTGCTGATCTAAGATAGGCTCTAATCTGGGCTCTTGCTTTTCCTGTAATGACAAAATTAAGCCAAGCTGGATTGGGTTTTGCAAGTGGGGCCGTAATAATCTCTATATGATCCCCCGTGTTAATTTCAGTTCGAAGAGGTACCAACTCTTGATTAATTTTGGCTGCCACAGCACTGTTACCAACATCTGAGTGAACTGTATAAGCAAAATCGATTATTGAAGAGCCTTTTGGTAATACAAAAATTTTACCTTTGGGTGAAAATACATAGACTTCATCGGGAAATAAGTCTACTTTTAAATGTTCCAGAAAATCTAATGAACTAGCACCTTCTTTTTGAATGTCTAAAAGTCGATTAAGCCATTGATTGGTTTGTTGTTGAAGCTCTGTAACATGAGCATCTTTGGTTTTATAAAGCCAATGGGCTGCCACACCAGCTTCAGCTAGTTTATGCATTGAGTCTGTTCTAATTTGTATTTCAATTGGCATTCCAAAAGGTCCAAAAAGTGTGGTGTGTAAGGACTGATATCCATTAGCTTTTGGTATAGCAATGTAATCCTTAAATTTTCCTGGTATAGGTTTATATAAAGCATGCAAAGCGCCCAAAGCCAAATAACAATCATTATGCTTTTTCACAATAATTCTAAAAGCGTAAATATCATAAATTTGTGAAAAGCCAGTTTGTTTATTGATCATTTTTCGATGAATACTGGCTGGATTTTTTTCTCTGCCAAAAACATCAGCATCAATATCAAACGTTTTTAATTTTGCTTGTATATCATCTAAGATTTTTTCAATAACCTCTTTACGATTCCCACGAGAGGTCATAATGGCTTTATGGATTGTTTTGTATCGCACCGGATGAATGTAACGAAAACATAAATCCTCTAACTCTTGGTAAAGATTATTCAAACCTAAGCGATTAGCAATGGGTGAATATATATCTGCGGTCTCTTGCGCAATTCTTAATTGTTTCTCAGGCTTCAAATGATCCAGTGTTTGCATATTATGCAAACGATCGGAGAGTTTAATTAAAATGACTCGAACATCTTGGGACATGGCAAGCAGCATTTTTCTAAAATTTTCTGCTTGCGCTTCAGCGGCATCATCAAACTGAATTTTATCAAGTTTAGATAAGCCCTCGACTAATTTTGCCACCTTAGGTCCAAACTTAGTTTTAATATCATCAAGAGAAATAGCTGTATCTTCCACAACATCATGAAGAAGGGCCGCTTGAATGGAGGGTGAATCAAGATGAAATCTAGCAGCAATGCAGGCAACTGATACAGGGTGCATGATGTAATCCTCACCACTTTTCCTTTTTTGCCCTTCATGTGCTTGTTTACTAAAGCGATAAGCCTCCCAAATAGACTCTATCTCATTTTCTTTGAGGTATTCTTGTAGCGCTAAAGTTAGCCTAGAGTTTTTGTGATCAGCAGGAAGTAAAGGGGGGATATTCTCACTCGTTTCCGCTTTAATTTTTTGAGCGGCTCTAGCCATAATGCCCCCATTTAATTTAGGTTATATTTTTAAAGAGTAAATCTTCTCCAATGACACCAGCAGCAATTTCTCTAAGAGCAATCACAGAAGGTTTATCATTTGAGCCCTCAATATCAATCAGCGCCTCAGCACCATTAGCAAGTTGCCTAGCTCTTAAGGCTGCAACCAGCGTTAATTGAAAGCGATTTGGTACTTGCTCTAAACAATCATCCACAGTAATTCGTGCCATACGATATCCTTTAATTTAGTAATTTTTTTATCATGTTGCTATGACGTGATATTTGTTTTTTTGACTTTAAATCTTCAGCTTCAATGATTGTTTTTAATTCTTGAAGCGCCAAATCAAAATCATCATTAATTGTAACATAATCAAACTTATCCATATGCTGCATTTCTGCTTGTGCTACCTCCATTCGGGCTTTGATAACCTCTTGAGAATCTTCATTTCTTGCATTCAATCTGTCTAAGAGAGCCTCAACGGATGGGGGGAGAACAAAAATACTGATCGAGTCAGGAAAAAGCTTCTTAATACTAAGTGCACCTTGCCAATCAATTTCCAAAATAACATCTTTACCTGACTCAAGCATTGTCTGAACATTCTCTTTTGATGTTCCATACATATGTCCATGACACTCCGCAGTTTCAAGAAATAAATTGTTTGCCTGCATTCTCTTAAAATCGTCATGTGTAACAAAAAAATAATCTTGACCATCAATTTCTGATTCTCTGGGTAATCTCGTAGTGTATGAAACAGAAGCCATTAGGGTCGATTTGTCTTTCAACAAAGCTTTAACCAATGAGGTTTTCCCCGCCCCTGACGCAGCCGTAATGATAAATAGGTTTCCTTTAAGTTGTTTCATCACTGAATATTCTGCACCTGCTCACGAATCTGTTCAATTAAAACCTTTAAATCAACCGAAGCTTTTGAAATCAAAACATCAGCCGCTTTTGATCCGATTGTATTTGCTTCACGATTAAACTCTTGCATTAAAAAATCCATTTTTTTTCCAACAGGCTCATTTACTTTTAATAATCTTTTCATTTCTTTAATATGCGCCTCTAATCGATCAATCTCCTCTGTCACATCTGTTTTTTGGATAAAAAATAATAATTCTTGCTGGACACGCTCGTCACTGGCATTAATTAAGCTATCTTTTAATTTCTTCGATAATTTTTTTTCATTTTGTTTTAGAGCTTTTGGCATGGTTTTTTTAATTAAGCCTACTTGCCTTTCAACCAGTTGAAGATTTTTACTAATCACTGAGCTAATTTTTGTACCCTCACGTTTTCGATCTTGACAGAGCCTATCAAGTCCTTTTTTAAGATAGATCAATAAATCTTTTTCCATTTTGCTTGAATTAAGCGATGGACGCTCATTCATCAAAAATTGATAGATGGTCATTGGATTCAGTGATGATGGATTCTTCAATTGCTTTGAAATACTCTCAATTTTTGAGATCAGATTTTTAAGATTTTTTTCATTGATGGGTTTTTTTATTAAATCTGATTGATCAACTGATTTAATAAAAACTCTGCAGTCCACTTTACCCCTGACAATTTTTTGACTTATCATGTCCCTCATTTTAGGCTCAAGCAATCTTAATTCTTCAGAGGCTCTAAGTTGACACTCAAAAAAGCGACTATTAAGGGAACGAAGCTCAATGACCAGCGAACCAACATTGATTTTTATTTCTTGAAACGAAAAACCTGTCATGCTTGAAATCATTTTTACCTCATATTTAGATTTATTAAATTATAACGACATATTCGATGATTTTTTTGATGGATTATAATGTATGTATATTTAAAGGAAACACAATGCGATCTCATAATAGAAAAATAGATGAATTAAGGCCCATTGAATTTATCAGGAACTACACCAAGCATGCTGAGGGTTCGGTGCTGGTAAAATTTGGTGATACCCATGTCTTATGCAATGCCAGTATTGAAAATGGCGTCCCCTCATTTCTCAAAGGTAAAGAGCAAGGTTGGATCACAGCGGAATATGGCATGTTGCCACGATCAACATCAACACGAATGTTGCGTGAAGCTGCTCGTGGAAAACAATCTGGACGCACGCAAGAAATCCAAAGGTTAATTGGAAGAAGCTTAAGGGCTATCATTGATTTAAAAAAATTAGGTGAGCGCACTATTCACATTGATTGCGATGTTATCCAAGCAGATGGAGGTACTCGAACTGCGAGTATTTCTGGAGCATACCTAGCATTGCATGACGCTATTCATACACTGCTTGAAAATAAAGAACTTAACGATAGTCCCCTTATAGATTCTGTTGCTGCTATTTCAGTAGGAGTTAAAAATAAAACCATCTTACTCGACCTGGATTACGAGGAAGACTCTGAATGTGACACGGATATGAATGTCGTCATGACAGGCTCAAATGAATTCATAGAAATTCAAGGTACTGCCGAAGGCATACCTTTTAGCAAAGATGAAATGGATCAATTAATTAAGGTCGCACAAAAGGGAATTGCAGAAATTAGTGATTATCAACAAGCGTTATTGAAAAAATGAAAAAAAAAGTTGTCTTAGCGACTAATAACTCAAAAAAATTAAATGAATTGCAAGCTATCATGCAAGAATTTGGCTTTGAACTCATACCTCAATCACATTTTAATATAGGAACGGCTGAAGAGCCCTTTGATACATTTATTGAGAATGCTTTAGCTAAAGCCCGATTTGCCTCTGAAAAAACTAATCTACCAGCAATTGCAGACGATTCAGGTATTTGTGTGGATGCGTTAAATGGGGCGCCTGGTATTTTTTCAGCTAGGTTTTCTGGGGAAAATGCGACAGATAAAGCAAACAATATAAAATTACTGAATTTACTAAAAGACGAAAAAAATAGAAAAGCACATTATCACTGCTCCATTGTTTTCATCAAAGAGCCTAAAGACCCGCAACCTATAATTTGTGAGGGTCAATGGTATGGAGAAATCTTAAAGGAGCCGAAAGGGTCACAGGGGTTTGGCTATGATCCAATTTTTTTGGATTATAAAAGTGAGCAATCTGCTGGTGAGTTAACCCCTGAAATTAAAAATCGTATTAGTCATCGAGGTCATGCTTTGCAAAAATTAAAACAAAAACTTAAAATTATTTATGATCAAGAAATCTAAAAAATGGCCTACATGGGTTCGTGACGATCAAAGTGTTGTGTCTTGTACAGAAAAAATAAAAGTCATGACTGAAAACTTTGATGAGATTAAAGAAATTACTCAAGATGCTTTTGAGGATGGCCTTCTTATGGAAGTGTCAGATGAACAGATGCGACAGGCCCTTCATCGAATGGTTGATGATTTACACAATACACTTAAAAAATCTAAACCTTAGTGCTTAACAAAGTCCCTTTAAGTATCTACATACATTTACCCTGGTGTATACATAAATGCCCTTATTGTGACTTTAATTCTCATGAAGTGAATCAAGTACATTTTGATGATGAAAAAAAACATTACGTACATGCGCTTATTAAACAAATAAAATCATCTAATGATGATCGGCCTATCAAAAGTGTTTTTTTTGGCGGAGGTACACCAAGTCTGTTCAATCCCCATTACATTCAAGAAATTATTGATGCTTTAAAATCGCAGTTTAATTTTGAAACAAATTGTGAGATCAACTTAGAAGCTAATCCTGGCACGATAGACTACAAACATTTTGAGGGGTTTGCAAAAGCTGGGGTCAATAGAGTTTCTTTAGGTATTCAAAGTTTTAATGACGATCATTTAAAAAAACTCGAAAGAATTCATGATGGACAAACTGCCTATCAGACTGCTCAAGATGCAACCAAGATATTCAATCGAGTCAACCTAGATCTTATGTTTGGCTTACCTCATCAAACACATAAGGAATTAATGAATGATCTTGAAAGAGCGTTAAGTCTTAAAACTCAACATCTATCTTATTATAATTTGACCATTGAACCCAATACCCTTTTTTATAAATATCCTCCCAAGCTTCCAGAAGATGATTTAATTTTTGAATTTCAAAGTTCGATTCATCAAATTTTAAAAGGTGGTGGATTTAATCATTATGAAACGTCTGCTTATGCAAAAACTGACGAGCAATGTTTACATAATCTAAATTATTGGCAATTTGGTGATTATCTTGGTTTTGGTGCAGGTGCCCATGGAAAATTAACAAAAAGTAATATGGTGTTTAGATACTCATGTTATAAAAATCCCAAGCAGTATATAAATGAATCAGAGAAAAATAATTTTTTTATAGAAGAAAAAAAACTCAGCCGAAATGATTTGATTTTCGAATTCATGATGAATGCTTTACGTTTAAATGATGGCTTTAAGAAAAAATTATTCTTTGATCGAACAAATATTGAGCTCCAAGAAATTGAAGATGAATTGAATATAGCTCAAGAAAAAGGTCATATTGAAGTCACCAATGATAAAATTAAACCTACTTTACAGGGTCAAAACTATTTAAATGACCTTTTACAAATTTTTTTAAAGGATCACTAATGAAGCTAAATAAAGTTACTAATGATTACTATGTATCTGATCAAATCACTATCGAGGATGTTGAGACCATTAAAAAGGAAGGGTTTAAAACCGTTTTTTGCCATAGGCCTAATGACGAAGAGCCCAATCAAACAGCGGCAGAATCAATCAAAGAAATCGCAGAGGAAAATGAACTCAATTTCATTCATCAGCCTGTCATTGGCAGCATGCTTAATATGCAAGATGTAGCTAATTTTAGTGAGCTTTATGAATCTGCTGAAAAACCTATTTTTGCTTATTGTCGAACTGGGACAAGATCTTGTACGCTCTGGGCTTTATCACAAATGGGTAATCTCGAAGCTGATGAAATTATTAATTTAACTTCAGCGGCAGGCTACAATTTACAACATCTGATTAAATAATTTTATTTAATTTTAAGCTTGGCTTTTTTAAGAGCGTTTTTAACAACCTTGGGTGCCGTCCCACCAATATGATTTCTGGCGTTCAAAGACCCTTTAAGAGTTAAAACTTTATAAACATCATCCGAAATATACTTTGAAAATTTTTGTAAATCTGCCAAAGCCATTTCAGATAAATCAAGACCCTTTGCTAAAGAAAATCTAACAGCTTTAGCTACAATTCCATGAGCCTCTCTAAACGCTATGCTTTTTTTAACAAGGTAATCCGCTAAATCTGTGGCCGTAGCGTAACCTTTCAAGGCTGCCAATTCCATCGTATTTTTGTTAACTTTTAATTCATGAATCATTTGCGCAAAAATAGTTAATGAATCAGTCACAGTATCCACCACATCAAAAATAGGTTCTTTATCTTCTTGGTTATCTTTATTGTAGGCTAGTGGCTGAGCTTTCATTAGTGTTAAAAGTGCAATCAAATGTCCATTAACTCTTCCAACTTTTCCTCTCACAAGTTCAGGCACATCAGGATTTTTTTTCTGCGGCATAATACTCGAGCCTGTGCAAAAGCCATCCGAAATTTCAACAAAATTGAAAAAGGGGCTTGCCCACATAATTAATTCTTCAGAAAATCTTGATAAATGCGTCATGATTAAAGATGCAGCTAAGTTATACTCAATCAAAAAGTCTCTATCTGAGACAGCATCCATAGAGTTTTCCATGACTCCATCAAATTTTAATAATTTAGCCACATAGTTTCTATCAATAGGATAGGAAGTACCCGCTAATGCTGCTGCACCCAATGGAAGCAGGTTAACTCTTTTTCTTAAATCAACTAGCCTTCCCTTATCTCTTTCCAACATTTCAAAGTAAGCCAGGATATGATGCGCAAAACTAATGGGCTGAGCCACTTGAAGATGGGTTAAGCCTGGCAAAATGGTATCGGTATTTTTTTCTGCCAACACAATAATACTTTGCTGTAATGCCTTAATCTTTAAAAGGTGATGATCAATGGCCTCTCTCAACCAAAGTCTCATATCTGTTGCCACCTGGTCATTTCTTGATCGGCCCGTATGTAATTTCTTACCGGGTTCACCTATCAGATCAGTTAATCTCTTCTCTATATTTAAATGAACATCCTCAAGATTGATTGACCATTTAAATTTATGACTCTCAATTTCTTTTTGTATTTTTTTAAGCCCTCTTTCAATGGCACTTAAATCTTTGGCAGATATGATTTTTTGTTTTTTCAACATCATGGCGTGCGCGATCGAGCCTTGAATATCAACCAATGCTAATTTTTGATCGAACGAAACAGAGGCAGTGTATTTTTTCACTATCTCTTTAACGGGCTCACTAAATCTTTCTGACCATTTTTTCATTACAAATTAAAAATTTTTAAATTAAGTTTTGTGAATTATATATGAAATGGGCTCGAAAAGCCTTATAGAGCCATGAATCGCTATGATAAAATTCGATAATGAATCGACCTTTTATCATAGCCTCAAGGGAAAGCGAACTTGCCATGTGGCAAGCAAAATTCATTCAAAATAAACTTGAGAAACTTTACCCTCAACATATTTTTAATATTCAAGGTTTCAAAACCCAAGGTGACATTATTTTAGATCAACCTTTAGCTAACATTGGCGGTAAAGGTTTATTCATTAAAGAATTAGAGCAGGCCATGCTTAATGGTCAAGCAGATTTAGCTGTTCACTCAATGAAAGACTTACCCATGGATTTACCGGATGGTTTTGAGCTTGCTGCTATTACTGAGCGTGAAGATCCTCGTGATGCTTTCATATCAAACAAATATAATTCGCTTGAATTAATGCCTAAAAATTCAATCGTGGGTACGTCGAGTCTTAGAAGACAAAGTCAAATTAAATATTATTTTCCTGACCTTAAAGTCCTCCCTTTACGTGGAAACTTACAAACACGTCTACAAAAATTAGATGATCAGCAATATGATGCAATTATTCTCGCTGCAGCAGGACTCATTCGGCTGGGTCTCAAAGATAGAATATCAGCATTCATTGACAAAACTTTGAGTATCCCTGCGGTAGGTCAAGGTGCGCTAGGTATCGAAATTATCGAAGGTAATCAAACAATGCACGAGATGATCAGTCCCTTAAATCATCATTTAACTGCTCAATGTGTAAAAGCTGAAAGAGCATTTAGCAGAATATTAGCGGGAAGCTGTACAGTACCCCTTGGAGCTCATGCTTACGCCCAAGGAAATAATATCGTGATTCAAGGTTTTGTTGCGAGCCCATCAGGTAATCGCATGATTAAAGAGGAGGTAGTCGTCCCTAACGATCAGATTGAAAACGCTGGAACACTATTAGGGCAAAAACTCATTAACCTAGGTGCTAAAGATATTCTCAATACTATCGAATGAAAAAAAATAAACTCATTCTCACAAGACCTCATTATCAAAATCATAAGCTCATTGAATCCATTAAAATGGAAAACTTGGATATTGTTAATATGCCTCTCATTGAAATAGATGCAATTATCGATTACAAGCATTCCGATATCAATCAAAAAATGAATCGCTCTATTCATTGCATCATTTTTATAAGTACAAATGCGGTCATTTATTTTGGACAATTGCTAAAAAAATTTAATCTGCCATTTCCTAAGGCAAATTTTATGGCTGCAATTGGTAAATCTACAGCTCAATTGATCAAAGATACCTTTGGAGCAGAAGCGCTTTTCCCAAAAAATATTTATGACTCAGAACATTTAATTGATATGTCCATCTTTAATGATGTCACCGAAAAATATTGTCTGATTATTCGTGGAAAAGGAGGGCGCGAAACATTAAAAAATCTATTAATTAATCGGGGTGCAACCGTTGAGTACCTCGAATGCTATCAAAGGTCGATGATACCTTTAAATGCAGAAAATTTTAAAGATATAAAAATACCTGGCAATAACTTCATTTTAATAAGCAGCAATGAAGTCGCTCAACACTTTGTTAATCAAATTACTAAACTAAACATCGATGTTAGTGATTTTATTTTTATCGTGAATCATGAAAGAATTGCAGAAAAAATAACACCTATTTCAAAAAAAATTAAAATGATTGATGAAATTAATGATGCAGAAATACAAAAGACGATTCAATTTTTCTAATCGATTATGCAGGGGTCGGCTTGGGTGGAGAGAAACTAAAGGCGTCCGCAAAAAATTCGTCTTCAGGTAATCCTGCTGCGACAAAATCTTTAAACGTGGATTCCACAAGAATAGGCGCACCACAACAATAGACCTGATAACGATCTAAATCCTGAATATCCTCTAAAACAGCATGATGAACAAATCCAGTCCTTAAATTATCATGGTCTTTATCAAGTTCTGAGAAAACTGGTATGTAAGAAAAATTTGTTTGTGTTTTTTGCCATTGCTTACATAAATCATCCATATAAAGGTCATCTAATTTTCGGACTCCTTGATAAAGGAAAATCGGTCTTTGGTTGCCATTCTCAAACATATCCTCAATGACGGACTTAATAGGGGCAAACCCTGTGCCACCTGATACAAAAATAATAGGTTTATCACTTTCTCTAAGAAAAAACTGGCCAATCGGTGCTTCAATTCGATGAATCGATTTTTCTTGCATCTCCTCAAAAACATAATGAGTAAACTTACCACCATCAATTAACCTTAAATGTAACTCGATAAGTTCTGCATGAGGAGCACTAGCAATTGAGAAAGCACGTCGCGTACCATCCGCCATAATGAATTCAATGTATTGTCCTGCAAGAAAATTCAATTTTTCACCACCTGGTAATTTTAGCAACATCTTCATCACATCATGATTAAGCTTCTCTAACAACTCCACTCTCACAGGTGTTATTTTGGGCTGTGGAATCTTACTGTCGAAACTATCAATGCGTGCCTCAATTACAACATCTGAAGTCAAATATGCTTGACAACAAAGGGTGAAACCTTCATTTTTTTCATCATCAGTCATGGCTGACTGCTGAAATTGATCACAAATTACCTCGCCAGAAATTAATTTAGCTTTGCAAGAACCGCAACCACCATTTCGACAGCCATAGGGAATATTAATGCCTGCATCAATGGCAGCCTCTAAAAGCGTTTGGCTTGGTTTAACTTCAAATGATTCGCCTTTAGGCTGGATTGTAACTTTAAAGCTCATATCAATTAATCATCTTCCCGGCGATATTCGCCTTCGATCACATCGTCTTTTTTACCAGGATGGCTATGATGAAAGGTTTCAGAATTGAGATTAGGTGAAGATTTAATGGGTATTAATAATAAAATAATGCCTATGATATCGGTAAAGACACCTGGGAATAAAAATAATACCCCTGCCAGTAAATTTTTAGCGCTGCCTAAAATACCTGAAAATAAATTGCCGCCTTGAGCGATTAATGCCATGAGTTTAGGAATAACAAGTAATTTTTCATCCTGAATTAATTGCCATCCTAGAATCGCCATAATGATAATGTAACCCAAAAACCACCATCCATAGAGACCACCAAATTTAAATAAGCCCCAGATTTCAATGAAAGGAAGTGCAATTAAAAAAAGAATAAATAAAAGTCTCATGAAAACAATTCTAATAATATCGAAGTTAATATCTTGATGAATTTTTCAATGATATTATAGTCCGTCTAATATGACAAAAATTCAAAGGTTTTTTTCCAATATCACATTTTTTGCAATGGTTCTATTGAGCCATTTAGCGCTTGCTGATGGTATCTTTAATTCAAGTAAAAATAACTTTTTACCTGTTGATGATGCTTTTAGTATTGCTGGAATTGAACCCATCAATACCAATGAAATTAATGTTTCTTTTAAAATTGCGGAAAATTATTATTTATATAAATCAAAATTTGAAATTATATCCACACCCAAGACTGAGGTTACATTAGAGTTACCTCTCGGTAAAACCAAAGAGGATGAATACTTTGGTAAGCAAGAAGTTTTTTATAAAAATGTTTTAGTCAAATTAAAAACTAAAGAACCATTAATTAGTTATGATCTAAAAATTAAATTTCAAGGCTGTAGTGAGTTAGGTCTTTGTTATCCCCCGACGGTAAGAAAATTAAATATTAATGATAAAACTAAAATTCAAAGCAGAACCTTAGATTCTGAAATAAGTCATGATTCTAATAGTTTGAATTCTGACAAATTCATAGCCAGCGTTTTATCACTTTTCTTAGCAGGATTATTATTGTCCTTGACGCCATGTGTATTACCCATGGTGCCTGTTTTATCGGCAGTCATCTTAGGATCCAACCAAAGTCGTGCCAAACTATTAACTATCACTTATGTTTTCGGGGTAACTTCAACATACACCCTTCTTGGTATCATAGCCGGCCTCACAGGAAATCTTTTATCCTCAAGCCTTCAAAATACTTATTTTATTTACATGACAAGTTTTCTATTTTTTATATTTGCACTGGCTATGTTTAATGTATTTCAAATTCGGCTTCCATCTGCTATGACAAATATGTTTAATAATCTATCTAATAAATTTAATTCAAAAAATTTGCTATCAACATTCATGCTTGGTTTTTTATCAGCGCTCATTTTAAGTCCATGTGTTGCTCCACCATTAGCTGCTTCAATTTTATACATTGGGCAAACAGAAAATTATATTTTTGGGGGACTGAGTTTATTTAGTTTAAGTTTAGGCATGTCCGTTCCACTGATTTTAGTTGGATTTTCTCTAGGCCAATTTCTGCCAAAACCAGGATCCTGGATGGATCTTATCAAACAACTGATGGGTTTTATTCTCATTGGAATGGCCATCTATATTTTAAGACCTGTACTTAATGAGTCACTATTCTTTGCCCTTCTAGCAATCAATTCAATCGGTGCCTTCTTGTTTGCTATTGGGCAGAAAAAACATTTCGCCAATAAAACAAAAGGAGGCCTCAAAACCATTCTGATTTTATTGCTTGGGGTAAGCTTGTTGTTTTCCTATCTTAGCTTTAAAAGTGATCAAAATAAAAATCATTACAATCGCTTGACTCAATTTCAACAAGTACAAACTATTAATGATTTAGATCACCATATAGAGCAAGCAAAAGGTCAAATAATTATGATTGATTATTATGCTGATTGGTGTGTCGCTTGCTTAGAGTATGAAAAATATACTTTCGCTAATCCAGAGGTGATGTCTCTAATGCAAAGTTTTCACTTAATACAAATAGATGTCACAGAAAATAATAAAGAACACCAAAAACTTTTAAAGAGGTATGGTCTTTTTGGTCCTCCTGGTATTATCTTTTACAATCAAAATGGTGAACATCTGAAATCTTTAGATATCGTTGGCTTCAAAAATGCCAAGGACTTTAAAGAACTATTAATTAAGATTAAGAATGACATTTAAAAAAATAAGCTTAATAGTAATTATTGCCACTGCATCATTGATAGCAGGTTTTCTTTATCATCAATTGAGTCTTTCAAATAATAATTCTCAAACAGATTTACTTTATGAACTCAATTTAACTGACTCAAAAGAACAAAAAAAAGATTTAGCACAATATAAAAACGATTGGTTAATGATTAACTTTTGGGCCACATGGTGTGCGCCTTGCCGCGAAGAAATTCCTGAATTAAACGATTTTTTTAAAACAAAAAAAATAAAGTTAATTGGTATTGCTCTAGATGATGTTGACTCCGTGAAAAAATTTACTAAAAAAATCCCTATTAAATATCCTTCATACATCATTGATGATATCAATGGAGTAAAATTATCACGCTCCTTAGGGAACGACCGTGGAGTTTTACCTTTTACCGTCATCATTAATCCAAAAAATGAAGTCAGCCAAGTTTTCTATGGTAAAGTTAAGATTGCTGAATTAAATCAATACCTTAAAGAAGTCTTAAGTCAGTAAATTCATCTAAAATTCAACAAAATGTAGACAAATTAGTCTAATTTCGTCAAAATAATCATTCTTGATTAAATTGTAATTTTGATGTCTAAGAAAAAAATCAGTGTCATTCACGGTCCAAACTTAAATCTTTTAGGCAAAAGAGAGCCTGATATCTATGGAAAACAAACTTTAGATGAAATCAATCAGTCTATTAAAGATGAAGCCAGTAAACTTAATGTCACCGTTGATTTTTTTCAGAGTAATAGCGAATCAAATATCGTTGATCACATTCACAATCTTAAATCAGACTTTATTATCATCAATCCAGCTGCATTTACCCATAGCTCTGTATCGATCAGAGATGCGCTGTCGGGTATTAAAGTACCTTTTATTGAGGTGCATTTGTCCAATGTTTTCTCGAGAGAGGCTTTCAGAAAAGAATCGTTTTTTTCTGATGCAGCTGTGAGCGTGATAAGTGGCCTTGGATCTGAAGGTTACCTTGCCGCCTTAAGATTTGCGGCAAAATAATTTATTTTAGAGGTTTATTTATGGATCTTAGAAAATTAAAAAAGCTCATTGATCTTGTTGAAGAGTCTGGCATAGCAGAACTTGAATTAACTGAGGGGGAAGAAAAGGTTAAGATTTGTCGCCATCAACAATCAAATCCTCAACCTGTTCATACGCAATATATTCAAACTCAAGCTTCAAATCCAGCCCCAACTCCTCCAAAAACTGAAGTTGAAACAATAAAAACTACAGAACAAAAAAATGATGGGCATTCGATTACTTCCCCCATGGTAGGCACCTTCTATCGTTCATCATCTCCAGATTCTGCAGCATTTGTTGAA
>Ga0222714_10000869_pt1 | contig 34367 bp, 25 predicted proteins | sample C33_3DmetaG_FD_165048 | JGI IMG/M metagenome (GOLD analysis project Ga0222714, IMG submission 165048) | Estuarine water microbial communities from San Francisco Bay, California, United States - C33_3D | ecosystem: Environmental > Aquatic > Marine > Unclassified | place: USA: California... | reverse complement strand
CAAATTTCAACTGATCAGGAAAACTGGAAATGTCAGCGTCTATGTAAATTTTCACAAATCCATGAAGAATCCGGTCAAAGCATTTGCAATCACTTTCATGGTATGATAAAATCACATGGGATACATGCGGTGACGGAAAAGTATGCAGATACCGCAAAGCTCCTATCGTACGGACAGGGTGGAGGCCGTTTGGATAAAAATGATAAGTAGTAAAATTTGCAAGAAGTGTTTAAGTGAATTACCTGCAACGAATGAGTATTTTCATAGCGATGGTAAGTATCTTCACTCGTGTTGTATTACTTGTAGAAACTCAGAAAGACCAGTTGTTGTTGATAATGGCTCTGAGAAAGTATGCACTGTATGCAAAAAATTACTTCCAGCTAATCTTAATAATTTTCATTATACTAAAAGATCAAAGGATGGGCTTCGATCTCAGTGTAAGTTATGTAGATCTATAGATAAAAAGAAATATCGAGACGCAAATAAAGAAAAAATAACTAATCAGTCGGCAGAATACAGATCAAGGCCAGACTATAAAGAGAAGAGAGAAAAATACCACGCTCAAGAACATGTAAAGCAAAATTTAAAGAAATATTCGAAAGAAAGATATCACAAAAATCCTAAACATAAAATTATTCATAATATGAGGACTTCTTTCAATAGTTATATCAAAAAGAACACTGGGACATTCGACTACTTAGGAATTGACAGAGACGGCTTTCTTAAGCATATCGAATCTCAATTCCTCGAAGGGATGACTTGGGAAAATTACGGATTTGTTGATGGCGATAGAATGGCCGGATGGCATGTTGATCATATAATTCCACTTGCCTCGTTTGATTTTTCCGAGCCGGAAACTGCCTACAAGGCTTGGCACTACACAAACCTAAGACCTCTATGGGCTAGAGACAACATAAGTAAAGGATGTAAGATCATATGATACCGATAAGAAATCACTCCCATTATTCACTTCTTGCGTCTACTTCTAGGTGTGAGCAAATAGTTAAAAAGTGCAAAGAGTATGGCTACACACATGCCGGGTTAACCGATATTTCTACGGTGAGTGGCGTCGTAACCTTTATTAAGTCATGTAAAGAGGAAAAGATCACACCAATTATCGGGTCCGAGATAATTCTTAAGGATGGCTCTCATCTAACCCTAATTTGCAAGAACAAATCCGCGTGGACCGAGCTTCTTCGGGTAATTTCCCTCTCTAATAATGACTCTAACTTTGATGAAGTTCCTCGAATTTCGTTTGAGGAGCTGGTCTCAACAATTACTCCAGCGAACTTTGTCGTTATAGATGGATATATCGGGAGCTTTCTATTCAATGAGATTTTCCCGAATAAAGACTGTATATTCAACGCCTCAGACGAAGAGGCCGTTAGAGGGTGTGCCAAAAATACAATTCCGGCTCATATAGAGAAGATGTCCATATTTCCGGACTATTACCTAGAGGTTGATCGTAATTCCCCAGAGTCCCTCCCTGTGCTTTCTGTTTTATGTGAAATGATCACAGAATGCGATCCTACACATAAGTACACTATCCCCTCAACATGTAGTTTCTACCCTGATCGGAGAGATGCTGTAGATCATAGAGTATTGTTATGTGTTAAACTAAAAACCACTCTTAAAAAGCTAAATGATAAGATAGAGTCCCTTAAGGATATCGAGGCTCTCAAGTTTATTAGAAGTAGCTCTTTCTATATTAAAGGGCCGATGGACCATATTGAACAGGAACTCCAAAATCTGCAATCTATCGCCAGTAAATGCGAGTCGTTTGATATCTTCTCTCCCCCACGTCTTCCGAAATTCAAAACGCCTAACGGCGAAAGTGAAATTGAGTATCTGAAGGAGCTATGTCGTACTGGATGGAAAAGACTGATTTCGACCAAGGTGAAAAAGGAAAGGCACGAGGAGTATAAAAGCCGAGTTCTGATGGAACTGGATGTTATCGAGAAAGCCAATCTCGCTGGATACTTTTTGATAGTACAAGATTATGTGAACGAGTTTCGGAATAAGGGAGTATTGGTGGGACATGGAAGAGGATGTCTACAAAAGACTAATGTTGTGATGGCTGATGGTGGGATTAAAGATATATCAGAAATTCTTCCCGGCGAAAGTATTATATCTGATGATGGCCTTCCACATCAAGTATCACATGTACATAAGTATGAAGTAAATGAAGAACTCCTAAATATTAAAACCTACTTTGGCGACAGATCTGGTATATCCCTAACTAAAGATCATAAAGTCCTTGCCTTAAAAAGGAAGAAAAATATCTATGATACCTATGTGAATCAACATAATGATTTAAGATGGTATAAGGCGGAAGAATTGTCGGTCGGAGATTGTCTTTTTCAGCCAATCATAGAGACTCCAAGTAGTACTATATCATTTGATATGACAAAATACCTTTTCTCCAAGAAAAATGGATCTAAGGCGTATATTTCTGATGGAGAAGTTCACTGCTATTCTACTGGAAATCAGTACATAAAAAATAAAATACTTAAAAGTCCAATAGTAATTGAATTAGATGAAGACTTAGCTTACGCTTTTGGCGTTTTTGTCGGCGATGGGTGGTTTAGCAAAGGCAAGAATTATGTAAATTTCTGTTTTAATTCAGAAACGAATAACGACTCTGAGCATAAAATAAAAAGGATTATGAAGTCAATCGGATGCGATTTCACGGAATGCAAAAATCAGAACGGCAAAAAGGTGAATCAGACCTATTTTAAGAATGAAGTAATTTATCACTTATTCAAAGATATATATTCTGAATACTACGGAACTCCGGATACAAAATACATTCCAGAGTGTATCATAAATTCCCCGAGGCTTATAAAACTAGCTTTTCTCGACGGGCTTGTTTCTTCTGATGGACATATTGATACTGGAAAGACTGTAATAACCACTGTCTCAAAGAGACTAGCGTATCAAATTAAATACTTGTTACTGTCCATTGGGACTCCAAGTTCTGTTTCATTTTCAGACAGGGCTGATTCAAGAAAAGATTTTTCTAATCTTAGGCGTAACTATTCTATAGTGTTCAATTTTGATAAAAACAGTCTATATAGAAGTCATAAAAACGGATTCTTGATTCCAATTAGAGAGGTGACAAGCTATCATGATAGTAGCTATGTTTATGATCTAACGATTGATGGTGATCCAAATTATTTAACTTCTAGTGGAATAGTTCATAATTCAGCCGCAGGCTGCTTAGTTTCCTATTTGCTCGGTATAACATTAATCGATCCAATTCCCTATGGACTTCTATTCAGTAGATTCTATTCTGCCGGACGTAATATTGCTGGAAGTGTATCATTGCCAGATATTGATGTTGACTTTCCCCCGTGTTATCGCGAGGAAGTTATTTCCTATATCCGCAATCGGTACGGGAACGACAAAGTTTGCCAGATGATCACCTATGGTCGATTAGCTGGTAAGTCTATAATTAAGGAGGTCTTGAGAGTGAACGAATCCTGCTCTCCCTCCGAAATGAATAAGATCACCGAGAAGATTCCAAACGAAGCTGCTATTTCAGACCTCTTGGAGGAAATGGATGAGCCTTCTGTGATCATGTGGGCACTTGAACATGATCGTGACTCCCTGATTGATTACTGCTGGCTAGAAAATGGCGAACTAAGAGGTGATTACGCCAAGGTATTCGAGCAGGCCATTCGGATGGAAGGCATCTTCAAGAACCAAGGAAAACATGCTGCTGGAGTGATCGTCTGTGCTGATAGTTTAGACACTATCTGTCCAATGGTTCGAGATAAACACGGACACTTACTTGCTGGTATGGAAATGGGTGACCTAGAGGCATTAGGTTGTCCAAAGGTTGATATTCTAGGCGTGTCCGCTTTGGAAAAATTAGCAAATACAGTTAGAGACGTGTCTCTAGAGGAGCAAAATGACTAAAAAAGGAATAATAATCGCTGGAACTGGCCATAGGCCAAAATACTGTCCATGCAAATACAATGAGAAACATCCGTGGCTTAGAGATCTAAAGAACAGACTGTATGCGGATTTAGATGTTGGATGGAATAGTCAGCAGATAGAGTATGTGATAAGTGGTGGGGCGATTGGTTGGGATATGTGGCTAGCTGAAACCGCTATTGAACTTGGAATACCCGTTCATATGTACCTACCATTCCGAGATCAGGGGTCTACTTGGCCGAGAGAAACTCAGGAGAGGTTTAAAGACTTACTAAGTAAGTCCACAGAGGTTAAGTATATCTCAGAAGTCTATTCAAACAAAGCCTTCTTCAAAAGGGACGAGGCGATGATAGATGCCTGTGATATAGTATTCGCACTTCTTAACCCAGTGGCACAAGAGGGTGGGACGTACTACACAGTGCAGTACGCACAGAAACAAAACAAGGAAATAGAAAATTACTGGAGGGATTGATGATAAAAACCGTACAAGTAGTAATATGTGATATATGCCGCCTAGAAACTAAAAAGCCGTCAGACATTATATATTACTCCGAAGTAAAAATTGAACCGCTTGAATTTGAAGGAGTTAGAGTTCATGAGCTTGGTAAGAAGGAAGAGTTCCATCTATGTCAAGCGTGTACCAGAAAACTTAGAGATTCTATAGAAATACCATTTTAAGGAAAAATATGAACTATCGTGATTACATTATTTATGACTTTGAGACATCATCTGCAAACCCATATAGAACACAACCAGTGCAATTAGCGGCAGTTGTTGTTAATGGAAGAAAGCTTGAGATAAAAGAGGGGTCTGAATTCCAGTCATTAATTAGACCAATCTTTGACGAAGAGGAGTGTAAAAGGCTAAACCTTGATCCTCTGGAGGATGGAGCTGTAGCAGTACACGGAAAGACTAAAGAGATTCTATCTACCGCTCCAGACCTAAAGGCGGTCTGGTCTAACTTTTCCGATTATGTTAATTCTCACAACTATAAGGGAACTAACTGGACCGCACCTGTGTCTGTAGGTTATAATATAAAGGGCTTCGACTCAATAATAGTTGATCGAATATGTACAAAAGAGCCGTACAAGCTAGGTCCAATTGACAAAAAGCGTGGAGAGCAAGATCTATTCAGTCGCATTCACAGTCTCGACATGCTAGACTTCACCTTTGCTTTATTTGAAAACAATAAGGACGTAACCTCACTATCCGCTGACAATTTAGTCAGAGGGTACTTTGGGTACGACAAGGGGAAGGGGCACGATGCTATGGAGGACGTTATTATGACGGCGGAACTGTTCTGCCGAGTCATGAAGATGATTCGAGCAATGGCGTCTAGGAAAAACTTTAAGGGTTCAATGGCAACAGGTGCTACGTGAATATAGAAGAAGTCTCATTAAACGATCCCGAAGTGTGGGATATGATTGGGCAGGGTCGCACAAAAGGCTGCTTCCAAATCGAGTCACATCTAGGAAAGACTTGGTGTAAAAAACTTAAGCCTCAGAATATCGAGGAGTTGTCTGACCTTATCGCACTTATCAGACCGGGCGTATTAAAGTTCGTATTCGACGGAAAGTCGATGGCTCAGCACTATGCTGATCGTAAAAGCAAAATAGACGAGGCTAAGCCAATACATCCAGCTCTGTATGATATTCTAAGGCCGACTCAGCAGGTCTTTGTGTACCAAGAGCAAATAATGGAAGCGGCTAGAGAACTGGCCGGTTTTGATGATTACTTAGTCAATGCCCTTCGAAAGGCGATTGGTAAGAAAAATGCCAAAGATCTTTTTGATCTTCAGTCTAAGTTCATCGATGGATGCGTAGGAGTTGGGAAAGTAAATAAGGAGGGGGCAGAACTCATCTTCGATAATATGAAGAAGTCGGCTCGCTACCTTTTCAACAAATCCCACTCAGTCTCGTATGCTTACTTGGCGTACCAAACCGCTTACATGAAGTGTCATTATCCAGAAGAGTTCTTCAAAAACTGGCTACAGCAAGCTGACGAAAAAATCGATCCGGATATGGAAAAGCGTCAGCTAATCATGGCGGCTAAAGCTGAGGGTATTACCGTAAAGGGGCCACACATATCCAAACTGGAAGAGGACTTCTTCTGGGATGAGGACTGTATTCGTTATGGTATTTGTAACGTAAAGAGTGTTGGCAAATCCCACCTAGAGGGACTAAAGTCCCATCTTGAAAAATTAGACAATCCTGTCTGGTCCGAAATTTTGTTTAGTGTACTACCAAACGTAAACAAGACTGCTGTAGAAAATTTAATAATGTGCGGTGCCTTTTCTGGATTTGGTCGCTCCAGAACTGAGATGATCCACCACTTTAACTGTGTAAACGAATTCACAGATAAAGAGTTGGCAAAGCTGGCAGAGTTTAAGGGTGATCCAGTTCAGGTAGTTGAGGACTTTTTAGCCAAAGGCTCAAAGAAAAACGGAGGATTTATCGCCACTGAAGCTAGAGTCAGTAAAGTAGAAAGCCTGCTCGCTAGGTTGAAAAATCCCGGAAGGTCTCTTAGTGACGCCCCTTCCGTGTATGCTAAAGTAGAAGAGAAGCTACTTGGCTACCCAATATCTAACTCCGAGCTAGACGGATGTTCAGATGCGTCACACGCCACCTCTTCATGTCTGGTGGTATCAGAAGGCATGACAGAGCAATGCACTCTTGCTGTAATTATTACGAAGATAAGAGAGCATAAGACCAAAAATGGAGATATTATGTGCTTTCTTTCCGCCGAAGACGATTCTGGCGAGCTAGAAAATATTGTAATTTTCCCAGATACCTACTCCTTAGTAAAGGAGTTCTTGTACGAAAGATCTACTGTTCTACTTTCTGGACAAATGAAAGACAGAGAACGTGGATCATTCATTGTTGATAACGTGTTTCAAATATAGGTAACAATATGATAGAGAAAATGATTGAATCAAGTGGGCGACTAGTTTATGATGTCGCAAGAAAACTATATCAGCAAAATCCTAACTATGAATTGGAGGACTTGGCTCAGTGTGGATTTATGGAGTTGACAAAAAATCACGAAAAGTTTGACCCGGATAGGGGGGCTGAAACCACTTTCGTTTACCACTGCGTTAAGAATGCAATGCTTAGAGAGATGAAGGTTTCAAAAAGAAAATCTGCTGATACATACCTTTCGGAAGAAGTATCTTATAATCACGGATATTTTGATCCATGTGAATATGTGAAAATTAAGTCAGAAGATGAAAAAAACGTAGTCACTCTACTCTACGAAGGATACAATAGAAGAGAGATAGCTGAGAAGCTTTCTATGAGTATGCCAAAATTACTAAAAATCATAAAAACCGTTGGTGATAGGATAAAAGTAGATGCGAAAGAAGAGGATTTTATTTCTAACAGAGGCTACATATCTTAATACTGGATATTCTACTTATTCAAAGCAAATTATCCAAAAGCTAATTGATACTGGTAGATTTGAGGTCGCCGAGTTTTCGATATACGGGCATCCAAAAGACCCAAGACGTAAATCCATTAAATGGAAAAATTACGCAAATATGCCCGATCCTCAAAACGAAGAACATGTCAAAACATATACATCACATCCAATTAACCAATTTGGAATGTGGAGATTTGAGAGAGTTTGTTTGGACTTTGAGCCTGATTGCGTTTTCGCGATACGGGATTTTTGGATGGATTCCTTCGTATACAACTCCCCATACCGAAGAATATTTAGTTTTGCATGGATGCCCACTGTTGATGCGATGCCACAGAATGAAGAATGGATAGACGTATTCAATGATGCGGACTATGTACCAACCTATTCTTTGTGGGCCAAGGGAATTCTGGATACTCAATCTGGAGGAAAAATTAACACAGTTGGGCCAGCCTCTCCTTCTGCTCCAGAAGAGTTTGTGCCAATGAGCCAAGAAGAGTGCAGAAAAGAATTGGGATTACCAGTTGACGCAAAAATCGTCGGAATGGTCGCCAGAAACCAAAGGCGTAAACTATTTCCTGTATTAATCAAAGCATTCTCTCGATACCTTAAAGAGACTAGCGACAAGAAAACCTATCTATACCTTCACACATCGTTTCCTGATTCTGGATGGAACTTGGGACAGTTAATACATGACAACGAAGTTTCGTCCAGAGTTATCATGTCCTATGTGTGCGAAAAATGTGGGCACTTTGAATGCTGTTACTTTAATGATGCAAGAAAGCAGTGCCTTAGATGTGGATCATTCACCTCTATTCCTGCCTGCGTAGCAACTGGACTGGATAATCTAACTCTAGCAAAATTGTATAATTGCTTCGATTTATATCTGCAAATAGCGAATAGCGAAGGATTTGGCGTTCCAGCCGTAGAGGCTTTATCTTGTGGAGTACCAACAGCTTGTACAAACTACTCCGCTATGACTGACTTTGTTAATCGGGCTAATGCTATTCCTATTGAGTTTACCACATATAAAGAACTCGAAACTGGATGTGAGAGGGCAGTTCCAAATGAAGAGTCAATTGTCTCAGCTATAAGATCCACTCTCAAATTAAGTAAGGAGGAGTTCAGTAAAGTAAGAACTCAGACAAGGGAGCTTTTCGAAAAGAATTTCTCAATACAGGCGGCGGCTGATATTTGGATTAAAATCGCTGATGAATGTGAATATGCTAATTGGAAACAAGATCCTATTCTAAAATCAGTGGTTGACATTCCTACCAACCAGAAGACTAATACCGAGTTTATGAACGATCTTTGTAATGTCTATCTCACTTATGAGCCGCATAAAAAATCGTACATGTCTAAGTCAATCTTAAGAGATTTAAATCGCGGACTAACTAGATCGGTAATAGACTCATATTACATTTCAGAGTTTTCTCCGTTCTCACCACAACAAAATAGGCCAATAAATAGAGAAATATTAGCAAAAGAATTCAAGGCAAGATTACACAAATCTAATATCTGGGAACAAGCGAGAATTGATCGCTCAATATTAATCGATGGAGATGAAGAATGGCTATAGGAACTCACTGCAACGAGTGTGTGTTTTATCAAGAGGACAAAAGTTGCTATCTAGGGAATATTGAAACTTTTCGGAAGTCTGGAGCTAGGATCGAAGAAAATCCAGATATTCAGATCGACAGGATTTGTCAGTATCGCAGAAAATACGGATGGGAAAACGTGAATGGGACGACTCTAGATTTACTATCTCTAAAGGAAAAGGTTGAGTCTGAAGTTTATATCTTTGGAACGATTCTAATACTAGTTAAGGATATTGAATCGCTAAGGCAAAAAATTCACCAGCTCAGCAAAGTAAAAAACATAAAGAGATTTCTAGTTCTCATTTCACACGACGCTACAATTCCACAGAATCAAGTAAAAGAAGAATCAAGGGCGATAGACTATACCGACTATCGATGCATTCTTCATCTTGAGGGCGAACTGACTAAGAACGTACTTGAGGATTTCAAGAAATCCAAGGGAGGATTCTTCTTTGTTATAGAGTCGGATAAGCAGATGTCTGATTCACTCATTGAGGATGTGAATAGTCTGATAAATGTAAGACTATCGAGAACTGCCCATATCGCTCCAACTTCTGGACTTCATCAGTCAGTCACCATCTCTACAATATATGACTATGTTTTTGGGGACGTTGGTGAGACGGTGGCAAATAAGTTGAGGGAAACTGATGGTGGAGATATGGTAAAAACTTGGGAGGAAGTATATGAAACAATTAATAATTAACTACCGGGGTAAATTCACCCAAGATATTATTGATGAAATTGATCAAGAAAATAGAAAGTACCATAAGGATGCCATCCTTCAGTTCTTTGGATCTGGCGAGTCTAATGATGAAATTCTCTTAACTACAAAACGTGCATACCCCGGATCAATAACTACGATCTTGTCGGCAGATAGCCCCAAGGTTATGCCACTCAGAGACTATGATGTGCTTTCTCTTTTTACTGAAATGGTCGGCTCTGTCTACACGGACTATATCAGTAATGGTATTGCGATAATGCTCAAGTCCCCACCAGTAGTGAATATGGTTGTCCCACTAATATTCTGGGACACATCCAAGATAAAAGTAGAGAAGCAGATCGAACTTGATTTGTTCAATTCGTATATACCAGTCCATATTCCGGAGCCGTACTGTATATGTCTGTAACCTTTATTATTCTTTCTGCTGGAAAATTAAGAATCAAGGGGGAGTCAAGACCAGCCCCGATGATTTCTTATCAGGAGGGGACGGTAATAGACAGGCAGATATCGGCCATTCTCGAAGCATATAAAAAGCCAGATATAATAATTGGTATTGGCTATCAAGCACAAACTGTGACTGACTATATATCCCAAAAATATCCAGCGGTAAGAATTATAGAAAACAAAAACTATAAAAATACATCTTCCATAGAAACATTAAGACTTTCAATCAATGCAACCATAGAAAGCAATCTATTTGTAATACATGGAGACAGAATTTTCTCGAAAGAATCGATAGTCACCTCAAAGAGGTCTTACCTGTCTTATATCGAGAGCTGTAAGTCAAATCCCAGTATAGGAATAACTCATCAAGGTTCTGAGCTTTTGAATATGTCCTACGGACTAAATGAGCCTTGGTCGGAGATTCTTTTTGTTAGTAGGAAAGATTATCGTAAATTCAAGTACGGACTTAATCACCTAACTTATAAACAGTACAGTATTCCCGAATATATAAATCTTGGAAATGTAAAATTTGAGGCAGTAAAAGCAGAAGGTATAGTAGGACTAAAAAAATGAGAATATTATTTTGCGTAGATAGTAGAAATTATAGATATGAATCTATGGGCGGCGTTCTAAGTCAAACCAAGCACGTTGTTGGAAGATCGATGCTCAATCTTAGTCAGAAAGATATAAATGATTTTGCACCAGACTTAATTATACATAACTGCCCGAGAAAAATAGACTTTCATTGTAATGCCGCCACAATAAGTGCGTTAGATATAATGAAAGACCCGTTCTCAGTAATTGGAAATTGGGACAAAAACAGGCTCACCAATAAATATCACTCAAAAAGTGTCTACATTGGTGACCCATCATTGCTTGGGGACAGGATTAGTAAGTTAATACTGGAAGATGGACTAAAAATTCTTCATGATAGGCCACTTCCAATTATTGGATATGCCGGGGTCTGCAAACCTGATGAGTATCAATATTTCTATCACATGGCGGGCTTCTGTCCAATTCAAGAGAATGACATTGCGAGATATCGTGATATTATCATCTCTGGTGGTAGAATCTCGAAGGAGAGTGTCGATAGATCCGTCCGACTAGAGCTTATTAGTTCCCACACCGAATACGACAGACTTTCCTCTTTACTGACAAATGCCGGACTGAACGAATTAGCGAAAGAAATCAAAACACTAAAATCAACAAAGGTGAAAGAGCTTATATGAAGACAATGATTTTTCTAGATAATATTGGATTTTGCGGCTTCAACTATGACGCAATAAATGAAGCAAACAGACTTACGGAGTCCCTTGAAGAGATATGCTTTGCAACGAAGGATATCACAAACAAGCTCATTCCAATCAATACCGCCGTGTACTTAACTACTGAGGCGACTTCTTTTCAGAATGGAGTCCTGATCGCCCATACAGTTGAAAACGCAAAGGAGATACTTTCTTGCGTGAATAGTTCCAAAAAGGTGCTTTACCTTTACGACCTTGATTGGATGCACTCTATAATGATGTATGATGAAATTTACGACACGTTGAACAATAAGGAGCTAGTAGTGATATGCCGATCAGAATCTCATTCGCTCGCGGTTGAGCAGGCTTTTGGGGTTAAACCTATGATAGTAAAAACTTTTAATTTGGAGGAAATATGGAATTTGCTTTGAGTAATCAAGATAAAATTCGAAGGATGTACGTTGATGAAGGTAAGTCTAGCTATGAAATAGCTGAAGCTCTTGGAACTTATTCGACGAGAGTACTGCGGGCTATGAAGTATCTCGGAATAGAGAAGAGAAGTAGTGCTGAGGCTCAAAAGGCCGCACTTTCTTCTGGAAGATCATCTCACCCAACAAAGGGGAAATCTATCTCAGAATCCCACCGTAAAAACATCGGTAAGTCAAGGTCTGAGGCGTATAAAAAAATGACGCCAGAAGATAAACTTAAGATGATTCAGATGGGTAAGGATACATGGGCGGCACTTCCCGATTCAAAGAAGGCTGAAATCAGGCAGCTAGCTCTCGAAAGTATCCGAGAGTCAAGTAAAAAAGGAAGTAAGACAGAGCGGCACATTCTTAATGGCTTACAAAAAGAGGGCTATGCTGTTGAATTTCATAAGACTAATTTGATTCCGGGGTCTAAACTTGAAGTAGATATGTTTATCCCAGAGGCAAGAACCGCCCTAGAAATTGACGGCCCCTCTCACTTTCTTCCTTTATGGGGAGAAGAAAAGCTTATTAAGCAGCAAAATGCCGACAATATTAAGCAGGGTATTTTGATCAGTGCTGGTTATTCTATCCTTAGAATTAAACAGATGGACAAGAGTATATCGCTGACCAATATGAATAATCTTCTAGATATCGTTCTCTCAACCCTTAAGACGCTACAGTCAAAAAAGAAGAATAGTAAAAACACACTAATAGAAATTGAGGTAAAAGATGGCCAAGCAAAGCGTATCTGAAGTGCCAGAACAAAACTCCCCAGAGTGGGACTCTTATGTTATGGGTCTATTTCATGAGAGTGAACTTATCGATGGAAATCCGAGAGTTCATGGTCTTAGACGAGTAGCAGAAATGCTAATTGGCGAGATTGTATCGAGTAGACCAGTAACAGTCATGATTACGCCGCAGGGCGTTAAAATGGATAAGTCTACTGTGGTTTATGAGGTTCAGTTCCAAACCTCCAATGGGAACAAGACATATGCTGATGTTGCCGACACATGGGAGGGCAATACGGATGATATGTTCGCTGTACACGGCACTGCGACCGCCTCCACGAAGGCTGAGGCTCGTGCTCTTAGAAAAGCCCTCAAAATCAAAGCTGTTGCTGCTGAGGAGCTATGCAAGAAGGATGTCGCGAAGTATCTGTCAGAACAAACTCAGTCGGAAGACGTAAAACGCATCTCGAAAGATCAGGTCAACTTCATCGAAATGAAGTGCAAAAAGCTTGATATCGACGTGATTAAGTTTATCAATTCGGGCGAAAAGTTCTATAATACAATATACGAAGTTAAGTATGACACAGGAGCTAAAATGATCAAGAAGCTCACCGAATTTTCTTCGGACAAGTCATTAATTGAAGAATCGATCAAAGGCTATAAGGAAGGTTGGAATCAATGAGAGTAGACTACAAGTTTTATTTGGGCGGCAAGGAAGTTGTTATTTCCGAGGAGTGTAAGGGAGATAAGGACATCTTCCGATTTCTTCATCACGCCGAAGAGATATTCGGAAACACGATGTGTGAGCGTGAGGGCGAAACCTCTGGAAATGTAAAGGTCTCAGTTCGTAAGGCGACTGATACTTCTGGGAAAAAGGAGTATGAATACTTCGAGATGGTTTGTTACGACCCATCGAAGCCGAAGTGTCATTTCGCTAAGAGACAGTTCGGAACTCCGGAAGATGATGCCGGAAGCCTCTTCCCAAAGAACAAGACTGCCGACGGTAAGTGGCAGCCTTGGACTAAGTTCAACAAGGAAGATGGCAAGGAAGAGTAATAGTAAGCATGTGGTGTAATGGTAGCACAAGCCCCCGCAGGGTTGATATCGTGACGCGAGTCAGTATGGTAAATAGGACAAGGTTCAATTCCTTGCGTGCTTAATTTGGAGAAATTATGAAGTGCTATAGACTGATTTTTAAAAAAGACAATGCGAAAGTGATGTTCAGTGAGATAATAGAACAGACGCTTTCTAATGAAGAGTTTCAGAGCCTATCTTGGGATAAGCCAATACTGAGACATGAGATGGCTGGACACATACACTTCCTAGCTCTGGACAGGGATTACCTAGACGCTATGCTACTCGGAGTAGGCGTATATCAAACTCTTAATGGTGCTTAATTCTAGAAACGCTGCGAGAAAACTTGTTAAATACATTTCTCTTGTTCATATAGTTTTCAGTATACCAGTCAGAGACTAATTTTTCGTTTGGAAGTATAGTGTACTTATCCAGTTCTTGATAGTACCACATCGCCGACAAAAATTCTGATATATACGCAAGCGGCCTACTCTTGGAGAGTGCCTTATCAATATAAAACATATCGGGATCTTGAAAGAATTTGTCAGTTATTTCTGATAGGTAGTATCTGATAAAATCAACTTTACTCTTGAATATATCTCTTGATGTAATTATCTGATTTGATAGTGGCACGTTTATAATGCACGAGTCGTCAGGAATTATTCCTCCGAGCTTTGAGAAATATTCCAAAATTGATTTGTAATTGACAAATCCTATGTGTCTTATTAATGGATATACACCATTATACCACACATTTATAGCTATAGTATCTGAACATAGAATAATATTATCTTCAGAAAAGAGTCTCTTTGTGGACTTCCATTTGTCAAAATCATCAATTTTATTCATCCCAGAATACTTATGGTTCCAAGACGCAGTAACCGTCCCAACAAACTGCTCATTGCCAAAGAGTTCGTCACAGAAATAAGCTCGTGCCTCGGCAAATATGTTCGATTGATATCTTTCGGAGATACACGACATCTCCTGCAAACGCACAAACGACAAAAAATCTCTCGGTCTGATATTGCTATACTGATCATCACAATGACCAAGTACGGCTATTTTTGTATTACTTATACTCATTCCATTTTCCTATTGGACAGCTAGATGTTGCCCACTTTGTCTTTGTTAGTAGGGGGCATCCACAATGATTACACTTAACCTTTTCTTTATTGAAGAATGGGCACTCTGAGCATATCTTGAGTCTGGCATCTATAGTTTCTTGAGACGCCTGTGGGTTCCCAGACACAACCTGTTTTGTTAGTGCCGGAACAAAGTTCTTGGCCTTTTGCCATAGAGATGGCTCACTAACGGTCGGCTGACCGTCTTCCTTTTTGGCCGATTCTTGCGGCTTAGAAGAACAGTCGTTTGGATTTTGTCCCGGCCCCTTACACTGCTCCCACATATTAAAATATCCTTGATGGTTTTGGCATAATTTGTGGAAATGTGGTGTCTTTTGCATATTATGTCTCTGACAATACATTGCCACAGGACAAACGCATCCAGTTTTAGCTTCTTCCATTTTATATTCCTTCCGTAATTGTTATTTTGACCAATGAGTCCGAATAACACGGCTCTTCGAATCTTGGCTTAGTCTCGCATCCGCATTCTTTCCACCATAGGTTTGCACCGCCACTATATGGGTATTCGACTGGAACATCTTCCCATTGAGAAACTGGTAGATCGCACGTGTCATTCGGAGATCTTTTCTTCGCATTGCATAGTCCATAAGCCGATGCCCATGCCGCTTCGCAGTCACACTCAGACGAGTAAGAGTCACTATACCCAGTCGATCCAACATAGGTATTTGTTTCACAAACCCACTCATGAACATATCTAATTGAATTTATTCTATAGTAAACGCCATCGCATCCAATTCTCCAGTCGCTCAAATCCGTAACTCCACCAGCACATCTGACTCCGGTGGGGCAGCTTACGCAGGCATTAAATGTTCCATCGACATTGCTTATCGCTGAAAGCATATCTGGATCAACCAAAAAACGATTAGCTGTTTGTAGTGGCTCTTCGATAACATTATAGCTACCAGCAACACAGTCTACACAAACAGTCTGTGTCCCACTGCACAAATATTCAACGGTTCTCAGATGTCCGCTGGTGCAAGTATACATTTGTTTACAAGTTCCACCAGCTTCTGTACCAAAAAATCTACACTGCGTATCTAGACAACTACACTGTGCATCTGCGATAAATCCTCGACAAGCTTCTGATGGAAATTGAGAGTATGCAGTTAATAGCAATGGGTCGTCGGATGCGACACCCTTCCTCCTAATATTATTAGTAGAGCACTCAACGTCTATTAATATTTTGAATGGATTGAATAGGCAGTTGTCTGACTCATTTGCTGATAACTTATCTAAGTAATATCCCATAGAATCAAATTTATTGGAACTAAATGTCTTTGGAACATGAGCACCAGCAGAAATTGTGAAGTTGCTATGTGTCGGAAGACTTCCATCGACGCATCCACTTCCAACAATAGTGCAGCTTTTTACATCTTGTGTGTATCTCCATCCGGGATGCGAGATTCCCATAAGAGGTAGATAGTCATTCACGTATATTTCAACATCGTCGATATCTATATCATAGACAGCGGTTGTTGTTAGATTTGAATTGCACCAATCCGTATACAATAAAGATTTTTCTGCGACTATTTCATTTGTTGATACGTCCTCATATCCATACAATCCATATGCTTCTTTAAATTGGTTTGTGGATAGACATATACTAGGTGCTCCAAAGGGAGCTATCCTTGTCCCAGCATTGTAGTTATGTCTTGGGAAGAATAGTTTATTACACCATATGTCACCACCGCATTGAGAATAGTCCTGTACGCAACTATGTTTCCTATTTGTGGATAGGGTTCCCCAGTAACCAGATGGACTTAAAAAGTTTCCAGTACCAAAAATAGCAGTAATGTTTGGGTCTACGCCGGTTGACGCACAATCAAAGTCGCCATTTGTATCTCTGACTAAAGATGGGACATACTGTCCGGAAATACCCATCTGAGATGTTGGAAATGTTCCTTGATAAAACAGATTGTAATAATTCCATACAGTATCTCCACTTGAAGATGGCTTATTGGTAAATGTGAAATCTTGGGATACTACTCTTCCTGATGGCGGATTTATGCTGCACGGTGACATGTACGCTGGAGTTACTGAGTCTGCCGGATTTGCATAGTCGAGTATTTCGCACGAAGAGCCATGTCTATAGGCACCAGCGTAAACAGGAACGCAGACTTCCACGTCTGAATCGTTAATTATCTTTTCGTTCCAAGTTCTATCATGTTCGTAATATTCTCTCGATAGAGTCAGTTTATAGCCACTTGACTCACAATCTATTTTTGTGACTATGGCTATTTCTGGGTGACACTTTGTTTTATTGATAGTTACGCTTGGATCTCCAGTGGCGTATATTGGAGTTCCACACGATCCAGCACCAACCATTCCATCGGCAGAACACGTAGATGTACAAGATTTTATCGATAATCCTCCACAATCCGTATCTTGTATTGGGGCCGTAAGTCTATGTGTAACACCACTGACTTGAGAGTTTACTCCGTGAGAAAACTTAAACCAGTCTTCGGCGGTATACGTTCCTAGATATACACCAAGAATTTTCTGGGAAACAACAAGAGTCGGCTCAATATGTATTCCATTGTTGCCATTAGCACCCATCCAATAGACAGAAGCACATGCCGCGTCCGCAGCGTCTCCAGAGGAGAGAGACCAAGACCAATCGTTCTGTATTTCGTATTCTGCAATCAGAGTAGGTTCTGAGCATAGACACCCGCACGAGTTGAGATCAAATCTTTCCGGGACGTAATTTGGAATAATTCCATTGTATCCTATCTGAGAAAGACAGTCCGTACATATGACTTGTCCAGACCCATATCCAGTCTCGCACGTAGTACAAAGATTTCCCGTTGGACATGGATTGTGGCATCCATAAAAATCTCCAGATACGTGGCATCCGTAGGTATAAAGAGTGTCTCCGGGACAGAGGCCAAATATATTTCCGGCTCCACTAAAAGACGCTACAGATATTGGCTCGGCTAATACTCCAGAGGAATAAGAAGGCTGTTCGAGCACACTCTCTGGTATTTTCTTGAATAAATCAACATATTCCGTAGCAACCGCCCAGAGCTTAGAAGTAAGTATTAAATCTTGACCAACCCTAGCTGGCTTATGTATAGAACATCCAGTGGAGTTATTCCACAATACATCTAGCGGATCGGCTGAAGGTGCCATCAAATCAAGTGGATACAAAGGATCTGCAAGAAATCTCTGCATTCCATTACATGCTAATGTGAATTTCCCAAAGATCCTAAAGCCTTCGGCTGTCGTGTCGATATCATCCACGGCCGTTGGTGGGTCTAGATATCCACTCTTTGTTTTATTGCATCCAGATATTTCAACTATTGGATTTGTTATTGAATTCGATATAAATCCTTTGATTATATCTGTGCCGCTTACATACACTGGAGAAAGAGCAAACTCAGTGCCATTTATGCATGTGCATGTACCTCCAGTATATCTTTCTCCATAATCCCTATGGAGAGCATCTCCGGAGTAGCAATAATCCTCATCAAATCCGTTTGTACAATCGAAATTTGGAGGCCCAATAGAAACAACATAATCGTCAGAATATCGACAATGATTAAATCCATAGGCGTCATTTGTAGACAGTCCAAATCCATGAATATACTTAGTATCCATAGATTCTATTTGCATCGACAGTGATGTGCTTGGCATGTTCGCGGTAGCACAGCCACCGCATACATCGTCTACCTCTATTTCAATTAAAAAGGGGACACTTGAAGTTGGCCAGCCATTAAAGAAAGTGCCACTACTATCGAAATCAACAAACGCGGGATTTGCTGATACTGTGCAGCAGTCGGTATATCCCGGCTTTCCTCTGTAATATGGAAGAACAAGTAGACCATTTTCGTCTGCAAGACCCCAGTATCCATATCCACTACCCGGAACATTTATTATTCTATCAGTACCGGTAACTCCAGTTGACCAAGTACTTGTACCACTCGGATATGGGCATTCGACCTCCCAATACATAGGCTCATTAATGCTGACATTAGTTGAGTTGTTAGTATAGGTCTTCTCCTGTGTGTATTTAGCAAAAGCCTCGGAGATAACGAGCTTTCTATCTTGCGTTTCTTTTCCGCAAAGATTCATTATGTAGCCATAAGTAGTGTATGGCTGTCTTACATTACAACATTGAGATAGAGTATGTATTGGATCACATAACTCAGCAGGATCTGGAGTTCCTATATACTCCCTGTACTTACTTAGTTGATGATGTGGATCTAGACATCCATATCCAGATGGCTCAAGATCAAAATTAGGAAAAGATGGATAGGATATTGGCGATCTAACGGTTATATGGTCTGGAGGCTGTTGTCCCGGAGGAGGTTCAGCACTACAATCGCAAGGACATGTCTGTGTTTTACCAGCCCATGCGTCTGATAGATTGATAAACATGTGTATCTCTTGACCGCCAAGACCACGCTTCAGGTCTTCTATACCAGTTGGAGAGCCATTTTCCCATCCAGCTAGTGGTCTTCCAGAACTATCAAACTGACAGTTATCATTAAAATCACAGCCCCTATAAACAAACGCTAGTCTAGGAACTCTATTTATTTGAAACTTGGATGCCTCGGTCTCGCACTCAGTGTAAGAGGAGTATTGAGTAATACAATCAGGAAATATCTCTAGGGTAGCATGTTTACTATAACACGTTCCATTTCTACCAACCATGCGATTGATTTTATCGTCACTTCTAATACCGCTATCTACAACATCAGTAGTTATGAAAGATCCATAATAAGGAAGCTCTCTTTCAAAAAATGGGAATCCTCCGCTAATAATTACATTGCCGCTATTATCTATAGACGGATACGTCACATCTTTTCTATATCCAGATCCTGATGGAACTATTGAGTATCCGTAATTGACTCTATTTTCAATGTCTCTATTTGATTGTCGTATATTTTTTGGGTTATTGAAAATCCTTCTAAAATCAGTATGAAAGTTGTTTTGCTCTATAATTTTGTTAGAACCAACTCCATACGCGGCATTGCTACAGCAGGTGTTTTCATCAAAACTATTCAGAGAGACCCATTGCCCACTAGGGCCAATCAATGTCTGACTATATGATCCTTCGTGAGTTCCAACAAACTTTACGCTTGTAAAACTTCCAGAGTGACTAACATCAAATACTGTATAAATACCGTCGAGAGAAGCATTAACATCATTTTCTATATAAAGAGATGTCCCGTTTCTTATTCCAGACGCCGCTGAATTGTTATATGATATATGAGCCTGTAAAAATGGAGACTGTGATAAATCCCTAAAGATCCCACTAGGACCAAAACTTCCGGCATATTCTCCAGCAACACCTCCATCTTGGATGCAGTTATCTCCAGACGATCTGGTTATAAACTTATCGTATTTTTCGAACTTGCGGTCTTTATATACAATGTTCTGTTTTTCTGTTCCATCGCACTGCAAAAGAAGACCGCTTGGTCTATGAATAGCTGATTCTGGATAACAGTTTTCTAAAGAAGAAAGCCTCCAAGCTCCAGTTATATTCTTGTAAACCTCATTCTTAAAATGGATTTTATTAGCCCATCCGAAATTTTCCGGGAATTTCTTAAAAACAGTCGCCGGATTGGAGGTATCACAGGATGATGAATCTGAAGAAACTGAGGTTATTAGACCCTTTGGTCTATCAACAAGATAAGCTTCTGCTCCACCACGATTCTTACCTTCATAAAGTCCATCAGCACCATAACTTCTCACACCGCTGTCTGGAATATATACAGACCTATATAACACATCAGGTCTACTCTCGTTTAAGAGTGGACCAATCGTTGTAGCACCGCAAGATTTGTAGGCTGAGTGATCTTGATCATATCCATCAAAAAAATCATAGTATCCATTACTAAACGTGGCCCATCCAGAGATGAGCACTCCGCTAAATCCCCAAAAGTCTGGATTTGCTATTATCTTAACTCTTAGATTTTTAGATAAATTGATTCCATTATCTTCTAAGACATCATAAGAAGCTCCCTCCCCGCAGAACTCTATGTTTACACACTGTTTACCGCAAGAATAGCATTTGTTGTCATCTGTTTTTGTTATGTTAGCCATTACTGTCCTAGTTATTAATAAAAGCAGTGTCCTCGCCGCACCATTCGCAACTCTTCATCCCCTGAGTCTGTATTTTAACTGAACACGATTGAAGAATTCCATTATCGCACTCGACGTGTGTAACAACTTGCTGTGATTTAAACTCAGCCTGCATAATCCAGTGGATATCGAGTCTCTCAGTCTCAACTGTAGCATTTGCTGGATAAATTGCTACAGGATAATTTCCCGAATTAAACGTGCCTGAAGGGGTCAATACTCCGCTCGAAAGAGAATCATTAAAAAATAAGGATATGCTCGTGCAGATATTTCCTGATGGAATACCAAATCCTCCATAAGTATATCCACTTCCGGGAGAGGTGACTGAGAATGTTGCATATCCAGAACTATTAACAGATATCATTCCCGAAGCATTAATTCCGGACCCACCAATGAACCTACCGGTATTGACCATCTTACTTCTACCGGTTTTAACAGTAAAGGCAAGGTCTCCAACATCCATAGACTGTCTTAGTGGATTTTCTATTAAGATTTTCTTCCCGGAAATTAAACTTCCGCTACTCCCGTGTCTTGGGAAATCTCCAGATGGACATTGATTTTGTATCGGGCCACAATCTTGACAATCATCAGTCCATATATTATAGTATGTTGAGTCTGTAGGATCATCATTAGTCTGACGAATTATGAAAGCCTCATAAAACGGAAACTCTAGACCAGAATAGTCTAATTGTTCATAATTACCAAGATTTGCCGGATTTGCGTTATAAGCAACTGCCTCTGGATCATATATAGCCTGATTTGCTGAATACTGCTTCATAACAGTAGGAGCATTTCTGGAATACTGACTTCTAGAATTCGATCTATCAACCTCGTAGGAATAACTAGATGGCGTATAAACATTCGTCATTTTGACTAGATATATCTTAGTGGAATTTCCTCCAGTCCAAACTCCACGACTCTGATCCCATCTCAAGTCGACCGGCCCTGTTTTCCATAGACTTGTATTCCAAGCGGCTTCCGGGTGTGGAACTCCACTAATTCCGGGAACTGGATTTCCATCAGTATCATACCCCGGACCACTAAGAATAATTGGGGATCTTAATCCGACCCCCCTAAGTCCTTGCGTCTCAACAGCGTGTCTAGCAAAGTGATCTTTTTCAAAGTTTATATCAACTGGAGATCCATTCCCGCTAGGGTACAAGCCAGTACTTCCAACAAAGCCACCGCTCCCATCAACCCCAGAATCATACGGATTGTAATTCAAAGCAAATGAAATATTATGACCGCTATCCATCCACGGATCATTAGCGATATTATTTCCAGTCGGTGTTACCCGAGAAAGGCTGTTGAAAATATTAAACGGATTTAGCGTTATCGAATCTGGTCCATCACTACCGGAAGGAGCAGTAAAATGAGGAAGCCAAGGTCCAGCCCTTCCAGACTCCGTATGGGTTGAATACGGGGTAAAGATAGCATCCAGTCCAACAGCTCCGACTGAATTCCACGGGTGCTTTCCAGATGCCGGAACTCCCGTATCCATAATGTAAGACGAGACATTCTCTGAAAAGTCAGAGTGGGGCATTATCCCGACTTGAATTTGTGGAATCCTTTTGTAGATTCCACTAATAACGGGCGAATCACTCGACGAGTCAATAGATAGTCCTGTAGCCGTAGGATTACCTTGGGCACGGATTACCTCTGTGATCTCTCCGACTATGACAATATTTGACATTAACTACCTCAGCTTTATCTTCTTGATCTTATTTGATATTTTAGTCAAATTCTTCTCAAGATCGCGATTTGTTTTATTAAACCTTGGGGAGATTGTCTTGAATGAGTATGCCGTCTCGACTTTATCTGAGGACACGTTTATCTTAATGTCCGTCACCTGCGGGAGTCCGTATAGTCCGTCCCCAATTCTCTTTATCGCAGGAAGTCCCGGCATAGTAAAGCTACCCTCCTCGATAGCGAATAGGGAGAAGTTATCTATAGCATTTGCTCGACCTTGTGCGGCCAAATTTAGCCCCTCAAATCCAGAAGTCTGGGAAAGAGAAAAGCCCCCAAATTGTCCGAAGTTCATCGGAATTAAGAAGTTCTCAGGAACTAATGACTCATCCTGCTCATACTCTATTTTTCCCCTGAATGAGATGTAGTTAAAGGAGGTAATCCATGGTCCATAAACATGCCTTGTTGAGATTTGGGCGTAGCTTACGGTCTTTGGGGGAATACACACAGGGAAAAGAGAAAATATTGAGTTGATCTTATCTTCTGTGGTCAACTTCTGTCTTTTACCAGATAGGGGAGTTCTGTATCCAACAAAAGCCCTAAATGGGTCTAAAGATGGAATATCTCCAAGAGCGTTACCTTCTGCATATCCAGTTTTAGTCTGAGGGAGAAAAACTCTTGAGGTCTCAACCTTAACAAACGGAAAACAAAATCTACCATTGTCCGAATAGTCCAATCCTGTAATACCATTTACGGTATTAGACAACCACGATGATGACGTTTGGCTTGGGATTCCTATCTTCGGGATGTGATCGTACCAGCCTGTTGGCGGAACTCCTGATGTAGAAGCACTTTCTGTACTTTCCTGACTTTCGTTTTGCCTTGGCTGTTCAGCCGTTGTTTGCTCGAAAGAACTTTGTCCAGCAGAAATTGGACCCATCACATCTGTGACAAGTCCAGAGTTGTATACTCTTTTCTCTCCAGTTAAAATGTCGCTGTACGGAAGCAATGTTCTATCATAGAATCTTTCATAGGCATAGGGAATGAACGAGTATTTATCATCGACAGATTCTGGCTCCGCATGAATTATTGAGTATGTTCCGTATTTAGTTATAGCTAGAGAATTTAGATCATACTCTGAGAAGTTAAATACGGTATTTGTTTTTCCGTTGACTATATTCGTTAATTTATCGGCGTACTGCTCTTTGAATACAGAGCCGCTACCAGTAACAAAATTGTGGTCATAATTGATAAACGGTTTAACTTTACCATCAACTATGAACTGATTTGTTTGAGGAATATTTCTTCCATAATACTCAGACGGTTCGACATAAGCAGAATCAACAAGCTCCCACGATCTCTTGAAGTTTCCAACTAGGTTGTTTCCATCAAGATCCTCCTTTGTTTTCATATAAGGAGCTGGAACATACCATGACTTACCATAGTGAGTGTCACCAATCGCTTTGATTTTTTCATATAAAAGAGGAAGCAGACCATCTCTAACATTAGCTTCCGCCAATAGGTAGTCTACATAAGAAGATGTTCCGATCCCACTACTGATCGGCTCATTATTTGAGTTTGAAGTCTCTACTGGACGAGCACTTAGGAAAGAAGAGAATGAATTTCCCGCCCTTAAAGACTCACTTACTCCGGCATATCCAAGTCCACCACTTGAGTTTACGGTTTCAGTCGATTGAATTTTTTGCTTTTTTGTGCTGCCATCCGAATAAGATGCCGAATTTACATTTGGATAGAAGTAGTCAATCAGGTTTCTGAATTTATCGTACTTGTACTTCATAAAGAAGTTTTGCCATGAGAAGTTAGACTTCATAGCAAGTCTTATCTCAAATAGTGACGCAGCATATATACCATTCTTTAAGACTCCGGAAATAGAAATATTCCCGAAAATACTATGCGTGTCTATTAGGATAAAATCGTCAACATCTCTTGGATCGAGAAGGGGGGTTATGACGGGTATTCTTCTGGATGAAGTCTCATTAAGTCCAAGCGGGTCAGTCGCAACATTTGCTGTTTCTCTTGGGTCTGTAGCGTCAGGAAGAACAATATCTCCCCAGTAGTGCTTTATATATCTTCTTGGAACTGTTACAAGTCGAGTCTGATATCCACCAGTTATCACTTTCATGGTAACGGCATCATTCATTTTTATACTAATATCAGACTGGGTTATCTTTAGATCATTTAGCTTTCCCGAATCCCAATATCCAGTAGCAACAGGAAAAGATCCACCATTAACTACTGACCTAGTTCCAACTTCAGTAAATCCATTGAGATATCCCAATAGCCCTTCAGAGTCTAGTGGCTCAGAGTAGATTGATGAATTTGAGGGGATTCCATAAGAGGTGTCATCTATTGGGCGTTTTCCGGGATGAATACCGCTCCCGTCCCAATTCTTAAGATCTGGGACTTCTAGTCCAATTAAGTTATAGGCGATGTTACTAAATGGACGGTTTAGGTTTGAGAAAGAATTTCTATTTACGGTTTGGATTCTTATTGTTCCGCCGTAATTTCCTCCATCAGTAAATTTTGAGGTATTTAATCCGCCCCAGCTACAGTTAGCCTGCCTATCCCAATTTGGATCGTACTCTTGTAAAGTTTGATCTCCAATAGAGCTATCATTGTAAATATCGAGATAGGCGAAGTACTCAAGATTAGCCTCTGAACAAATTTCTGTTACAATCTCCCGTATACTTTTGCTTTTACCTGAAACTCGAAACTGCGGTCCAAGAATTCCACTGACTTGATTATAAAAACCAAGGGCGTCAAAATGGTAGTAATAAGGTATACCTTCAAAATCAGTATTTACGTTATAATTATGTCTCCCAAATAGAAGATTTCCCCCGTGAGTTCTCTGTCTTTGAGAGTTACTTATTCTTGGAAGATGGTTTATTCCCATATGAAGGCCATATAGAAGTTTAACCAACGGCATCCCATCTTCACTATTTGAGCTGAATCCAAAATCCCCATAGAGAGTCGGATTTCCAAAATTATCCCACTTAAATGGGATCTTATAGTTGGGATCGTCGTTTTCTAATATACCAAATACATTTATGAGATTCGAGACATTCCACCAGTGATCTACACCCGGTGATTCTGATATATTTATTCCGCTATTTCTGTGCCCAAAATCGTAAACTCCAGTAGTTGCAATAGTTCCGTTTACAGTAATACCCTCTATCGATCCTCCAAGTCCGACAAACCCATCCATAATTACTTGCGTAGAATCAAGTATTGTGAGTGGACTTGTTAATGTAACATTATAGGTCTTAGAATTGCTTGAATTACGAGAGAAGGATTCGACAAGTCCAATGTACTGGAATATAATGTTTCCATTGGTATCTTTTAGTTCAAAGTTATGGGGAGAGCCAATAACCGGAATTCTTAAACGGTCACCCTCTCGTTCATCTTCAATCAAACGGAATGATAGGCTTCCAGCCTGAGATGACCAGTCTGCTGATACATTAAAATCTACGACGGTACATCCAAATGCCTGAATTGGTGCAGCATCAACTGTTGGAGAGTCCGTCGATGTCCCGAACGGTAGTATATTCATATTATCCTCTTGTGTAAGTCCACTCTACATTATAAGAGTAGTTCCTAGTTCTTGCGTCCCATGTTTCGTTTGGGGCTGAGTGAAAGCATTTTCCTGAAACTACCGTGAATGTCGGATCATTGACTGGATTAGCAGCTTGATAGATTAGATCAAATTCGGGAGCATGAGAAACGCTTGGTTTATCAGAAATAAGCCATGATCTAACAATATCACGAGCAACTCCAGTGCTTAATACTCCGCTAGTATTTACACCACTTGCGGCACCAAGGGTTGTGTTCCAGTTTGGAGTAGTCTTTCCCATAGTAACATTTATCGATAACGATCTCTTGTACTCACTTCTTGAATTAAGATATTGTAATACAGGTTGACTACGACCAATTACGGGTGTAACTGAGAAAATCTCTCCCGGATATGTATCACTTATCGAAATTGATTCTGAGATACTTCCTGGAATAATATTTGGGGGACGATTGTCAAAAGAGTAGGAGTAGTTAATTGTTCCTGCACCAAAATCCCGACCAACTGACATCGTAAGTGGCTTAGGATGTACCCAAGGTAGTGAAGTATTAGCTGCGGCGTATTGGTACGCCATTGGTGGAACTCCAGTAGAAACCCCGCTCCAATAAGTATTAGCATTTACATAGGCATTCCCACTAGTTAAGAATCCATTTAGCGTATTTAGTCCCTGAATGGTTCCCTGAACAGAGATGCTCGAAATATCTGAGTCTGAGATGTCTTCATTGATTGTTATGGTTTCTATGACCGGACTATTCCCCGGATAGAGTAGATAGGACTCATTTATTGAGTAGCTACCATCTTCTCTGCTGATTGACTCTTGATATACGACATTCGCCGCACTATACCCCGAACCAATCAGGGAAATGACAGAAGATCTAGTCTGTGGGAGCTGAGAATATCCAAGTCCCATATATTGATAGATATAGCCACTTGCTTGTTGCCAAGGTGCCTGACCACTAACATAAGATCCGCTTGAGTCATAAACTGGTGTGCCAACAGCACTTATTGAGCGACTTACTGAGTACACCTTTTTTGTGTTTACAAATTGATTACTACCATTAAAGGTTAGTGATCTTTGCTGGTCCTCTTGAATATCAAAGCTCTCCGAGAGCGAGCTTATCCCATAAGCAGGGGAAGATTCATTAGAGCTGGTCGAAAATTCGCCAGAGTTTGCCGGATTTGTAAAGTTACTAGTCTTAAGCGAAATCGTGTATGTATTTGGATTTGCCCACATTCCCTCCGAGTCAAAAGAGACCTCATCAACGAAGGCGTTAAACTCAAGACCATTCCCGTCATAATTGGTATCCCACCCCTTGATTTTTACTTTTATTGGGGCGGCAACGCCGCTAATTACCGGATTGGTAAACAAGCTCCTAATCTTCTCTTGTTTCTTAATCGTCGCGTCAAGTAAATCATCTGAAGAAACCGTAGTTACTTCGGCAGATTCTACACTAGAAGTGGTGGTCCATGATGACGTGCTTATCCCTGCCACCCCGCTCGCGTAGTAGGGATTACCATGAGTTTGGATAAGAGTTCCCTGTAAAGAAACAGAATACTCATTCCCCAATCCTGGCCTTCCTACGTTATTGATCGTACTTCTAGAGAAGGACACCAGAGGAGCTGGGACTAGGTAATAGTCAGTGTTATTTTTGGTTATTATTACTGGCATTATGCATCCCTAAAAGCTGAGACTATTTCTTCGGGATTTTTAACCCCAACTAGTTTATCGGACATTTGCTTGAATTTATCAGAAACTGCCGAGTATACTATTCTAGTAACTTCCGTATTTACAATTCCCTGAATATCGGGCATTTTGATTGTAATTTCTTGATTGCCAACAACTTCTATCTGTGGAGCCGCTCCTAAAGTTTGACCAGTAAGAGTTCCTAACCCTGTGGCGAACTGATCGACGGCTAAGGCAAATTTATCAACGAATACGGACTCTCTGTCTAGAAGGGCTGATCTTAACTTATTCTCTTCAGTCATTAGATTTTTGATTAGATCAGTTTGTACTCTGATTTGCTCAGCCATTCTCTGGTCGACAGGGACTGTTTCTTTAGCAACCTTCGCTGATACGTCCTTGGCCTGAGATGGGTCAATTATATTAGCTCTAATAAGTTCATTTGCCGTGATATCTCCCTTAACTTGAGCACCTTTTCTTCCCCCGAATTGAGGTAGTGCGATATCCGCAAAGCGATCTAAAAAGCTAAATACTTGACTTCTCATTTCCTCCGGTATTGAATTGAAATTACCCGTAGTAGCAGCAATCTGCGTTGCAGAAGCGGTTCTTAATAGATCACCCCTCTGCTGATTAGTTCCGGACGCAAAATCACTAGCGAGATCGCCCTGAGCGTCCCTTAACGCCTGATTATATTCTCTTTGGAAGGTGGCAGACTGCTTCATTAGATCAAGACGCTCTTTTTCGACAGATACTGAATCTCTTATTTTATCAGCGAAAAGCTCCATAGAAGCCGCTGGAGCGGCAAACTCCTTACCTTCTTTTCCTGCACTATTTCTTATCTTATCGAGATAGTTGTTGAATCCGGTCTTTCCTCTTCCATTCTCTCCAAAAGGAACGTCATTTCTAATCCCGCCACTATCATACAGTCCTCCAATACCAGTATTACCAGCCTTCTTATTTAAGAAAAATGCTTGAGAGTTTAGCTCTTTCTGTTTATCAGAGCGATTATTTCCCTGGGAAAAGAAGGAAGCATTATCGCTATAGAGAGAATTAAGTTCATTCGAGAATGACTGCTGAAGAGAGTATTGCTCCCTAGCCAGCTTAATCCTCTTATTGACAAGCTCAACTTCCGCCTTGAAAAGTTCGTTTGTTTTTTCATTGAGCTGCTTTAGCTGTGCCTGTCTCTCTTTTCCCTGAGGCTCGAATTCCTTAATTAGATTATCTTGGGATCTCTTAACTGCCTCTTGAACAGAGTTTTTATCTTCAAGAACGGTCTTTGAGAAGTTCAATACTTCATTTTCTAGTACCTTATCTCCTCCACTACCACCCATCCTTTCAAGGATCTTTTTTGATAGTACAGAGGCGGAACTCTCCACATCCTTCTTTCCTTCTTTATCGAGAACTTCAACGCTTTTATCGTTTAGTAAGTCGGCAAGTCCATTCTGCCCAATTTGATCAAACTTGGATAGAGCCTGTCTAGTCCTACCTATCTGTTCGCCCTGCCCAACCTGAGTTAGTGACTTTTGTAGTTGATTTGCTAAGTCTGAATCTCTTAGTATCTGCCCAATATCCAATGAAAGAACCCTCGCGTCAAGTCCTATTCCCTTGGCGAAATCGTTTGTTGATCTAGTTCCGGTTCCGATAGTATCTAATTCATTAGCTACCAGCCCCAGAGATGCGGCTGACTTATCGATGTCGTCAGAGTATTTTTGCCAACTCTTCATCGCGGCAATCTCTTGATTTATCGCATCAGCTCTTAGCTTAGACTCCTTGCTTAGTTTGACCTGAATAGCTTCTAGAGCTTCACTGTTTGAGATAAGATCGAGTATAGCGACATTCGAATTTTTCTCGACTTCAAGTTTTGCTATTTCAAGTTCGTTCCTTTCCTTAGCGGCTCCGGTGAGATTTTTACCAGATTCTCTCAAGCCTGCTATCTTGAGGTTCTTATCTTCGACATTTTCGGCAGCTCTTTTTCTCGCATCCTTTAGATTGGAAAGGTCTCCAAATACTTTATCGAAAGTTTCAGCTCCCACCTTTTCTCTACTAGTCGCAATTGCATCTTTGGCGGTCCCACCAAATTTTACAGTATTGCCGACTTTAGCTTGGACTATACTACTTAGTTCATTAGCCAATGCAACTTTGGCCGCACCTTCCTCCTTAAAGCCAGCAGTGGCCTTCTGGAATCCCTCCTTTTGAAGGTTGTCAGTATTACGCTCTGAAAATCCTAAAGTTCCAATAGCCGCCGCCGCCCTTAATAGGTCTGACGGTCCAGTGAATTCCCTTATTCTATTACTGTCCTTTTCTGACGTTTTAGCGTTTTCTCCGACTTTCTCGATCTCTTTGAACTTGAATCCGAAAGCCCCAGTTAAATCGGCATTGTCTCTTTGGGCAATAGAGATCATCTTATCGGCATCTCTAATTTTATCACTTAGACCGGAAATAGATGCTTCAAGTCGAGCATTAGCAACTGCTAGTCGACCAAGGGCATTTACGTTTTCATCTACTGGGCCAATAACAGAATGCAACGCCGACGCGAATCCCCCGATAATAGGAATGCTTCTATAAAACTCTTGATTTGCCGCTTTAGCTGCGGATTCTCCTGCCCCCTGAACATCGCCCTTTTGGATGGCAGATTCTTTTTCCTTTTGGAAGTCTTTACTAACTAATCCATCTACCAATCCTCCAACAGCGGCGATAGTTCCGGCAGCATTTAGTCCCTTGGAAAGAATTGCACTTGCTTTGCGTATATCAATACCAAAAGATTTAAACTCGTTACCCTTAAGGAGAAAGCTCGTAGCCTTTGGCCCCTTGGTATCATTCAGCTTGCCTCCGTAGTCATATAGAAATCTGCTCGCGATCTTCCCGATAGATTGAGAAGCTTGTGAAGCAAAACTCGCCAGTAGTGCCTGATTATTTCCCGCTGAGATGCCACCCTGATTAACCTTAACTCCCATTTGTGATAGAGTTGAGCCTACCGCCTGAGAGAATAATGATGTCGCGAGTGTAGCATTGGAGAGGAAGTCCGTAAAAGTTTTTAGCTTATTGCTGACATCCTTAATAGGAAATGGTCCATATGGCTCATTAGATGGGAATGGCCCATATGAACCACCTGGATTATTGGCGGTAGATAATGCTCCGTAGGCTATAGCCTTATTCCCGGCCTTCATTGAGGCCGCTTTACCCCTCGCCTTATCAAACTCACTTAATGAAGATAGGTATTCCCCCTCAGCCTTTAAGACGGCCTTCTCAAGAGAAATTTTCTGATTTACTAGCTCCTGCTGTTTCTTTCCGCTGATAGATCCGTTAGCAAGCTGATCATTTATCGATGATAGTTCTTTTTCATAATCTCTAGTTTTAGAGTTTAGCTCTTTCATGCGGTTAGCATGTTTCGCAATTTCAATATTTAGAGACTTTTGTTCACCAGAGCCAGATATAATTTCCTTTACATACTTAGAATTTACGCCGCTCTGTTGTGGTGTATTCGTGCTAGGAAGTGAGTTTTGCAAATCTCCAAATAAAATAGCTCCAGGCTGAACCGCCTTGGCTAATTGAGCCATACCTTCTTCGGCAGTTACCGTACTTGCGATTATTTTTCTTACTGCGGGACTGGACTTCGCAAATAGGTCGGCATACAGCTCTTTCCCCTCAAGTCTATACTTCAGAGTTTTCTTATCGGCTCCATTAGCAAGAAGTTGAGTTTTAACATTCTCTCTAATTAGCGAGACGAGTTTTTCTTGAAAAGTCCCCTTTTGCTCAGACGCAAACTCCCCTCCACCAGCTACTGTGTCTGCCTTATGTCCAATTTCATGATAAGCCGTTTCAGTTGTCGCCCTTCCTATTCTCACCCTAATCTTATCCTTTTTTCGGTCATAACTTCCTAGGTATTCTTTTCCGGTTTCTGGATTAATCCCGGATTCAAGCCCGGTTGAAACTCCCCCAAAATCTTGACCTGTTTGGGCAGCAACTTCTGATATTATCTTTCTAAGTTCATGAAGCGACTTTATTAGCTCTCCACCATGTCTTTTGACACCAGTGACTATTGGACGTACGGATTCATCGCCTTGCTCATCAGCTCCGACAATTCCTCCCTTAGCGTACTTATTCAGTCCATGTAGCTTCCCGTACCCAATCTTCTGGGCAGACTTCTTGTTTATAATAAACTCTCCGGGGGTTACCATCGCTGGAACGGTATCACCGTCCCCAACACCGGGAACTTTACCTCCAGCAGCATATTGTAACATATTGCCCATTTTTAGAGACTTAAATCCTCCCTTTTGGAGGTTAAATAATCCCTTAGTAGCAGCAATTCCAGCTAAAGCGGTCAGCAAAGGAAGAAGATTAGAGATGGCCTCAGCAAACTTAATCGCGGATGAGGCTATCCCAATAAATGTGTCTGCTAGAATAGATATAGACCCAGAACTTATCATCGTTTCCACCAACGACGTAAACTCCTGTCTTAATACGCCAAATTTATATCCAATACCTTCTTGAGCTTTCCCAAGATCTTCGAATGTACTTACCGTTCCTTCATTAGCCTTCTGTAGGGCTTCTTCTTGAAGTCTGAATTGAGTGATCAAAGGAACTGTCTTAGAAAGCTGACGAATGCCCCCGATCTCTTCCATTACTTCGGCAAACTTAACATCACCCGCTGAAATACCCGCCCTCTTTAGTCCTTCCGAGATTCTACGGATAGCTTCGAATGGAGCAACGACCTTCCCATCTAGAGTCTCAAGCTCAATTCCAAGCTTCTTAAAGTACTCAATAGTTTCAGGACGTTGCAATCTAGCAAAAATAGTACGGAAACCGGTAGCAATTGTTTCAGCCGATTCTCGTGTGGTTTGTCTAACTGCCGTGATTTGTGCCAATAGCTCATTAATCTGACCGCCAGCGATCTTATATGCACCACCTGTTCTCTTGATCGATTCGATTAAGTCGCTAGATTCAACGGCGTACGCCTTAGACACCGCGTTAATACTATCAAGAACCTTTTCCGTCTGGGTAACGGTTAGGTTGAAAGTATTCATAATAGCGATAAAACCCTCAGTCGTGCTTGAAAGGCTATCGAAAGTTGACAATAGAGTTGTCTTAGCTAGAGCATCGGCACCCTTTTTAGCTTCTCCAAACGAGAGACCTGCTTGTGCCAAAGTTCCCGCTAATGCCCCAACTTTATTTATCGCGATATTATACTTGATCGAAATATCTTTTAGGGCACCAGCCTGCTCCCTAATATATGCATTGGAGCTATCAGTGATTTGGGCAAGCTTTTTAAGTTCAGCGTCAAAACGAACAGCCTCGCGAGTTGCTTCTCTAAAAGCGTCAATTATTTTTAGGATGACTGTACTAGCAGCAGCATAAGCCGCGAAGCTATTAGCCTTTAACCTCAAGTTATCAGCGAATGTCTTAGCGGCATGTGCCCCCTTATTCAATGCCTTTGTAGTAGAATTAATCTGTCCATTAACCTTACTCAGGTTTTTAGCAGATATGCTTATATTAAGACCAGACAGTCCCGCCTCTATCTGCTTAGCAACACTATTAATGTTTTGCTTAGAGGGGGACTGTAGATTCAGAGTCATTGTATAGTTGAACATTGATTTTTCCAATCATATACCCAGACTGTCCATTAGGGCGTTAAATCGTCCTCAAACTCCAGAGTATCAATCACGCTGTCATCGATTATAGGATTGTTGTTAATATCAACTCGATTACCTTCCTTATCAACTCTTGACCCATTCTCGTTTACGAAGTTTCCCTCTTCATCAACAAGTTTGCCGTCAGAATTGATCAATTGGCCCTTTTCGTTAATTAGATTCAGTCTCTTAAGGACTTTATTCTCAACGAACTTATCTTCGTAGTCCTCGTCTAGTCCAAAGGCGAAATTAGCATATTCAGATGCAGCTTTTCTTCCAAGCTCACTATCTCCTCTAGCCTTATAATCCTCAAGAGAGGAGAACTCGGGCTTTTGCGTGTCATATGAGTAGACGCAGGCGGAAACTAGATAGTTAAATCTCTCATTGTCGGCCAATCCATCGGCAGTAAGCGAGTCCATCGAGTTCCGAGTCAGTAAAAGAGAAGACAAGTCATTACGGATTTTCTTAAGCTCTAGCGATTTCGCCTTAAGTTCGGAAGCCTTCTTAAGCTGTCCAGACTTAATCCTATGCTCTATATCTGCCATCTTCTTTATGAGAGTTTCGTACTCGGCTTGCTTGGTGTCATCCCACAGACCCTGCCGTCTCATATGATCATCTAGGCTCTTTTTAAGAATAGCCCCGTCTTCAATCGCTCTCTTGAAAGCTTTAACATAAACTCTCTGAGCTTCCGTTGAAACCCGAATATCTGCGGGCTTAATAAAATACTCTTTGCCGTCAATTTCAAATCTTTTTTCCATGTTAGTTTCCTCCTAGTGGTCTAATTGGTAGATTAATGTGATATCCTTGCCATACTACTTCGTATGATGAAAGTTCAGATTCACATGATCTAATTTGATCATTTCCCTTATCAAGAATGTCCGTTCGAAGCTCCTGAAAGAGCGAGTAGAGTTTCTCCTGCTCGGGAG
>Ga0222714_10000868_pt1 | contig 34367 bp, 25 predicted proteins | sample C33_3DmetaG_FD_165048 | JGI IMG/M metagenome (GOLD analysis project Ga0222714, IMG submission 165048) | Estuarine water microbial communities from San Francisco Bay, California, United States - C33_3D | ecosystem: Environmental > Aquatic > Marine > Unclassified | place: USA: California... | reverse complement strand
ACATGAGATAACATTAGAATTATCTTCTTCTCATGCAGAAGTAGCAGATGCAGTACCATTTTCTGGTATAACAGGTAAACCTACTTTGGTTTCTGGTTCAAATCAATTAGCATCAGATATATCCGGTAGTACAACATTGTTATCAGCTTCTATAGCTACAAGATTTGATGGACTTACATCAGACTACACACAACTAACAAATGTACCTGGAGGTATAATATCAAGCTCAGTACAATTTAACGCATTATCAAACACTTCAGCTTCTTATGCTTTGACAGCATCTTATGCTGAAAATGCTGGTGGTGGAGGAGGAGCTGGTTTTCCTTTTAGTGGTTCTGCTGTTATTACCGGTAGTTTACTTGTAACAGAAGGAGTATCGGCTAATTCATTTACCGAAACATCTGCTTTAAGATATAAAGAAGCAGTTACAGATTTGGAAACAAGTGATACAATATACAAATTGAGACCAGTACGATTTAACTGGAAACAAAATCATAGATCAGATATTGGTTTGATTGCTGAAGAAGTACAAAATTTACTACCAGAATTAGTAGCAATAGATCAATCAGGACAAGCCGAGGGTATAAAATACAGCAAGCTTACATCTTTGTTAATAAAAGCAGTTCAAGATCAACAAACACAAATTAATGAGTTGAAACAAGAGATAGCCGTCCTGAAAAAGTCTTAAAAAAATTAAAAGTGTAACATGGCAAATCTCCAGTCTACATCAATCACCGGCTCATTAACAGTTTCAGGTTCTACTTTCGTCTTTCCTGTACTTGACGCAGCGTCTACTGGATCAATTTCTGGGGATGGTAAAATGTGGGTTTCTAATGAAACTCAAGAAGTGTATGTATCTAAAATCGATTCTTATGGTATAGGAGCTTGGTCTACAGGAGGTACCTTAATTTACGCAAGATGGAGTGGAGGTGGAGCCGGAGTAGTAAATGCTGGACTATATTCAGGTGGTTACGTTGCTCCTGCTAGAAAAACCTGTACAGAAGAATATGACGGCACATCTTGGTCTGCAGGTGGAGGTATGTCAACAGCTAGAAATGATGCGGCAAGTGCTGGACTACAAGACAGTGCTATACATATGGGAGGTAACGACGGTGTCAACACTCCTGCAACAGAAGAATATAACGGTAGTGCATGGGCCTCAGGAGGAAATTTATCAGTCTCTAGAAGAGGTGTACAGTCGACTGGTGCAGGGTACCAAAATGCTGCCATAGTGATCGGAGGTTTTGTCAACGGTGTTGCTAGCTGTGTAGAAGAATACAACGGGACTTCTTGGTCTAATGGTACAGGCAGACCCCTTATAGCATATTCAGCTATAGGTACCGGAACTCAAAATGCTGCACTCTCTGTTGGCGGTACAGTTCCTACAGTAACATGCGCTGTTTACAGTTATGATGGATCTAGCTGGACAACGTTAAATAACTTACTCAGTGTTTCCGGTTACAACGGTGGAGCTAGTGGTACACAATATGATGCACTATTTTTTGGAGGAGTAACAGGGACACCTACTGGTGATTCTGCAAATGTTAATGAGTTTAATGGTATTACTGCAAATATAGGTTGTACTTTACCTAATGCAAGAGGAAATTTTGGTTCATCACCACTTGCTAGTTCAAACAGCACATTTGCAACAGGAGGATGCAATACCCCTGCTATTTTAGGATCTACTGATGTATTTTCTAGACAAGTTGTCAAACCCTACACAACTAAAATTTGGTCATCAGGTCCAGCAATCAATACTGCAAGAGCACTACTAGTAGGAGCAGGTACACAAAATGCTGCTTTAGGATTTGGTGGATATATCGGCCCTACTACCAATAAGACGGAAGAGTACGATGGTACATCTTGGTCTGAAGGTGGTAACATGATTAATGCAAGACATAAATTAGCTGGTAATGGTACTCAAAATGCAGGATTAGCTTTTGGTGGTACACCCACCACTACCAATACTGAAGAATATAATGGTTCATCTTGGTCAGCCGGTGGAGGTTTAATTTCAGGTAGAGAAGAATTAGCAGGCTTAGGAACTCAAAATGCTGCTGTTGCAACTGGAGGTGGAGCTCCTGGTGCTTCAACTTGTACAGAAGAATACGATGGATCTTCTTGGGCTTCAGGAGGAGCATTAATAACGGCAAGGATTGATTTGGCTGGTGCCGGTACACAGAACGCCGGTTTAGCTTTTGGTGGTAGAACACCTAACTTAACATGTACTGAAGAATATAACGGTACTTCATGGTCAGCTGGTGGTGCTTTAGGTACTGCTAGATATAACTTAGGTAGAGCAGGTACACAGAATGCTGCTTTAGGATTTGGTGGTGGAGGAGCTTGTGATTACAGTATAACAGAGGAGTACGACGGAACTTCTTGGTCTGCACAAGGTTATATGATTGTAGGTAAAAGTAGAATGGGTAGTGATGGTAGTACTACTGCTGCTATTTCTTTTGGTGGATGTATAACACCTGCAAAAACAGCAAGTACAGAATTATTTACAGGTTACTGTTCAAGCACTTATCAAAAAACATTAAGTGCATGGAGTGGAGCAGCTGCTTTAATAGCAACAAGAAGATACGCATGTGGGGTAGGAACACAAAATGCTTATTTAGCTAGTGGTGGTAGACCAACTGCACCTGCAGGAGGTGGTTTATCGTGTGTAGAAGAGTACAATGGGACAACTTGGTCAGGCGGAGGTTGTTTATCATCTGCAAGATATGCAGGAGGAAACGCTGGAACACAAAATGCTGCTTTTTATGCAGGTGGTGAAAACTATCCAGCTTGTGCAAATTTTTCTTTGACAGAAGAATATAACGGAACTTCTTGGTCTGGAGGTGGTAATTTAATTACAGCTCGTAGAAATATACCAGGAGCAGGTACTTTAACTGCGGGTGTAGTAGTAGCAGGTATTGGAGCAGGTACTTGTTCTAGTGTTGAAGAATATGATGGTTCAACTTGGGCTTCAGGTACACCCGTAAATACTGCTAGACACGGTGGTGTTGCTGGAGGAACACAAAATGCTACTTTATTCTTTGGAGGATCAGGTCAAAGCCTTTGTACTGAAAATTTTGATGGAACTTCTTGGTCAACAAGAGGTGCTCTTCCCCATGGTCAATATGTTGGTGCTGTAGCGGGTACTCAAAATGATGCTTTAGCTTTTATGGGGCAAATGACCCCTAGTGTTCCTTCCCAAACAGGACAATCTATAAGATATGACGGCTATAGTTGGTCTATTGATGCTTCTATGATGACTGTGAGGAAACAAAGTGGTGGTAATGGAAGTAGTACGGCAGCTATAACAGCTGGAGGACAAAATGCTGCTGAAAATACTAATTATGGTAATACAGAATTATACAACACCGGTATTACATCAGTAGGAGCTTTTAGTAACATAAGTAGTTTATCTACTGCAAGATACGATATTATAGGTACCGGCACTAAAACGGCAGCTTTAGCCATTGGTGGGTTAGTTTCTCCTGCTACATCTACATGTGTAGAAGAATACAATGGTACAAACTGGTCAGCAGGAGGAGCTTTGGGTACTGCAAGAGAAATGGGCGGAGGAACAGGTACACAAGATGCTGCTCTATACTTTGGTGGTAGAGCCTACCCAGCCAACACAAATTATTCTTGTACAGAAGAATACGATGGTTCTTCTTGGTCATCGGGAGGTGCTTTAATTACTACACGAGCATACAAACCAGGGGGTTCTGGTACCCAAAATGCTGGACTAGCATTTGGCGGATATAACAACCCAGTCCAACTATCATGTGTTGAAGAATATAATGGTTCATCTTGGTCTACATCAACTGCAATGATCACCAGCAGATACTTATTTGCTTCACCAAAAGCAACTCAAAATTCTGCTTTAGCAGCAGGAGGATACTCTTGTATATTAGGAGGAGCTGTTAACTGTGTAGAAGAGTGGAATGGAACTAGTTGGTCTTCACAACAAGGTAATCTTGATAAAAGATTTGGTACCGGAGATTCTGGAACTTCTGTAAATTCAGTTATGATGACAGCAGGAGTAGCACCCGGAGTTAAATTTAGCTGTACAGAAAAATACGATGGTGTTGCATGGTCAAATGACACATCATACCCACATAAAACGTATTACCATGGAGGTACAGGAGCTTCATCTAGTAGTGGAATATTCTTTGGAGGGTTAACACCTACACGAGGAGATTCATATGAATATAATTGCAACCCAACCTCAGGATGTTGTTTATTCAACAACTACTATAAATTAACATTTGTAACGGAATAAAATGGCAAATCTACTAAATACATCAATATCAGGTTCAGGAGCAAATACAGGAGCATTTATTGTGTCTGGTTCTCAACCATTGCAATTACCATTGCTCTCTGGTGCAAATGTATCGGCTGATAGTCCATATAAGTTCTTTTTTGATACTGACGATAGAACAGTTAAATACACGTTAAACGGTACGTATAGTGATGGATCATGGAGTGCTGGCGGTAGTATGAATATTGGAAGAAGAGATTACGGTGCTTTTGGTACACAAAATGCTACGGTAACTGCTGGAGGTTTTACACCTGCAACTCCTCTACAAAATATGACTGAAGAATATAACGGTTCTACTTGGTCAACTGCTACAGCATTAACTAATGGAGCAAGATGGAGAGAAGGTTTAGGATCAGCAAATGCTGGTCTTGTAACCGGTGGTTATCCTGCCACTACTGTAACTGAAGAATATGACGGATCTTCATGGTCATCAGGCGGTAATTTGATTGGTGCTCGACATGAAATACAAACTTACGGTACTCAAAATGCCGGTGCAGCAGCTGGAGGTAGAAATCCTGCATCATCTGGTTTAGCTTGTTTAGAAGAATACAACGGCACATCTTGGGCTACTTCAACATCATTAAGTGTTGCTAGATACTCAGGTGGAAAAGGAGGTACACAAAATACAGGTATAGTATTTGGAGGTAGAGGAGGAACTCCTACTGTGAACTATACATGTACTGAAGAATATAACGGTACTTCATGGTCTGCTGGCGGAGCATTAAACTTTGCTCGATATGCAATGGGTGGTACAGGTACACCTACTGCAGCGTTGGCTATGGGTGGAGGTTCCTATGCTAACGTAGGTAACTGTACTGAAGAATATAATGGAGCTACTTGGTCCAACGAACCAGCCAGTGCTACTAAAAGATCGTATAGTAGAGGAACAGGTACACATGATGCCGGATTATTTGCCGGTGGGTATACTAGTGGTGCTCCAGGATATACAGGAGCTACAGAAGAATACAGTAAGACATTTTTAAAACATTATACTTTTGCATCTACACCAGCTACTTGCGGTTGGAGTGCAGGTGGTAATTTAATAGTACCAAGACAAGGATTGAGTGGAGCAGGTACATTGTCTGCTGGTCTAGTGTTTGGAGGAGTTAACCCAGGAGCACTAAGTTGTACAGAAGAATATGACGGTTCATCTTGGTCAGCAGGTGGAGCTACAATTATTTCTGGTTACAACCATAGTGGAGGTACAGGTACTCAAGATGCTACTTTATCTACCATGACCCCTGCTGCTACAGAAGAATATAACGGTAGTTCTTGGGCATCAGGTGGTACTCAAATACAACCTAGATACAATCCTGTAACAACAGGAACACAAAATGCTGGTTTATCAGTAGGTGGAAGATCAAATTCTGGTGCCACTACTTACGGTAGTACAGAAGAATATAATGGTACTTCTTGGTCTAGTTCTACAGCAATTTCACCGACAAGATATGCTGGAGTTGGTTGGGGTACTCAAAACGATAGTGTATATGCAGTTGGTATACAAGTTCCTTCTTTTTGTTATTACACACAAACTTGTTTATACAATGGTAGTACTTGGAGTACTTTAGCTAGTTTATCAACAACACGATATAGAGCTAATTCTGGTGGAGAAACATCTAACAGTGGATTTGCTGCTGGAGGTCAAGACTCTGCTACAGAAATATTTGACGGTACAGCTTGGTCGGTTGGTAATAACATGATTACAGGCAGACAGTCAGCAGGATATAGTGGTACTGATGTAAGTGCTTTCATAGCAGGTGGAGCTTCTCCTACCCAAACAGGTGCAACAGAAGAATTCACCGTAACTCCTGCCGTTTATTCTTGCACTAAAACATATAGTACAACAGTTAGTAGTTGGAGTTCTGGTGGTAATTTAATAAATGCTAGAGTTTATCCTTTTCACAACATAGGAACCCCTGCCGCTGGTTTAGCAGCTGGTGGTCAAGGAGCTTCTCAATTTACATGCACAGAAGAATATGATGGAGCTTCTTGGACAGCAGGTAGTGCAATGTCTAGACCGTCAGGTAATGCTTCTCAAGGTGCAGGTGGTGGTACACAAAATGCTGCAATAGCTATGGGAGGTTTTCCTACAAGTGGTAACACATGTACAGAGGAATATGATGGTAGTTCCTGGTCTACTGGAGGTACGTTGATAGTTAGTGCAAGACTTTCAGGAGGAGCTGGAACACAAAATGCTACATTGTACTGGACTAGTGGCCGTTGTACAGAAGAGTATAATGGTACTTCTTGGTCAGCCGTAGGTGCTACGGATTGTGGTGAGAACTTCACTACAGGTACCGGTACACAAAATGCAGGTTTAAAAATAGGAGTCTACACAGAAGAATATAACGGTACTACTTGGTCAACCGGCAACAGTCTCAACGCAGGAAGAACAGAATTTTTAGGAGGTGCAGGTGTACAGGATAATACATTAGTTTACGGTGGTGTAACACCATCCACCCCTGTTTCTGCATGTGTTGAACAATACGACGGTACAACCTGGAGTACTGGACAAGCAGTTACAATAGCAAGATTATCAGGAAATGGAGGCGGTAGTACTACTGCAGCACTAGCAGCAGGAGGTGCAACTCCTTCATATGTAGCATGTACAGAAGAATATAACGTAACCACAATCTATCCCTGCAATTACGAATTAGTATGCTGTCTAACAACAAACTAATAAATAAAAATATTTATATTAAACATAAATAAATGGCTAATTTACTCCAAACATCAGTAACAGGATCACTTACAGTTTCTGGATCACATATTAGTTTACCAGAACTATCAGGAAGTGCTGTTGGAGGTGCTTTAACCGGTCAGGTATATTTTGATGCTAGTGATTTTAAATTAAAATTACAGCAGGTAGGGGTATACGGTAGTCAGACTAATGGTACTTATTCATGTTTAGGAGCGTGGAGTACTGGTGGTACCATGATTAATAATCGAAATGAACATGGTGCTGCCGGACAACAAAATGCAGGTTTAGTATTTGGAGGTAGAAATCCAGGTGCAACTAACTTAACAGAAGAATATGATGGTTCTTCTTGGTCTGCAGGTGGTGCTTTACCTGCTTCTTTATGTGCACGAGGTAGTGCAGGAGAAAGTCAAGATGCTGCTTTATTTTTTGGTGGTAGGGCACCTACTGATAATAGTTGTACTAATGAGTATGACGGCACTTCTTGGACTGCAGGTGGTAGTTTGATTAATGCAAGAAGTTATTTGCGTGGTACAGGATACCAAAATGCTGCTTTGGCATGGGGTAGTTATGCCCCTGTAACTTCTTGTACAGAAGAATATAATGGTTCTGTTTGGGCTTCAGGTGGTGCTTTAATAACAGCTAGAGGATATACCCCAGGAGCAGGAACACAAAATGCAGCCTTAGCTATAGCGGGTGTTACCCCAACCTACGTAACTTGTGTAGAATTTTACGATGGTACAAGTTGGTCTGTATCTAATAGTAGAAATTTAATCGCATGTATAGGTGATTCAACTGGAACACAAGATTCGGCTCTTAGTAGTGAAGGTTTTCCTTCATATTCATATACTGAAGAATATAATGGTACCACTTGGTCCTTAGGGTGTAATGGAATCACTATTCGTCTTTATACTAGAGGAGCAGGCTCACAAAATGCTGCTTTTATGGCAGGAGGATGTAAACCAGCAGTTTCTAATATTACAGAAGAATACACAAAAACATTTATACAACCATTTACATATAATGCTTCACCGTCAACCAAAAGTTGGAGTGGAGCTGCTCCATTATTAGCTAATGCTGCTTATACTTCAGGGTTTGGAGAACAAAATTCTGCAGTGGTAGTTGCCGGATACTCTGGTACATCAACGTTATGTTCAACTCAAAAGTATGACGGTACTTCTTGGAGTTCATCTGGTAACACAATAAACACTTTATACTCACGTGGTGGAGTAGGTACAGAAAATGCTGGACTAGTGGCTGGAGGTGGTAATCCTGATTCCAACTGTGTAGAAGAATATGATGGTAGTATCTGGGCAAGCGGTGGAGCTTTGATCGTTGACAGATATGCTCCTGGAGCTTCAGGTACTCAAAATGCTGCACTCATAGCAGGAGTAGGTCCTGCTTTCCATCCTTCTGTGAGAGCTTGCACTGAAGAGTATAACGGTACCTCTTGGTCTGCAGGCGGTGCTTTATCTGTAGCTAGATATGCAAATAAAAGTGCAGGAACTCAAAATGCAACTACTATGGCCGGAGGAAATAGTGGAGCAGCAGCATTTGTAAGTTGCACGGAAGAATATAATGGGTCAGTTTGGTCTACAGGGGGAGCTTTAATTACAGCCAACCAAGACCACGGTGGGGGTGCAATGTTTGGTGAACAAAACGATGCACTTTATGCCAACGGTAGATGTTTAGTAAACACTAGTGAACGGTATAACGGTACTTCTTGGAGTGTGGATGTAGGTACAGGGCAATGTCAAAATACAGGAGCTCAAATAGGAACAACTTCAGCAGGAATGATAGCAGGTGGTAGAAACCCTGGTTATATATCAACAGTGAATTTATATACCCTTGAATCCAACATTGATAGAACAATACCATTCTGTTTAGGAGCATGGAGTAGTGGAGCTGCTATGATAAAAGCAAGACGTGGATTAGCAGGAGCAGGAACCCAAAACTCAGCTTTAGCTGCAGGTGGATTATTTCCATCAACAGTATCATGCACAGAAGAATATGATGGTTCATCATGGACTGCAGGTGGTGCTTTAATTACAGCTAGATATAATTTAGCAGGAGCAGGAACTCAAAATGCAGGTTTAGCATTTGGTGGAGATGGAAATAAATCATGTACTGAAGAATATAATGGTACATCTTGGACCGCCGGTGGTGCTTTATCAATAGGAAGATATTCTTTAGCAGGAGCAGGAACACAAGATGCTACAGTAGCAATAGGTGGTTACAACACACCAACTCTTGTTGCATGTGTCGAAGAATATGATGGTTCATCTTGGTCAACAGGTGGTGCTTTAATTACAGCTAGACAAGAATTAGCCGGAGCTGGAACCCAAAATGCAGGATTAGCATTTGGTGGTAGAACTACAAACCCTCCAGTAAACACTGCTTCAGGTGCAACAGAAGAATACAATGGTTCTTCTTGGACGGTAGGAGGTACTTTAAATATAGCAAGATGTGGTATGGCTGGAACAGGAACACAAAATTCTGCTTTAGCGGCTGCAGGTTCTACACCTGCTAGACTTGCATGCACAGAAGAATATGATGGTGCATCCTGGTCAATTTCTAAAGCTTTATCTTGTGCAAGATATACCCTAGGAGGAGCCGGAGGAACTTCTGCAACAGTTGTATTTGGTGGATTTAATACAGGTGCACCATATGCACTTAGTTGCACAGAAGAATACACATACGGTACATATTGTGTAGGTGCGTGGAGTTTTGGTGGTAACCTAATAACAGGAAGAAGTGTTGCAGGAGCTGCTGGTACAAGCAATGCTGCCTTATATTTTGGAGGACTAGCTCCAGGCATAGTTACATGTACTGAAGAATATAACGGTTCATCTTGGGCTGTTGGCGGTGGTTTAATTACAGGTAGAAGAGGTGTTGGAGGAACTGGAACACAAAATGCTGGCTTAGCTGCAGGTGGAATGACCCCCATTAAAGTAACCTGCACAGAAGAATATGATGGTTCATCTTGGGCTTCAGGTGGTAGTTTAATTTCAGGTAGAGATTCAGTAATGTTAGCAGGTACACAAAATGCAACTTTAGGTTCTGGTGGAAGAACGGTAGTAGCTCCAGCAGGAGGTGGTACTACTTGCACTGAAGAATATAATGGATCATCTTGGTCTGCAGGAGGTTCTCTTTCAAATGGTAGTTACAGTAGACCCACTACAGGGACACAAAATGCTAGTTTTGTTGCCGGTGGTTACACCTGTACCACAAATCCAACCGCAGGATGCTCCGCAACATTGACTGAAGAGTATAACGGTTCATCTTGGTCAACCGGTAGTCCACTAATCAATCAAACAGCAAACTCTATAATTAGCGCACAAGGTGTTGTCAATGATGCTACCTTATCTATGGGAGTAATAACTCCATCGTATGCATGTATATCTTGTACACAAACATATAACGGTATTGCATGGTCAAGAGGAGCTGCTTCTCTTACAAGTGGTATTGGAAGTAACTCTGGAGCAGGGATAGGAAGTAACTTGCTTTCAATAGGAGAAACCACAGGTCCAACAACTCTTGAATACAACGTTATAAACCCAGTCAATGAAGGTTTATATCGCTTTACAAAAACACTATCTTGTAATTAATCTTACACAATATTTATATTAAATAATTTAAAACACAAAAATAATGGCTTACTATCACGCAGTTAACACAGGTAAAGGATTTATTACTCACGCTGATAATGAATCAGCTCACGTTGCTGGATATCCTGGCGATGTATGGGTGACAGAAAATTCAAGCTGGGCTACAAGAGTTAGCGCTACTTCTAAAACTAAAGAAGAAGCTCAAGCATTAGTAGATGCAGCAATTGAAGGATCTTTTTATCTAGAAGGAGAAAATAGCGGTTCTCAAGTAGTAATAACTTTACCATAAGTTGTTTGTTCGAAAAAAGGTTCATATATTAATATATTAAAGTTATATACACATGTCAGAAGAACAACAAAGTAAAGAACTTGCTATCACCGATGATCTAAAACCAGTATTATCGGTACTTAAAGAAGAAGATTCAAAAGCTGTCTTAGCTCTTAGAGAAGAGTTAACAGATACTTGGACTAAAAAACAAATCTTTCGTACTGAAACAGAAATGAGAATTTCTGTACTTAATGACGGTAAACACCCAACTCAAGCCTCAAAATACTGGCAATCAGTAAGAGAACAAAACGCAATGTTTGAAGCTCTTATGGGATTGTCTTTTGATCTTAGACGTAATAATGTCAAAAGATTAAAATTAGAGCGTAAGATGCAAAAAGCAATCGAGGAGGGTGATGATATCAGACAAATGGAAATTCAAATAGATTTGGATGAAAATTTGTACGGAAAGGCAAACATGGAGCAAGTAGCACACGATAGAGTTCGTGAGTTAAAAACTTGGTCTAAAATAAAAGAGGAGTTAGAAGATGGATCTTTTGATTCTAAAAATGTAAACACACATCAAGCAGAATCATATAGATTAGCTCTTACTAATCGTGCTAAAGCTTTAGGGCCTAATGCAGGACCAGCTGAGGTAATTAATGCTGTTGGACCTTTACAAACTGTTGAAAGGTTAAAAACACAAGATGGTAAATTACTTGATTTTAAAGAAGCTAAACTTCAATTAGCTCAAGGAAAACCACAACCTGAAAATAAAGGTTAATTTATGTTTCTTTATCGCAAAGAAGGTGCACTATCACCTGAGTTATGTCAATCTTTTATAGATACATTCGAAGCATCGGATGAAAAGAAACCTGGTGTATTATATGGACCAGATGGACATAGTTCAACAAGCGGTAAAAAATCAACTGATATAACTTTCCACCCTGGGTATCTAGAAAACGATACTTGGGGTCCACTTTTAAAACAGCTCATACCAATTATTGAAAGAGGCCAAGATGTATATGTGTCAAGACATTTGACAACTATGCAAAAAATGGATGCTTTCAGAATAGACTCACACTTTAACATGCAAAGATATCTTCCAGGTGAAGGTTTTACAGGATGGCATTGTGAGAGAGCTGGTTTAAAACATGCAAATCGTATACTTGTATGGATGGTATACCTTAATGATGTAAACGATGGTGGCGAAACGGAGTTTTTTTATCAGCATCATTTTGAACAACCCACAGAAGGTAAGTTATTAATATGGCCATCAGATTGGACATATTTACATAGAGGAGTGATTGCTCCATTTGAAAGTAAGTATGTTTTAACTGGATGGTTTGTACATTATCCAATCGAAAAACAACAAGAAGATGTTTCCACTGAAACCATACAATGATTTTAAGCCAACATCTAACTGGAATACATTTTACTACTTTAAAAATGTATTTACAGATCAGATGATAGATGATTTAACCAATATGGTTACATCAAAATATGAATTTTCAAAAGGTAGAACAGGAGTAAAAGAATTAGGTACAGATACCGATTCATATGATACCAACAATAGAGATATTGCATACCTAAATCCTGAACCTCACACTAAATGGTTGTATGATTTACTATTTCCAATGGCGTTAGAAGCTAATGAAAAGGTATTTCATTTTGACATTGATATTGTTACAGACCCTATTCATTATGTTATCTATCCTACAGATGGAGGACATTTAGATTGGCATATGGATACTGGAGCACTAGCAGTTAACAAACGTAAACTTGCAATGACTGTACAGTTAAGTGACCCTAAAGACTATGACGGTGGTGATTTTGAAATATGGTTTGGAGGAAAGCAATCACAAGTAGTTCCAAGAGAAAAAGGTGATGTTATTATATTTCCTGCTTTCTGTATGCATAGAGTAAAACCAATAACAAGAGGAGAAAGACGTTGTTTGGTATTTTGGACCGGGGGACGTCCTTTTAGATAATATGTTACAGTTCAATTCAAAAGAAGCTCATTTATTTACAACTCCAATATGGGAGGTGATGATAGACGGTGTTGATAATAACGCCATAGCTCAATATGCTCAGGATTTGAGAAAAAAATACCCTGGAGTTAGTATTTCTAATAGAGGAGGATGGCACTCAAAAGAGTTAGATTTACCTTTACCTCAAGCTTTAGATAACTTAATAAATGATCTTACTTTATTTGTCAATGATTACTGTGGTCAATTAACTGGTATTAATGATCTTATATTAGGTAACTGGTGGATTAACATAAACGGTAATCACGACTATAATGCAGAACATGATCATCAAAACTCAATATTATCTGCTGTTTATTATGTTCAAGTTGAAGCACATAATACCGGAGATTTAGTAGTTCATAGAGATGATTCTTCTAGATATTACTTAGGTAAGTATAGAAATACAAATACACATTTTGCACAGCAAAGTTACACTACCCCTCCTATTACAGGTAAATCAGTTATATTTCCTGCCTGGACAAAACATTCAGTAGAAAGGAACAATTCAGATACAGAACGCATTTCTATTGCATTTAATTTTGTGCAACCAGAATAAGTTCTTATATTATAGTTATGGTTAACAATCCTAATGCACAGGTATTTCAAATGTTTCCCACACCTCTATATGTAACAACATATACCGGTGATACTACAGATATTGTAAAATACTTTGATTCTCAACCTATGAATGCTGCAAGTCAAGCGGCATATGGTGAAATTTCAAAAAACTCATATGTTATAGACAACCCCGTATGTAAACCTCTTACAGATTTTTTTATGAGTTGTTTTGAGGATTTTGCAACCAATATTATGCGTTACAAATACGAGAGATTGGAATTTGCACAATCGTGGTTAACTTACAAACAACCCGGTATGTTTCATAAAGCACATACTCATCCTAATACTTTACTAGCTGGAGTGTTTTACTATGATGTACAACCTGATGATGCTGCCATATGTTTTTCAAAAGAGGTAAAAGCATTTAATCGTTCATACTTAGAACCATCATTATTGGATGATTATCAAAATTATCCTTTTTCTCAAGAAGAAATTTACTTTAAACCACAACAGAACAATTTTATTATATTTCCTTCATGGTTAAGCCATGGAGTACCTCCTAACAGAACAGATAGAGTACGAAAAGCACTAGGTGTAAATGCATTAACCAAAGGAACTTTAGGAGATAGAGAAACAATATCAGAAATTATATTTGGAAGATATGCAAACTAACACACAAATACTAGAGTTATTTCCTACTCCTGTGTACGTCACACAGATGCCAGATACATTATCATCAGTTATACCTTTTTTGGATGGTCAAAAACCAAATTCAGGTAGTGACGAAGCAAACTACGGAGAACGTTCTGCTAACAGTTATATACTTAACGAACCAGAATGTGCTGAAGTTAAAAAATATGTTTTACAACATGTAAAAGAGTTTGCAGAAAAGACATTATTATATGAGCATGATTCTTATGAGTTATCTCAATCATGGGTTTCTAGAAAACTACCTGGACAGCACCACACAATGCATACTCATCCTAACAGTTTAATATCAGGAGTATTTTACTACGGTCCTTCAGCACCGGAAACTTCAGCAATTAAATTTCATAAAATGACTGGTGGTTTTAATGTATCTTATATTCAAGCTAAAACTAAAGCAGATAAAAGATCAAGTAAGTTTGCATGGAATGAATTTGCAGTACAATATCAACCGGGCATGTTAGTGTTATTCCCATCATACTTATTTCATTCAGTACCTGTTAACACAACTCAATATGTTAGAAGTAGTTTAGCATTTAATATAGTACCTAAAAATAGTTTAGGTCAAGAAGAAAATTTAACTGAATTAAGATTTGATAAAATATTATAATGCAGAACACAGATAAATACGTAATCTGGCACATACAAGGAGGTTTAGGTAAAAATATAGCAGGTACTGCTTTATGTAAAGACCTAAAAATGAAATATCCTGATAGGAAACTTATAATGGTTGTTTCTTGGCCAGAAGTATTTTTGTCTAGTCCACATGTAGATAGAGTTTACAATTTAGGAGCTGCTCCTTATTTTTATGAAGATTATATAGAAGGTAAAGATGTTATAATTTTTAGACATGAACCGTATAATCAAACAGCACATATCACCAAACAAAAACACCTTATTAATAATTGGTGTGATTTGATGGATATAGAATATAAGAATCAACAACCAGTACTATATCCCAACTACCCACAAAAAATGACTATAGGGTTATGGCAAAGACCTAGACCGATTATGGTTATTCAAACTGGTGGTGGTCCTATGCAAGGTCAAAAATATTCTTATTCTTGGACTAGGGATATGCCTATTGAAGTTGCACAACAATTAGTACAGAAATACAGTAAACAATATCACATCATACAGATAACAAGACCAGATGGATATCAATTAGAAGGAATAGAAAGAGCAGACCAGCCTCTCTCCAATATGGAGCTTTTCGCTCTTATGATTGCATCTGAAAAAAGAGTATTGATAGATTCCTGTTTACATCATGCAGCAGCTGCGTTAAATAAACCTTCTACAGTTTTATGGGTGGGTACATCACCAACAGTATTTGGTTATGGTATGCATAAAAACGTTGTTGCAAAGTTACCTAAAAAAGCAAATCAATTAATAGGTAGTTATTTGTTCGATTATCAATTTGAAAATAATATGCATGAATGTCCATATTTTGAAGTTAAAGATATGTTTGACATGAATGAAATTTACAATAACATATGAGTTATAACATCTTAGGTATTAATCCTGGACATAATGGTTCTGCTTGTTTAGTTGCAGACGGTGAGTTAAAATACTACATAGAAGAAGAGAGATTATCTCGTATGAAATACGATGGTAATCCATTTAGAGCTATGGTAGATATCATGAATAGATTTCACGTTGATGAACTAGTTATAGTTGGTACATACCCAGACCACCCAACTTTAGGTTGGACAATGGAAGATGTATTTACAGGATTAGTAAGGAAATTTTACCCTAATGTTAAAACAACATTATTTGGACATGAACATCACCTAACACATGCTTCATGTGCTTTTTATAACTCTGGTTTTGATAAAGCAGTAGCAGTAATTGTAGATGGAGCAGGTACTTACAAAGATGTTAAGATGAATCAAGAAGGTACATTAACTGCAAAAGGGTATGAAGCAGAATCTGTTTGGGTTTGTGAATATCCTGCTAACTTTACTGTACTTCATAAAGTATTTGGTGATAACTTCCAAAATAGAATGGTAAACGACAAGTTTGATGTTGGAAATAGTGTTACTATTACAAAAGCTTATGAAGCTGTTACCAATTATTTAGGTTTCTCATTCTTAGAGGCAGGTAAAACCATGGGTCTTGCATCGTATGGTAGAAAAAGTAAAGATATACCACAGTTATTCAAAGATAATAGAGCATCTAAAGATATATTCATACCAGAATATCCAAGAGGTGCATATATAGATGATCAATCTAACCTAATTTTTAGAAGAAATAGAGACCCTAAAAACTTCCACCATAATCAATCACAATTACTTGATGTAGAAAAAAATCTTGCATACAAAATTCAAGAAGAAACACAAGAATTAGTTGGAAATTTGATTCAACAAGCCGTTACAGTTACTGGAATTAACAATGTAGTTGTAGCAGGTGGTTATGGTCTTAATTGTGTTACAAATTATTATCTCAAAAAGAGATTTAAAAACATTAACATCTATAATGAACCTATATCTCATGATGGAGGTACAGCAGTAGGTGGAGCAAAACTTGCCTGGCATACAAATTCTAATGATAAAACCATTAGAAAACAGACATCAATATACTATGGACCAAAGTATAGTGTAAATTTACTTAGTCAAATAGTAGAACAGTTTAAAGATAAGTACGACACCTTTGAAGGTACACCTCAAAGTGTAGCCAAGTTATTATCAGAAAATAATATTGTAGCTTTATATCAAGGTCAATCAGAAGCAGGACCTAGAGCATTAGGTAATAGATCTATTTTATACAATCCAACTGATCCTAATGGTAAAGATTTTGTAAATCAAGTAAAAGGTAGAGAATGGTTCAGGCCTTTTGCCGGTACTGTGTTGAAGGAACATGCCGATCAATGGTTTGACTTTCAATCTATGGATGGTTCTCCATTTATGATGTATGCCGTTGATGTTAAGAAAGATAAACAAAGTAAGATACCTTGCATTACTCATGTTGACGGTACTTGCCGTATACAAACAGTCACACAAAATGAAAATGAAGCTTATTACAATCTAATAAGTGAATTTTATAATCTTACACAAGTTCCTATATTATTTAACACGTCATTCAATTTAGCAGGTGAGCCACTGGTAGAGACGTTATTTGATGCTTTTGCCGCACTTGAAAAAAGCCGTATAAACTATTTATATATACCGGAACTAAAACTAGTGCTGGGCAAGAAATAGTTTTATATTTATGATATATACCGTTATATCATAGAAATTAAAAAAATTATATGGCAGTTCTCCAAAACACCGAAGTTTCTGGTTCTTTAACTATATCAGGATCTTCATTCATACTTCCTATTATTGAGACGTCCCCAACGTTTGCCAATACAGCAGGTCAAATGTGGGTGGATTCTGCCGACTCATTTAAATTAAAATATTCTTCACAAAAATCTTTAGGTATAGCAGCGTGGAGTGCGGGGGGGAATATAATAAATGCAAGGAGAAATTCAGCAACAGCTGGTACCCAAAATGCAGCTCTTGCTGCAGGAGGGTTTATATCACCTTCTGCTATTAATACTACTTGTACTGAAGAATATAATGGTTCAATTTGGTCTACTGGTGGAACTTTAATAAACGCAAGACACTATAGTGTGGGGACTGGAACACAAGATGCAGCAGTAATAACAGGGGGTTTATCCCCAGCTCAAAGAGTTCAAACTGAAGAATATAATGGTACAAGTTGGGCTAGTGGGGGAAATTTAATAAACGCTAGAAGTGGAATGGCAACTGGTGGATCCCAAAACGCAGCTGTAGTAGCTGGGGGATGGAGTACTGTTGCTTGTGCAGTTACTGAAGAGTATAATGGCTCTAGTTGGTCTGCGGGAGGTGCTTTACCTTCAGTTAGATATAATATGGGTAGCGGAGGAACTCAAAATGCTCTACTTACTTTTCTTGGAACTCAAAATGGGACACCTTCAATGTTAAATGTTTCACAACAATATGATGGTACATCCTGGTCTAATACAAATTCACTAAGTTGTGCTAGATATGTAGCAGGAGGTTCAGGTAATACAAATGCGGCTTTAGCGTTTGGAGGAAGTAATCCTGTTGAAACAAATAATGTGGAAGAATATAATGGTGTATCATGGGTTACGTCTTGTTCAATGATTACAGCAAGGAGCCAAGGTGGTAATACTAATGTAGGATCACAAGCTAGTGCTTTAGCCATCTCAGGTTTTATAGGTCCTGCTGGTACAGCATTAACAGAAGAATACACCAAAAACTGTATACCACCATATACAACTAATGTATGGACAAAAGGTGCAGCAGTTATTACAGCTAGAGGTGAAAGTGCTGGTGCAGGAACTCAAAATGCCGGATTATTTTTTGGAGGTAGTACTCCAACAGTAGTTACATGTACTGAAGAATTTGATGGTACTTCTTGGTCAGAAGGAGGAGCTTTAATTACAGCTGGTAGAATATTAGGTGGGTTTGGAACTCAAGATGCAAGTGTGAGAGCTGGGGGATATTTGGCCCCTGCTAGACGTTCTTGTACAGAAGAATATAACGGAACTAGTTGGTCTTCAGCTAATGCTTTACCCACAGTATTAACCAGTGATGGGTTTGGTACCCAAAATGCTGGAATGGTTGCAGGAGGTTATATAAATTCTTATACTACATGTGCCATAGAATACGATGGTACTAATTGGAGCGCGGGAGGTAGTTTAACAACAGCTCGTGGTTATTTAAATAACTTTGGAACTCAAAATGCAGGTGTAGCAGCAGGTGGAGATGTAAGTAATACTGCAAAATCATGTGTTGAAGAATATGATGGTTCTACTTGGTCAACCGGTACTCAATTACCAACTGCTACTGCTAGTGGATTTAGAGGTGGTACCCAAAATAATGGTATTCTTTCTATGGGATGTCAACCCTCGGATGCCGCATCTTATAATACGTATCTTTATGATGGTACTTCTTGGACAGTAGGAGGAAATGCTGTAACTGGTAAAAACCAACCAGCAAGCTCAGGAGATAGTTCAGCAGGACTAGCAGCAACAGGTATTACTCCCACTAGTGTTTCAGATACCCAACTCTACTCATCATACTGCTCAACAACACTAGGTTCAAGTTTACCAGTCTGGAGTGGTGGAGCTGCTATGATAACAGCTAGACAACAATTAGCAGGGTTAGGACAACAAAGTTCTGCTTTAGCAATAACAGGTAGAGCACCTGGTACACCTGGTTTAGTTGGCTGTACTGAGGAATACAATGGCACAAATTGGTCAGCTGGAGGTGCAGTAATTTGTGCAAGAGCTTATTTACAAGGATCAGGAACACAAAATGCAGGAGTGGTATTTGGAGGTTCCCCAGGAGGGAATTGTACTGAAGAATATAATGGATCATCTTGGTCTGCCGGGGGAACTTTAATTACGGGTAGAAGTAGTTTAGGTGGTGCCGGTGCAACACAGGATGCAGCATTAGCCTTTGGTGGATACTCATCATTTTCATGTACAGAAGAATATAATGGTTCAGCATGGTCAGCTGGGGGTGCTTTAATAACAGCAAGATTTAGTTTAGCAGGATTAGGTACTCAAAATTCAGCATTAGCAGTAGGAGGAGATAACCCTTCATCAACAGGGTGTACTGAAGAATATGATGGTGCATCTTGGTCTTCAGGAGGAGCTATGATAGATGGAGGTTCTCAATTAGCAGGTTTTGGTGCCCAATATGATGCTATAGCATCTCATGGGTATAACAGAGTAGGTACGATTCAATATGATGGAGCTACTTGGTCTAGAAGTGTAAATCCTCTTAAAGAAAGAGATGACTTAGGTAGTGCTGGTACTTCAAATGCAGGAATAGTTTTTGGTGGTACTAATCCTACTATAGTAGCATGCACAGAAGAATACACATGCGCTCCAAATACTTATGTAAGTGCATGGAGTGTAGAATCGGACATAAATACAAAACGAATTAATAACGGTGTAGGAGGATCTAATACAGATGCACTAATATTTGGAGGGTATCAAGGAGCACCGGTATCTAATTTATCAACAGCTACAGAAGAGTACGACGGTACTTCTTGGTCTTCTAGTGGTAACCTTATACAAGGTCGTTATGTAGGAGCTGCTTTAGGTTCTACATCAGCAGCTATGTTTGCCGGGGGTAATGTACTTTCTCCAACATTATCTTCTTGTGTAGAAACATATAATGGTACAAGTTGGGCTTCTTCAACAGCAATGCCCGCGGGTGGAGATATGAATGCAGGAGCCGGTACTACAAATGCAGGTCTGGTATTTGGTGGAAGGTCTTCAGTACCTACTAATACGGCATGTACTAAAGAATATAACGGTACTTCTTGGTCTGCTGGCGGTAATATGAATGTTGCTGGTAAAATTGGTGGTGATGGAGGAGCCGGTACACAAAATGCTGCATTATCAGCTGGTAGATATACTCCAACAGTGGCAGGATGTACCGAAGAATATAATGGTACTTCTTGGTCTGTAGGTGGTGCTTTAGCAGTAGCTAGGTATCATGCAGGACTTTCTGGTACACAAAGTGATTCTTTACTAGCAGGTGGTATAACTCCTACTAATGTTGCTTGCACAGAAAGGTACGATGGTATAGCATGGAGTAGTGATCAAGCTTCTTTATATAAGTTTATGAGATCAGGTAATACAAATGCTTCATCTACATCAGCATTAAACGCAGGTGGTTATGCACCTGTACCGTCACAGACTACTAGAGCTCAGTCTTACTGTAGCACTTCTAGCCCAAGAGGATGCGGCTTATACAAATTTATACACTGTATTAATTTTGAAACACAGTAAACAATGGCATTATTAAGTTCAACTTTTATATCATCTGATAGTAACTCCAATGGAGCTTTGATTGTTTCTGGAAGTAAACCTTTACAGCTACCTGTATTAACTTCCGGACAATATGATAATGCTACAGGTAACCAGTTTTTCTATGATGCCGACAGTGGGTATGTTAAACTAATAACAATTGGTTCATATGGTACTGGAGCATGGAGTACCGGTGGTAATTTAAATGTAGGTAGGCACGGTGTTAGAGGAAGTGGTACAACATCTACAGCATTTGCTGCAGCCGGAGCAACCCCTACAACTGTAGCATGCACCGAAACATATAATGGGAGCACTTGGAGTAATGTGAGTGGTTTATCTACTGCAAGAAACTCTGGTATGGCTTCTGGTACTCAAAATGCTGGTTTAATGGTAGGAGGTGTTCCATACCCTTCTACAGGTACTGCTGAAGAATTTAACGGTTCATCATGGTCTAATGGCGGAAGTTTAATAACTTCTAGAGAATTAGGTGCTGGAACTGGAACTCAAAATGATACTTTAATAGCAGGAGGTCGTAATCCCGCAGCAACAAAATGTACAGAAGAATACAATGGTACATCTTTTAGTTCTGGTGGTGCTCTAAATACTGCGGTTAATTATCATATGGCAGCAAAATGTGGTACAACTAATGCTGCTATAACTTTTGGAGGGTATAACCCTAGTGCAACAGCCCAAACAGAAGAGTATAATGGTACTTCTTGGTCAACAGGTGCATCTATGCCTGTAGCAAACACTTTACAAGGTGGAGCAGGTACACAGAATGATGCATTAGCATTTGGAGGTAACACATCACCAGCAGAAACAACTGCAACAATACACTACGATGGAACAACTTGGTCTAGTTATGCCAATATGACATCTCAAAGAGATGCTTTATCATCTGGTGGTACTTCTTTTGATGCAATAGCAGCCGGTGGTAGGGTAGGACCTACTGCTAATTTAACTTGTACAGAAGAATTTTCAAAACCATTTGTACAACCATTTTTAGCTACAATAACACCAGCTGCGGGTAGTTGGAGTGTAGGAGGGACTATGATTACCTGTAGATATGCTTTAGGTGGAGATGGAACTCAAAACGCTGCATTATCATTCGGTGGAGCACCTGGACCCTATACATGCACAGAAGAATATGACGGATCATCATGGTCTGCTGGTGGTGCTAAAGCTACAGCTGCAGCATGTGTAGGTGGAGCCGGTACTCAAAATGCTGCGTTATCTATAGGAGGTTTTCCTTCTAAAGGTACTGTTGAAGAATACGATGGTTCTGCTTGGTCAGCAGGTGGTGGGTTAATTACAGGAAGAGGTAACGGTGGTACTGCTGGAATACAAGACGCAGCATTATCTTTTGGTGGAGAAGCAAATAACGTAGGTACTGCTTGTACTGAAGAATACAACGGTACTTCTTGGTCAACCGGTGGTGCTTTAGCAGGATATTCAGCATTCTTAGGAGGTTCAGGTACACAAAATGCAGGATTAAAATTTGGCGGTGGTCATGGAGGTAGTAGCAGTACTACAGAGGAATACAATGGTTCGGCTTGGTCTTCTGGTGGAACAATGATAACTGCAAGATTTATGTTAGCTGGAGCTGGCACACAAAATGACACAATTGCTTTTGGAGGATTTCCTGGAGTTGCATCTACTGAAAGATATGACGGTTCAGCTTGGTCGGCTGATGCAGCTTTAAACGTTGCAAGATATAACTTAACCAGAGCAGGTAATGCAACATCAGCTTTAGCTTCAGGAGGAGGACCAATAGCAAAAGGTGCATGTACAGAAGAATATACATACACAGATGCTGTTATATGCTGTACTGCAACATACCAGTGTTATTTACCAGGTGTATGGAGTGCTGGCGGTGCTTTAATTACTTCTAGAGCAGGTATTGGTGGAGCAGGAACACAGAATGCAGGATTAGCTATAGCTGGTGGGAGTGGTACATGTGTAGAAAAATACGATGGATCAACATGGTCATCTGCGACAGGTACTAGTAATGTTGGAGCTTGGGCTGCTGGTGCAGGTACACAAGATGCAGCAATAGTGACAAGTTTATATTCTGCTCCTAGTTATGCATACACAGAAGAGTATAGTGGTACATCTTGGAGTTCTGGAGGACTTCTAATTACAGGTAGACAACAAGGTTCCATGACGGGTACTCAAAATGCTGGATTACTTGCAGGTGGAGGAGGAGCACCCATATACTACAGCTGTACTGAAGAATACAACGGTACTTCTTGGTCAGTAGGAGGTGCTTTATCCTGTGCTAGGTATGGAGTTTCAGGGTTTGGTACTCAAAATGATTCTTTTTTAATTGGAGGTTATCAAGCGCCAGCATACAAAACTAATGTAGAACAGTATGATGGTTCAACATGGTCTTCTGCTTCGTCTATTAATTCACAAAGGGGGTATATGGGTTCATCAGGTTGTAGTACCAGTAGTGGTATGGTAACAGCAGGGTATAAAATAGGTGGATGGCAATGTCAAACGGAGGAGTATGATGGTTCAACTTGGAATGTAGGTTCAAATTACATATATACTATGTACGGTGGAGGAAGTGCAAGAAATAATTCAACAGCAGCAGTTATTTTTGGAGGAGTAACACCAGGTGGTACTTTATCGAGCACAGCAGAATGGGATAAAGAGTACGCATATTACAACAGATGTGTTTGCACATCATGTTTAACCGAAACTTGTTCCCAAGTATAAACCAAAGAATAATATTTATATAAAAACATATAAATGGCCGGATTACAAGATACAATAATTTCAGGATCACTTACCACCAATAGTTTAAAGGTAACCGGTCAAAGTATTATCTTACCTCAACTCAGTACAATAAATTCTGGTAGTAATGCTCAGATCTTTATTGGTGATAATTTAAAATTAAAATTAACACAGGTTGGTTCTTATGGCACTGGTACTTGGAGTGCTGGAGGGAACGTAATCACTGCTAGACGTATAGGTGATGCAGCTGGAACACCTACTGCCGGTATATACACCGGTGGTTATTCAAATACGTACACTTCATGTGTAGAGGAATATAACAGTTCTGTATGGTCAGCAGGCACTGGTTTAATAACTGCACGTATTGGTGGTGGTACTGCTGGTACGCAAAATGCAGCTTTGGCTTTCAATGGATATAATGCAGGAGGTGCATTAACTTGCACAGAGGAGTATGACGGTTCTTCTTGGTCTACCGGTGGAGCTGGTATATTAGGTAGGTATAACGGAGCAGGTACTGGGGTTCAAAATGCTGCTATATATTTTGGAGGAGAGGTAAATGCTAGATGTACCTGTACTGAAGAGTATAATGGTTCCACATGGTCCGCAGGAGGGTCGTTAAACATAGCTGTGAGATATCATGCCGCAGCTGGTACACAAAACTCAACTTTATCTATAGGTGGTACCAACCCATCTTGTACAAATGCTTCAAACTGCAGTGAGGAATATAACGGTACAGCTTGGTCTACCGGTGGTGCTTTAATACATTTAAATTCAATAGCAGGTACAGCAGGGGAATGTGTTAATTCTGTTATTTCTGCAGGAGGTAATAACCCAACTTATTTATCTAGTACAGAAGAGTATGACGGTACTACTTGGTCATCTTCAACTGCTTTACCTAGTGTTAGGACTACTAGAGGAGCAGGTAGTAAATCCTCTATGTTTGTAGTTTCTGGGTACAACCCTCCAGCTAACCTTTTAAACACAGAAGAATACACAAAACCTTTTGTAGCACCATTCTCATGTAATCTTCCTATTACATATACTTATGCTACCTGTGCAGGCTTAAGTACAAATAGATACCAATTAGGTTCATCTGGAACTACAAGTACCAGTGCATTAGCATTTGGTGGTAGTTTAAATCCTGCAGCTTCAAATGCTACAGAGGAATGGGATGGTTCAGCTTGGTCAACAGGTGGAAATTTAATTATTACTAGAAGACATAATGCAGGTTCCTCTTGTGGAAGTGTAAATTCAGGTTTAAGTTTTGGGGGTACTGCAAATCCTGTTTCTCAAGTAGCTACAGAACAATATGATGGTATATCTTGGACATCTAAAAATAATATGATTACTGCTAGACAATTATTAGCAGGTGCAGGAGATGTAGATTCAGCTTTAGCAATAGGTGGTTTTTCAACTACCCCAACAGTTGCTACTTACGCCAATACAGAAGAATTTGATGGTACTAATTGGTCGGCAGGTGATGCTCTAATTACAACTAGGCAAAAAATTAAAGCTACTGGAGCTCAAAATGCAGCATTAGCATTTGGTGGTAGTAGTCCTTATAAAAGTTGTACAGAAGAATATAATGGAACTACTTGGTCTACAGGTGGTGCTATGATTAATGCGGCTGCATCTAGAGGAGCAACTGGGATTCAAAATGCAGCATTAGCAATGGGAGGTTATCCAACATCTCCTACAGCAGCAGAACAATATGATGGTACTGCTTGGTCAGCACTTCCCGATTCACCAAATACTATACGACATGGTGGTAGTGCGGGAAAAGTTGATGGAGCATTTTTCTATGGAAGATATAATCAAGCAAATTCTACATGTTTCATTATAGGAGGGGGAAATGAAATTTGCACAGGCACATATCAATGTTATTTACCCGGTGCTTGGAGTGCAGGTGGTAACATGATTGTAGCAAGACAAAACCAAGGAGGTAGTGGTGTCCAAAATGCTGCTTTATCAGCAGGTGGTATTACACCTACTACAGTATCTTGTACAGAAGAATATGACGGTTCTTCTTGGTCAACAGGAGGGGCTACAATATTAGGTAGAGGTTCTGCAGGAGGTGCAGGTACACAAAATGCTGGTCTACTTATAGCAGGTTATTTTCCCGGTTGTAACAATTCTACTTGCACTGAAGAATACGATGGTAGTTCTTGGTCATCAGGTGGAGCGTTTACTATTGCTTTATATGGATCAAATACAAGCGGTACACAAAATGCAGCTATCAGCTCAGGAGGATGTGTATACGTAGGTGGAGGTTCTAAAATATTCACAATGACCTACGATGGTTCATCTTGGACTAATGGACCTAATAAATCTCAATGTACTTCAGACGGAGCCAGTGCTGGACCTTCTGATGCTGCTTTATCTTTTGGGGGTAATACAGGACAAGGTTCTTACGGTTACCCAGTTACTACGGAGGAATACAACGGAATATCTTGGTCTAGTGGCGGTACAATGAACTATGGAGGTGATGCTGCTAGAGGTGCTGGTACACAAAATGATGCTTTAAGAATAGGTGGTAGATGTCCAGGACCCGTATATGGAGGATTTACCGAAAAGTACAACGGTACTGCATGGTCAGTTCAATCAGGTTTAGCAACTTGTAGACTTTCATCTGGGGGAGGTGCAGGTGCTGATTCTACTTCTGCTTTAGCTTTTGGAGGTAGTCTTAATGCCGGAGCTACAGCAGTAACTGAAGAATTTAATGCACCCTACGTGTACTACAATTTACACTGCTTTGTTAGAGATTTATGTACATAATAAGTTTGTGCATTAAATAAAAATTACTAAATTAGGTTATAATATACTGTTATGTCACAAACTGTTTTTTATCAATCTTCTCTTCCAAGAGCTGGAAGTACTCTTTTACAAAATATTATTGGACAAAATCCTAAATTTCATGTCACACCAACATCTGGTATGATTGATATGATGCTTGGAGCAAGAATTGGTTACAATGGTAACCATGAATCTAAAGCAGGTGATTTAAAACAGTGGAAGGAAGGTTTTTATGCCTTTTGTAGAGAAGGGTTTAAAGGTTATACAGCAGCACTTACAGACAAGCCTTTTATTTTAGATAAAATAGAGCATGGGGTTGTTATTATGCAATCATGAATGAAATATTAGATAAACCTCCTAAAATTTTGTTTATGGTTAGAGATCTAAGAGCTGTATTTGCCTCAATGGAAAAAAAATTTAGAGCTAATCCTGATATAGATGACGGTACTATAAACAATATTACATTAGAAGGTATTACAACACAGCAAAGAGTAGAAAGATGGGCTGTTGGACATCCGGTTGGTTATGCTGTAAATAAATTACACCAGTCTATACTAGATAAAACTGCAAGAAACTTTTTATTTATACGTTATGAAGATTTATGCACCAATCCTCAACAGCAGTTACAATCCATCTACAACTTTTTTGAGTTACCTTACTTTGAACATGAGTTTGACCATATACAACAAATTACTGTAGAAGATGATACTGTTCACGGTATATATGGAGATCATACAATAAGAAAGTCACTTAAAATGCTTCCTGATGATTCTAGAGAAATTTTAGGTGATTTTTCATACAATTGGATATATGAAAACTTTAGGTGGTACTTTGATACATTCAATTATCGTCGATAAAATCAATCTATTTATAAAAAAGTTACGTCAATGGGTTTACGTTTAAATGTCGATTTAGACACAAATCGTGGTCAGACCAATGAAGCTTACATCAGAATTGAAACTGTAAGATTTAATAGAGTTCAGACACGAATAGAGTTTACGACATCTTGCTGGGTTAATAAAGAAGCAGCAGATGCGTTCGATAAAAAATATGTAGACGATCCTTTGGGTAGTTCTGTAGGACTTGTTACCAAAGAGGTTGTTTATTATGAAGATGAAAATGATGTTAAAGGTACAGAAGTTACAATTGAAAACTTTTATACCGAAACAATAAGTAGGGAAGAAAATATTGAGATTCCAATCTACGAAGAAAAAGAAGTAACAAAATTAGTACCTTATGTTTCTTTTGACGAAAACGGAGACGAAGTGATAAAAGAAAAAGAGGTAACCAAAAAAGAAAAAGTGCAAGTGGACAGTAAAACAGAAATCAAACAGGTAGTAGATTTTTCACTAGTAGATGATATTTTTGAATTTACTTTTAATGCACTTAAAAAACACCTATCTAAGGTATTACCAGAAGATAAATTACAGATAGTAAGATAAAATGGCAGTATATACGTATAGTGTAACAGATGTAGATTTTTCTACTTTTGATATTTGGTCAAACACAGGTTTTACTGATGACACAGATATTACTTTAAGTACTGTACTTTCAGATACTTATCCTGCTGCTACTAATCCTACAAGTGTAAGTGAGATTTACAATAGAAGTTGGTTTTATGGAAATGCTGTCTCTACCGGTAATGGTACAGTACAGATAACATATCCATACACCTCGGCTACTTCTGCCGGGACACTACAGATTAAAAACGTTGATTACAGTGTATATGCCTATGTAAGACTTTCTGCTGTAGGTACATATCCATATAACTTCTCTGAATGGAGAACAGCCTCTGGAGGGGGAGGCACACAAATAAGTACTAGTGCAAACTTAGACTTAACAGTTTCAGATTATACATCACAAGTAAACTTTTATGCTTACTTTGTGTAAAAACAAGGTTATTGAAAACAATTTGGGTTTTAGAAAATATAAAGGAACAGGATTCCTTTTATAAACACTTCGATCTTCTTATGATGTTTGCTTCCGTAATTCAATGGAAGAAACACCACCCGTCCTATATTTGCGAATTACATGCCGATGAATTAACTATTGCTAAGTTTAAGTACCTAGATACTTTAAAGTTATGGGACAGTATTAAACTTGTTGGTAAAAATAAAGCTATAGATAAAAGTGTGTTCTGGGCATCAGCAAAACTACAAGCGTTAAGACATATTAAAGAACCAGTCATTGTCATGGATAATGATTTTATTGTTTATAAAAGTTTTGATAAGTTTATTAAAGACAAACCTATAGTAAGTCATGACGAGGATGGTAAAGATTACTATTTAGGAGCTTTAGATCCATACATCAAACAGGTTAGACACATCATTAACAGGCCACAACTCAAAGCAGTTAATTGTAGCTTTTTATATCTTCCAGATTATAAATTTACACAATACTATAGTCAGTTAAGTTTACAGTTAATGGAAGAATTTACCAAAATTAAAGTACCTAATTCTAAGTATTTAATCTATGCCGAGCAGTTACTTTTGAAACATTTGTTTACAGTTCATAACATTGGGTATGAAACTCTGTTAGATACAGTGTATGACTGTGTGAGAAATAAATTTACTACCAAAACTAAAGGTTATATCAAAATACAAGATCAAAATCTATTTTTTAGACACTATTGGATGGAAAAACCAAAGATTAGAAAAAATGAAGATGGTTTTAACTATGAACAAGAAGTATCTGAGTTGGAAAACGTTGTAAAAAATCATATATTAATAAATTGGAGTAAGATATGATAGGAGTACATGCATTTTGGTCTAAACCTACTTTAACAGGAACTAATGGTCACCACTTAGTCGGTAGAGAGAACTTTGATATGCATGATTTTGAAATAGTACATTTCTTACTATCAGCACTTTATTATAAAAAACTTAACGGACCTATACACTTATATACAGATGATACGTTTTTTGAGTACTTAAGACATAAAGGACTGTTGCATGTGTGGGATAAAATAGATACCTCACTGTATAAAGAGTTTAAAAAATTAGGTCTTAATTCAAAATCTAACTGGACAGGGTTTAAAACATGGCTATTACAAAAAATACCAGCCCCTTTTCTACTTTTAGATCATGACAACATGGTTTATACAAAAATTCCAAAGGAATTATTTAAAACTCCAGTAAGATTTGCTCATTTAGAGATTCCTAACCCACATTGGTACCCTGCTAAAGAAGATATACAAGTTTCTAATTTTAAATTTGACGATAGTTGGGATTGGACGCTAAATGTACCCAATACGTGTATGTTGTATTTCAAAGACGATGGGTTTAAAGATTTATACTCAAAAATATCTATACAATTTCAGCTAGGTAACACAACTGACGATAAACATTTAGGTGAAGTACAGTATTTGTTTGCCGATCAAAGATTACTTTTGATGTTGTTACACCAACACAAGGTTGAATACGGTACATTTTGTAATCACATCTTTGGTTCTGTTAGACCTGATGATGACCCTGTATGGGTGAAGTATTCTGATGATGAAACTATCAGACAGGTTGGTTTTGATCACACCTGGGCACATAAACATAACTTACTTAACTCTGAATACCACTATACTGAGTATATGGATAGACATAAGGACATAATTTTCAACACATTTCCAGAACATAAGGAAATTTTTAGACAATTTTATAATGATACACAATTTTAATAAACATATTCATCAAATTTGGTTTCAAGAAGGTGATCTTACTGAACAATGGAAAGATCTAGGCAGTCAAGATTATTTTGAAATGCAAAACACGTTTATTGAATTTTGTCAACGCAAAGGCTGGGAGTATACACTATGGAGAGAAAATAGTATATTAGATTTTATTTCAACTTACTTTCCAGAGTATTTAGATGAATTTAACAGTTTAGATTCTATTATAAAAAAAGTCGATTGTGCAAGATTAATGATTTTGTACATCTACGGAGGAATGTACGTCGATATAGATTCTTACCTTAAGAGAGATTTGGATGATTTTTTAAATTTAGATCATATAGTAAGAGATGAATACGCATACACGTTGTGGCATATTAATCCAAAAATGCCTATAACACATACATACGACTTAATAGCAGGTCAAGAAAAAACTATATGTGAATACCACTATAATAAATTTGGAATACAAATACCTAAAGTAAATAATGCTGTTATATTTTGCAGGCCTGGATTAGACTTATTTTTAGAGGTAATTGAAAAAGGATTTAGAAGAAAGCATCATTCTATTATGAATTCTTTCGGTGTTCAGACATTCAGTAACACTGTTTACAATCACATGCGTCAGTTTATTGATAAAACATTAGAAACCAACCAATATAATTTACCTTCTAAGATACTCACACTACCTTTTATTTACTTTTATGAAATGGATGTTGATCAGGAGTGGTACATTAAAGCTGGAGGTTTAGAAAAGTATATTAACGACCCACGACAGTTTATCGTACACAAATTTGATGGTAACTGGGATGGTGAACAATATGAAGAGTTTTTGAATAAACTTACTAACAGAAATATTATTAAATACTAATGTTAAATTTAGTTACAGTAGTAGGGTATAACACAATAACAACCTCTCAAATGTTAAAACATTATGAGAATATGGTTGATAAAATGTATGTTTGTGTGTTGACTGATAGAGAACATATGTTTGTACTTGATGAACTTGAAGAATTAAATATACCTGTACATAAAGTAGTAGTTCAAGATAAATTTAACTGGTATGGAGTAACTCCTCTTTACAATGAAATAAAAGCAACAAAACCAAATGATTGGTGGATAGTGGCTGATGATGATGAGTTGCAAGTTTATCCATATAATATTGAAGATATTATTAGAGACTGTGAAAAAGGAGGATACGACTTTGTAACAGGTGGCTTTTTAGATAGAATAGGTAAGAATGGTACTTTACCTAAAGTTACTAAAGATACAGACTTACATAAAGAGTTTCCTTTAGCAGGTTTCTTTAGAAACCCAATGTCTGGGGCATGTCCTAACAAAGTTACTTTAATGAGAGGTTATCAAAAAGTAACCGATGGACAACATTATGCTGCTTTTGACGATGGTACTAACAGCTGGGGAAGAAAACACCCAAAAAGAATGCCTGTAGAGCAAGTATTTACCCAAGTACACCACTTTAAATGGGATCAATCAGTATTAGAAAGACTATTATGGACTGCGAGTATGAAAGATTATTATAGATCTACAGCAGAATTTCAGAAAATGCATGATGCAATTATTGGTTCAGGTAACAAAATCGACATACATAATCTTAAGTATTTAGTTGAAAATATGAAAGAATTTTCTTATATTAATTATAATGACTACCCTCATTGGGGTACGTTAACTGATAAAATAGTGTCAATATGAGTGATAACATTGAAAAACAGATACTAGAAGAACGTAAAGTCAAAGCTCTAGAAAAAATAGGTAACTGTTTAGATACCCTTACCCTTTGGTTTGAAGAAATAGATAAAGAAGAGTGGGGAGAAAGAATTGAATGGTACCTAGATCTGTATAGAAAAAAATACCTTAGTAACGTAGAAGATGACGCATAAGTTAGGTATTGTAATTCCCTACAGAAATAGACCTAATCAGTTATCCGAGTTTAGAAAAAGTATTTCTTCCTACCTAAGTACACCTCACGAGGTTATAGTTGTAGATCAACAAGATGATTTAGATTTTAATAGAGGTAAGCTTTTAAATATAGGTTTTCAAAAAGCGGACGAATTAGGTTGTGACTATATTGCGTTACACGATATAGATATGCTACCTATTGATGCTGATTATACATACAGTGACAAACCTGTACACCTAATTACTGAGTTAGATTTACCAGAAGGAGTAAATAGACAGTTATTTGATAGTTACTTTGGCGGAGTTACTCTGTTTCCTTCTTACATCTATAAACAGATAAATGGTTATTCAAATGAGTATTACGGTTGGGGGTTTGAAGATGATGATTTATTTTTAAGGTGTATTGAAAACGGTATTAATTTAGATAGTAAAGTCGTTCCTCAATTTACCAGAAATGCTGTTGGACTGAAGTTTAACGGTAAAGATAGTTTTGCCGCTGTACCAAATGTACTAAAATCATTCAGAGATTATACAGTATTTACTTCATTTAGATTTGATGAAATTAATAGACTTAAGGAAAACATAACAGATAATAATTCTATTTTTAGCATACCTGGTTTTGATACTACGTTACTTATTAATTCATTCTTCGATTTATCCTTTCAGTTTTGGAAAAAAGATCTTAGTTCTATTTCTATTAATAACAAAATATTACCTCAAGGGCATTTTAATGTTGCAGTAAAATTTAGTAATAAATCAAATCCTGCTTGTATTTCGGTATACGTTAATGGGAAAAAAATAGGTGATAATACATATGATGAACTACTACCAATACACAAAAGCAAGTTAATCTACCTAGGAGTTGGAGACCCTAACAGAGATGAGAAACAAAATTGGTTTAATGGTAGTATTGACAGATTCGCTATCTTTAATAGATGTTTAACAGATGATGAAATATATAGATTAACATCTAAAGCACCTCATACACTATTTGACTTTACTTTTTCAGATGATTTAGTTAGTTATTATGAAATGTTAAACATTAAATCAAACACATTAATAGATTTAGCAGGAGAAAACGATGGGTATAGTTCTAACTGTAAACAAGTATATATGCCAAAGTCTAAAGATATTAATGTATTTTTACCTCACAGACGAGAAGGTAAATTTAAGGTTTTACCACACAAAGAAAATGGGTACAAAGATGGGTACTGGGTCAACTGGGCAAGTAGACAAAACCAGTTAAAATACTTAAAAAAGTTTTACAAAAAAAGATCTAAATTTAAAAATGATGGACTATCAACGTTAAAGTATAAAATTAGTCAAAATTTTAGCAGTGGTAATTTTCATCATTTAGAAGTACATTTATGAAATTAGGAGTTTGCGTACCATATAGGAATAGAGAAGCTCATTTACATGAGTTTATACCAAGGGTTGGAAAACACCTTAAAGCTCAAGGTATAGATTTTCAGATGTACTTCTGTCATCAAGTTGATGATAAACTGTTTAATAGAGGTGCTACTAAAAATATAGCAGCCAAGCATGCTTTTGAAGAAGGGTGTGATTACATTGTCTGGCATGACATTGATATGATACCAGAACCTGATGCTGATTATTCTTACCCAAAAGAAAACCCTATCCACCTAGCAACTAGAATATCTCAAATGGACTATAAACTAAAGTATCATGAATATTTTGGTGGAGCAGTTTTATTTACAAAAGAACAAGTAGAAGCTACTAATGGTTATTCAAATGACTATTGGGACTGGGGGATGGAAGATGATGATCTATTCTGGAGATGTCACTTAGAGGGTATGACTAACGATACGTATCTAGACGTACCATTTAAACAAAAACGAGTATTACAGTTTGATGGTAATAACTCATGGGCTAAGTTACCAAAAAGTAGAGAACTAAGAACATTTAGTAACGATAGCCATACAGTTTCTATTTTAGTTAAATCTTTTCAACAACCGGATAAACAGTCAGAGTTTTTGATTGGAGCTAAAGATAAAAAGTATGTAGAATACCCAATATTAAGAATACCTGGATTTGATTACGGTATTTCATTTAATAATTCTAGAGCAATATCATTTCAATACTGGAACATATTCAACCAACATAACTACATGTGGTTAAAAAGATATGAAGGTCAATGGAGTTGGGTTACAGTGGTGTTAGATGCAGATAAAAATTTATCTCATTTTTACCTAAACGGTACTGAAGTTGATAGTAAAGCAGGACACGGTAGTGAATCTCCTTGGAAGTTC
>Ga0222714_10000867_pt1 | contig 34378 bp, 50 predicted proteins | sample C33_3DmetaG_FD_165048 | JGI IMG/M metagenome (GOLD analysis project Ga0222714, IMG submission 165048) | Estuarine water microbial communities from San Francisco Bay, California, United States - C33_3D | ecosystem: Environmental > Aquatic > Marine > Unclassified | place: USA: California... | reverse complement strand
AAGAATGGGAGATAAAGCATGGACTGAAGCAATGGCGGAAGAAGGAATGAGCCTGCGAGATTACTTCGCCGCAAAGGCCATGCAAGCACTGTTAAGTCATCCAGACGGTGACCAAATTTCAAATCCCGTAATCTACGCGCAAGCAGCCTATGTACTGGCCGACGCGATGCTGGAAGTGAGGAAATCATGATGCAGCCTGACCTGAAAGCACTAAGCGCAGACTGGCTGCGCTACAAGTCCGAAGAAGGCAATGCCACGACTGAGCGTCGCAAGATCGAGGACAAGATCGTCAAGTTGCTGGCCTTGGCTGAGAACTTCGAGGGCACTGAGACTGCTGAGCCAGAAGGCTTTGTGGTCAAGATCGCTGGCCGCATTGACCGCAAGGTTGATTCCGACAAGCTGCAGGAGCTGGCCGCAGAGGCTGGCCTGACCGAACACCTGAGTAGCCTGTTTCGCTGGACGCCTGAGATCAACATGGCCATCTGGAAGGCCTCCGACGAGCGCATCACTCGGCCACTGGCTGGCGCAATCACGGCCAAGCCTGGCCGCCCTTCTTTCAAAATCACCATCAAGGAGTAATCATCATGGCTTTTCTTGGACAAACTTTCGACGCAAACGAACTGCCGCAAGGCACTGGCGGCAACTTCGAGCCGCTGCCTGAAGGCAACTACAACGCCACTGTCACCCAGGCTGAACTGAAGGCCACCAACGACGGCACGGGCCAGTACATCAAGCTGCGCCTGGACATCACCGGACCGAGCCACCAGGGTCGGGTGATCTTCTCGAACCTCAACATCAAGAACGCTAGTGCCAAGGCCGAGGAGATTGGCCGCCAGCAGCTTGGCGACATCATGCGTGCAGTTGGGCTGGCCAAGGTGACCGACACCGACCAGCTCATCGGTGGCAATGTCAACATCAAGCTGACCATTCGAGCAGCACGCACCGACGAGAAGACCGGCAAGACCTACGAGGCCAGCAACGAGGTCAAGGGTTACCGTGCGATCAACGGTGGTGCAGCGCCAACCTTCCAGGCCGCTGCACCGGCAGCAGCACCGGCAGCAGCGTCTGCACCGGCCAAGGCCTCGCCGCCCTGGGTCAAGAAGTAAGCAAGAAAAAGCCCCAGGAACCGTGAGGAACCTGGGGCAATGGGCAACTACCAAAAGGAGACGGGCATGAAGATACCCGAGTCAGAGCATACCATCCAGGCGCTGATTGACAAAGCGCACGAAGCAAAAGCTGAGCAGCCAAGGGGCCACATGGGCTGCAGCCAGCTTGGCCACGCATGCGACCGCTGGCTGTGGCTGTCGTTTCGCTGGGCTGTGCAGTCAAAGTTCCCTGGCCGCATCCTGCGTTTGTTCCGCAGGGGCCAGCTCGAGGAGGCCAACATCATCAGCGACCTGCGAGCCATTGGCATGGACATTCGCAGCACATCAGGCAAGCAGACCAGGGTAGACCTTGGCTGCCATGTGTCCGGCAGCCTGGACGCCATCATCGAGTCTGGCGTGCCAGAAGCGCCCAAGAAGCGCCATGTGGCCGAGTTCAAGACGCACAGCAAGAAGTCATTTGATGACCTGGTGAAAGAAGGCGTGGAGAAGTCCAAGCCCGAGCATTTTGTGCAGATGCAGCTCTACATGCACGGCACCAAGATCGACCGTGCCTTTTATCTGGCTGTCTGCAAGGACGATGACCGTATCCACACCGAGCGAGTGCGTTACGACAAAGAAGTGGCCGAGAAGTACATCCAGCGAGGCCACAGGCTGGCCACAGAGGATCGGATGCCGCCACCGATCAGCACAGACCCGAGCTGGTATCAGTGCAAGTTTTGCGATGCGCACGAGTTCTGCCACAGCACAAAGACAACCAAGCATGTGAACTGCCGCACCTGTGCACACAGCACGTCCACCAAGGCCAGCGAGTGGCACTGCGCCAAGTGGGATGCTGTGATTCCAGTGGATGCCCAGCGCACTGGATGTGAAGGACATGTCCTACATCCTGATCTGGTGGCCTGGCAGCGCAAGGACGGGCCAGACGAGTGGACGGCTGTTTATGAGATCAATGGCACGAATGTGGCCAACGGAGACCCTGAGCAAGAAGGCGTGTTCAGCTCCAAGGAGCTGCTTGCAAACGCTGCTGCCTGTGCGGATAAGGGCTGGACTCAACTGCATGATCTGCGCAAGCAGTTTGGTGGGAGGGTGGTGGGTTGATGCTGCGTGACTACCAACAGCGAACCATTGACCAGCTTTATGCGTTACAATGCAAATATCCTCATAAACTCAAGGACATTTGCATTATGGGCAAGCCAATCATCAGCATGGTCGGACTTAAGTCTCACAGGTGGACTGTTGTGTCTGAAGCGCAAAAACCATCTGGCGCATCACAAACTGGAAAGTTTTGGAACTGTGTTTGTGAGTGCGGCACACAGCGCGTCGTTTATGGCGAAACCATCAGGAGTGGGAGCAGCAAGTCTTGCGGTTGTTTGAAAGCAGAGAAAAGCGCGGTCGCCATGAAAGAAATGAGGCTGCGCCAATCTGGTTCTTTGCAAGACCGGTTTTTTTCTCGGTTTGTCAAACTTGAAAATGGTTGTTGGCAATGGAGAGCGCACACCGACAAAGATGGATATGGAATCTTGCCCGGCGCAAATCAAAACACAAGATCACACCGCCTATCGTATGAGATTCACATTGGTGAGATTCCTGAAGGATTGATTGTCTGCCACCACTGCGACAACCCAGGATGCGTTAACCCTGACCATCTTTTTGTCGGCACACAGAAAGACAACGCACATGACGCATTGCAAAAAGGTAGGCACTACATTGGAGAAAAAAATGGTAGATCAAAACTGACTGCAGAGAACGCCAAAGAAATATTGAATTCTGACATGAATGGCCAACAACTGGCAGATAAGTTTGGTGTCACCAGATCAACAATCAACAATGTCAGAAGAGGCGTGACGTGGAAAAAATAGAATTGCGAGAGTACCAGTCTCGCGCATTGGACATGCTGTATGCGTGGTTTGAGAAAAATTCGACAGGCCATCCAGTATTGAACATGCCAGGCGGGTCTGGCAAGTCCGTAGTGATTGCGTCGCTTGCCAAAGATGCGCTGCAAAACTGGCCTGAGACGCGAATTTTGATGTTGGTGCACTCCAAAGAGTTGATTCTTCAAAACGCTGACAAACTGCGCAAGCTGTGGCCCGGTGCGCCTCTTGGCATTTACAGCGCCAGCGTGGGCAAGCGTCAATTGGAGGAGCCAATCACATACGCTGGCATTGGGTCTGTGGCCAAACGCGCCAAGCAAATCGGGCACATTGACTTGTGCATCATTGACGAGGTGCACGCCGTATCAACCACTGAGAACGGCATTTACCGCAAACTGATCGCCGACCTTCTGGAGATCAACCCGGACATGCGGATTGTGGGCCTGAGTGCCAGCCCGTACCGTCTTGGTCAAGGGCTAATAACCGAAGGGCCAACCGCAATCTTTTCCGAGATTTTGGAGCCGGTGAGCATTGAGGAATTGGTTTTCAAAACCCACCTTGTGCCGCTGCGCTCAAAAATCACCACGCACAAGCTGGAGACGGACGGACTGCATAAGCGCCAGGGAGAATACATTGCGTCTGAAATGGAAGCCAAGTTCAACACCGATGACCATAACCAAGCTGTGGTGCAAGAAATCATTGAGAAGGCAAGCAGCCGTAAACACTGGCTGATCTTCTGCTCCGGTGTCGCGCACTCTGAGGCCGTGGCTAAATGCCTGCGTGCTGCCGGTATTGCTGCAGAAGCCCTGGACGCAACGCATAGCAAGTCGGAGCGAGAGCGCAAGCTATCTGACTTTGAGTCTGGGCGTATGCGTGCCATTTGCTCGGTTGGAATTTTGACGACTGGCTACGACTTCCCTGCGCTGGACTGCATTGCATTTTTGCGGTCCACGATGTCACCAGGGCTTTACCTGCAAATGGCCGTGCGAGGCATGAGGCCGCACGCTGGCAAGGCCGACTGCCTGGTGCTGGACTTTGCTGGGGTGGTGGCCACGCACGGTCCGATCACCGCAGTGCAGCCTCCCAAGAAGGCAGGAGATGGCAATGGCGAGGCACCAGTGAAGGTCTGCGACAACTGCGGAGAGTTGTGCGCCATCTCTGTTGCTGCCTGCCCTGCTTGCGGCCATCCGTTCCCCGAGCCGGAGCGCAAGAAACTGGAGCTTCGAAACGACGACATCATGGGCCTGGAAGGCAAAGACCTAGAGGTCACTGCCTGGAACTGGCGCAGGCACATCAGCAAGGCCAGCGGCAAAGAGATGTTGTCCTGCACTTATTACGGTAGTCTGTCCGACAAGCCGATCATTGAATATCTGCCTGTGCTGCACGATGGCTATGCTGGGCAGCGGGCGATGCAGCAGCTTTTCAACATGGCCAACTCGTCGGGGGCGCATTTGGCCGAGGCCGAGCGCATGAGCGATAGCGAGGGGCTGGACTACCTAGCCGTGCAGATGAGCAACAGCCAGCCGCCCAAGGCCATCGAATACAAAATGGATGGGAAGTTTCACCGTGTTTTGAAGAGGAGTTGGGAGTGAGAGGCCGCGCCCTGCCGCACTATGGCAAGCTGGGTGTGGCCAACCTGCCCAGCGAGGTCAAGGCCATCTGGTACAGCCGGCACATTGAGCCAGAGCCATGCGAGCCGATTGATTTCTGGTGGCCGACGCAGACTGATCCTGATCTGTGGATCAGGCAGGACTTTGCGCGCCGCCTGGTGGCCATCACACCGCTGACCGAGCAGGAGGAGCAAGCTGTCATCCTGTGCGTGCTGGACAACCACACGCTGCGCGAGGCAGGCGAGGTGATGGGCCGCACGCAAGAGCGTGTGCGCCAGATTCTGATGAAGGCAATGCGCAGGTTTCGCAAGCACCAGTCAGAGCTGACTGGCGTGCCGATGTGGGAATTGGACGACAGGGTGATGCCCTGGTCTTTTTGGAAGTACGAGCAAAGGAGACGACATGACCACCAGACCACCAGAGCCAGAGTTCCTGATTCAATGGCGTGAATGGGAACGGGCTGGCCCGCCCAAGTGTTGTTTTACTTGCGAACACTATGGGGTTGATGGCCTGTGCGTGGAGTTCTTCATGACGCCGCCAGCAGAGTTTGCATCCGAGGTGGATGCCTGCCCTAAGTGGGAGCCAGAATGTCCGTTCTAGGCCGTATCCCAACCGAGCATGAGGAGCAGCGCGAGCTGGTGCGCTGGTTCCGGCAGTCCTGGCCAGGCGTTCGCATTTTTGCGATCCCAAATGGCGGGGCCAGGAGCAAAGCCACCGCTGGCCGCCTGAAGGCCGAAGGTGTGGCCTCTGGCGTGCCCGACTTGTTCGTGCCTGCCTGGAGCCTGTGGGTCGAGATGAAACGCAGCAAAGGCGGCAGCCTCAGTGCTGAGCAAAAAGACTGGATCGCATATCTGGAAAGTGTGGGATTCTGTTGTATAGTGGGAAAAGGTGCTGGTCATGCAAAAGAGCAGATCAGCACTTTTTTCACCAACCACATAGGAAACACATGACCACGCGCATCTATGTCGTCACCGACACCGAAACCAACAAGCACCGCCTGATTCGTGCAGCCAACCAGGCCCAGGCCATCAAGTACGCAGCCCAGACCCGATTCGACATCGAGGTGGCTGGCCAGGACGATCTGGTAAGCCTGCTCACGCACGGCATCCCTGTCGAGCTGGCCACCGGCCAGGCCACCGCAGACATGTTCGAGGATGTGGTCACCAATGCTGGGGGCACAGACTGATGGCCTCCACAGACGCCAAGACCAAGGATCGCTACATGACAATCCGCATCCCAGCAGATGTTGAGCTGGCGCTGCGCCGCCAGGCAGAAAACGACACCAGGACACTGGCCGCCCAGGTATTGCACTACATCAAGCAGGGGCTGGCTGACGAAAACAAGAAGGTGGCTGCATGAAGTGCCCTGTCTGCGGCACCTGGACGCTGGTGAAGGAAACTCGCCAGCGTGCAGAGAACGCCAAATATCGCCGCTACGAGTGCGCCAATGAACACCGCTTCACGACGCTCGAGAAGGTGGCCAAGATCATCGCTGCAAAAAAGGCAAAAGACTAGGGTTTATCCCTAGTTGATTAGATTGTGGGAAATCGTGGTAAGATGCAGTCATCGCAACCAACCAGCAAGGAGCTGAACGTGAGCAGACTGATCGAAACCTACCGCAAGTGCCCATCGCCCAGCAACAGGGCCAAGCTGCAGGCTTACCTGCAAAAGCACATGATGTCCGTGTGCATGGCAACCGAACAAGAGATTGCCTTCCTGAAGGCCCATGAGTTCAAAATCTAAGGAGACAACCATGCAAAACAGCCAGCAACAACCAACCTGGCTGGCCCAACGGGCCAGCCTGCTAAACCCAAACTGGCGCTACGTGCCAGCAGCGTCCACCAACATCATGGATCGCTTTCGCGCAATGGGTTGGGTGCCACCTTCGGAGGCCAAGAAATGAAAAAGCTGCTCAACCTGGCGCTGGCCACCGCAATCGGTGTGGCAATGGCAATCCTGTTCATGGAGTGGATGGTCGGCTGCGGAGAGAACTACATCGACTCCAAAGGTGTGAGCCACAAGCACGCATGTTTGTTCTTGGGCTTGGACAAATGAACTGCTGTGACCAAGACTGCGTGCAGGGCCGCGAGTGCCCTGCCCGTGTGGCCAAGTGCAGACCAGTCATGCTTGCTGCTGAGCCACTGTCTGCCAGCCCTGTGGCTGGATACCTGAAAAGGATGGCCAGTGCCATGCTCGTGGTGCTGGCCGTGGTGCTGGTAACCTGCATGTGGATCGTCCTGATCGCAGCATCTGCAATAGTCGCACCTGAAAGACGGGTGATCGACTGCAGCCTGGCATCGTTTCACCCTGACTTCACCCCAGCGATGCGTGAGGCCTGCCGCAATCGCAAGGCCACGCAGTAGGTCTCAGGCAATCATGCTGATGGCTTTGGCCTTCACATCAGCAACTCGCCTGCCCCAGCCCTTGCCGAATGTTGGCCAGGTTGGAAGTGCCTGCAAAAATGACAGTCTGCGCTCGGAATAGTCCTCGACGAGCTGCTGTGAGTCAAAGTTCGCCACAGCCGCCAAAGTCTTCGGGCCTATGCCACCATCAGGCTCGACGCCAACGCATGTCTGGAGCCACTTTGCAGCCCTTCCTGGGCCGCTGTTGATGGCGGCATCGAAGACAGCGTAATCGACACCAGATGGCAGCTCATCGCCGCGAACCTTGTCCCAATACTTTGTCTTGTACAGAGGTGCCACATCGGCAGGCGTGAGCGCACGCATGGTCTTCTCGTCCACCTCATGGCCGCAATGCTCCTCCCAGACCTTCTTGGTGCAGCCGAGGTTCGTCATGCCGCCAGGGTCTTTGGGGTGATTTACAAAGCCACCCTCGTGGTGCAGCACAGCAGCCAGAGCAGCGTCGAAGTTCTGTTTCATGGCGTCCTCACTTGGTTGCTTTGGAGAGCAGATCGGTCTTGGCCTGCGAGCCAGCCGAGCTGCCGAAGTAGTAGGCAATGATGCCTGTCCAGGCGGTGCCCAGGCTGCCCAGCATCATCAAGATGGCAGGGTTGTTGCTGTCAATCTGGTTGAAGAACATCATCACCATGATGCCGAAGAAACCCAGTGTGACTGCGCCAGCCAGGATTGGAGGCATCATTGAGCGAGTGGTGGCCTGCATCTCCCTGGCAGACTTGCGGTCCTCAACGGCCAGCTTCTCAAAGTTCAGGCCAAGTTCCTGCGCCTGCTTTTGCAGCTCGATCTCAGCCAGTTTGACCTGCGCGATCTGGTCGGCGGTCAGCTTGTTGGAGGCGATCAGGTCTCCGACCTTTGCCTCATCCACGCCAATGGCCTTGGAGACTGCCGAGACGGCCATGCCTGCAAGTGGGCCACCCAGGGCGGTGGCAATCGTTGGTGCGATCTGCTTAAGCCAGTCCATGCTCACTCCTTCTTTGCGGTGACAACGTCGTCACCCTTACGCACCGTTACCTTGTCGCCTTCAACGTCAACGCGCATCGGCTGCTCTGGACGGTCAAGACGATCCAGCTTCTCAATCAACTGCTTCATGATTTCAAATTCAGGCTTTTCCTGCTTGGCATTTGCACCAGCGATGCCGTTGAGCATGGAGATGAGCGCAGTCAATGCCGCGCCAAGCAGACCCATCACTGCGGCAATCTTTTCATTCTCAAGCACCACACTAGAGCCAACGCCGATGACGATAATCAGCGTGATGTAGAAGAGGCCGCTTTCGCCGATGGCTTTGCCTGCGACTTCTTTGGCTGTGCTTTGCGCTTGCAGCCTATTCAGCTCCACTTTGGCCTGTTCCTTGATGAGCGCCAGTTCGTGAGTTAGGTCTTGATCTGACATATTTACACCTTCAGCAGTTCCCAGGCAGCGCCGATCATAATGCCAGGCAGCGCGGTGGCAACAGCATCCCAAGCATCAGGTTGGCCTTCTTTGCGATACCACTGCTGGAACTCGTAGAAGATGCCAAACACGATGCCACCGATGGCAACGGCCCAGCCCAGCGGAAGGAAGTGGATCGCGGCTAAAACGACGGTCGAGCCGATGCCCATCGCCAGGTGTTGCAGCTTGTCCTTTGGAATCACTTTGTCATCCAGATCGCCGCAAAGATTGTTCCTGCCATCGACACCAGCATGATGCCAGCGGTCTTGATCATGATGCCCTCAATGCGCTTGAGCCGCGCATGGATCTGATCGTAGCGAATTGCGCAGACCTCCTCATGCGTTGACAGTCGCGCTTCTGTTGCGTCAATGGTGCCCATTACAACCCCTGGCCTGGAGTGATGTACACGGTCGCTGCCGAGCTGGACAGGCCGCTGAAGAATGTGGTCTGGTTGAAGCGCAGAATCTCCACGGCACCAGGCAGCAGTACGATGGCCGGTGAAGGGTTGCCGGCCACTGGAGCCACCGCATTGGCCGCGGCCTCTGCTGCGGTGCTGCCAGTGCCCAAGAACACATTCGTGGTGCCTGCATTGATGAATCGGAACTGGCCTGCGTTCTGCGGATCAAACTTAGCGTAAACAGGCGCCTGTATGCCAGTAGGAGCTGATGCAGCGGCTGCCACTACAACGGTGTTGCCGAGTGGTGCAAATGCGATTTGTGAATTAGTAGACATGTCAGACTCCTATTTAATTTACAGCCCAAGGAACAGGCTTAAAAACAACTGGTTGATCTCTTGATGCAATGGTCTCTTGCATCTGGTTTTCGATGTTAATTTTTAACAGGTCAATTCTCTGTTGACCCATTGCTGCTTGTATCCAAGATACAACTTGTGATTCTGTCACTTGGTCAAATGGCGTGAATCCATTTTGATCAAAAGTAATATCTTGCTGGCAAAGCACAGATGCACTGTCATTGCCAATAAATCCTTTGATGTTGACCATCGCGGAAACAATAACATCAGAGACGTTGTTTTTTTGTGCAACTTGTAGGCCTTGAATAGACCATTCGAGGTTTTCAATTTTAGACATTGCTGGCTCCTTGTTGGGTTTGAAGTTGAGTGATCATCGAGTGCAACTCTTGAATTGCCTTCACAAGATATGGGACAAGATTTTGGTTGATCGAAAGCATTCCGTCATCACCGGCACGAACTTGATCTGGGAATGTCTCTGCATATTTCTGAGCAATGAAACCAACGTCATGTTTTCCGTCAGTCTTGTAATCAAACTCGACAGGACGCAGTGCAAGAATTTTGTCCAAAGATGAATCAAGATCGACAATGTTTTTCTTGACTCGTTCATCAGAGGTCACGGCCCATGTAGCTGAGTTTGCACCGTTATATGCTCCAGCACTTCCACCGATGAAAGCTGTGTTAGTGCCCTTGCCAGTTGCGCCTGCACCGATAGCAATCTCACTGGTGACTGTTGCAGATGATGCCGATGATTGATAGCCAACGTAGACGTTATCGGAGCCGCTGGTGATGTTGTAACCAGCCAAACAACCAAAGCCAGTGTTTCCAGATGCGGTTGTGGCAGTCAAAGCACCATTGCCTGTTGCTGTGTTGTAGTTCCCGCTGACGAGGCTTCGCAAAGCGGCCTGGTAGCCCGTACTGGGGTCATACCCTCCGACAGCCACGTTGCCGATGCCAGTTGTGCTGTTTTGCAATGCAAGAGCACCAAATGCTGTTGCTTGCCCTGTGCTGGTAGATGCACCAGCTCTGCTTCCAACAATTGTGTTAAATGAAGTCGTTGCTGCATTCAGGGATTGATTTCCAATTGCTGTGTTTTCTGTGCCAGATGCATTGGATGCTAAGGCATTCACACCAAGAACCGTACTTGTCGACACCGCACCGCCGCCCTTGCCAACTGTCAGACCTTGGACGGTTGCAACGCCAGTTACTGTCAGATTGACACCATTCAGATCGGCACCGCCTTCGATGCGCTGCCATGTGGTCCCATTAAACGCGATAACATCGCCAACCCCCCAATTTGATATTCCATTGATGGATGTTGAACCAGCTACGCTGACTTGATAATAGTCGCCTTTTGTACCGACACCAGACGCAAGAGTTGGAGTGTTTGTGCTGGCGTTCCATGTACCAACATAATTCAGCGCACCAATAGCATTGGTGATAGAGGAAACTGTTTTCAACATTATTTCTACTCCTTAAAGTGGAATGACAACAAACCGAGTTTCATCGGCATTGAGAAGACCTGTTGCGGCAAGCGTGGCAGCAGCAGTGTTTTGGTCAGCGACCACAAAAACAGTGTCGCCTTGATTCAAATAAACTTGACCCACGTTGCTGTATGTTTGAACACCAGCATTAACTTGGTATTCTGCCTTGGCGCATTGAGTGCCTTGAACAGTTGTGTAAAAACCCGTCCTAATGCGAGTGCCAATAGCGCAAGTTAAAGGTAAATTAACTTGAACTTGATACAAACCAGTGTAAGGCGCTGTATAAGTGCTGGTAGCAAGATCGTACTGTGTAGACAAAGATGCGGCTACTTGAGCAGCATTGAATGTCAACTTGGCCGCTGATGTTCCCCATCCAGTGTTTGGAACAAGGGTTGCAGCAGCACTTCCAAGTGCATCAGAAAGTCCCTTGTTAAAAGAATCCCATAGCACTTTTGTCAACCTAGATACTCGGATTGACATTGCTGTGGACATTTGGCTGTTTTGCGTAATCCAAGCGTCTGTGACACCAAGGCCACCGTTGTCTGCGTAATCAACATTCACTACAAGTCCGGCAATCGAACTTGAGTTGTTGCATTGCATAAAGTTGCCGAGGTCTGCAAGTGTTCCACCTGATTCAATGCGGTTAAAAGCATTGATGTATCCGGTGCGGATGCTAGGGTCAGCGCCTGCCGTAATTTCAAAACAGCGTTCAGGCCAGTATTTGCCTGCTGCTGCGCTGTACCGATGGTTAAAACGAAACTGTGTAAAGTTAAAATCAGTGAGCTTGTTAATGCGGAAACCCTGTTGCCAGCCATCGCATTCAACAACGCCAATTGTGATTCGGTTGCCACCAAACGGGCTACCTGAATCAGCGCCATCATCGTAAAACCAACCAAGACCACCATCAACACCCGCGCCAGATATTTGCTCAATTACCGTCCCTGTTCCTGCGCCGTACCATCCGCCAGAAGCATTGTTAATGCAACCAACTAACTTGATAAACCATGAGTCAAGACCAACACCATTTTCACTGGTAACGGTTCTTCCTGCATTATTCTCGCCAAAAATTGCATCAAACGACAGCGTGGCGCAAGACCAAGGATCGGGGTTTGTGCCACCTATCATATTTTGCGGTTGATAAATAGTGCTGCCGCGAAGACCTAAACCACTTATTACGCCAAAATTGGTAAACCACAAACCAGTTAAAGAAAAACCGTGTCTTTGGTCAGCAGTTTGCCCCGTGGTGTCTCGAAAAGTAAGACCACCATGAGAGCCGCCTTGCCAATATTGTGACAAGATTGCTGGGTGATTGGCGCTATTAGCAAGAACCGTGGTGATCTCAATAATTGGCGCATTGATATTTCCAGTGCCATCCACATCAAAGAACACTGCGTAGTGACCATCTGTTGTGATGTTGGGCCATAGCTTATTTACGCCGCCTGAGTAAAATTTCAGCACACCTGGAGTGACTAAATAAGTGCCTGTCGGAATGTGACCCGGACGACCGGTGTCAATACATGCGGTGTAGAAAGCAAGTAGTTCAGTGGTGGTATTGGTAGCTCCAGTGTTGTCAGCGCCGAAATCATCAACAGCATTCAAAGACTCAGCCAACTTGGTTTGTACGTTGGTTGGCGTAGACCCGGTATATGGTGGGTTGTAAACAACGCCAGAAGCATCCGGACTGATGCCAGTTCCGTCTGGGAAGTTGTAGACCATTGAGCCTTTGCTGTCCTGCACCAGGATGCTGAAATTTACGCCATCGACGTAGATCTGGGCTGGTGTGCCTGCGCGTGAAATGTATCCATTGAGCGTGCGCAAAGGCTGAGGCGCTGGAATGGTGAGGGCTGCGTCAAAGTACGCCACTACCGGGTTGGTCTGCGGGTTCAGGTTGGCTACGCCAATCCAGACGTAACCGTTCTCCAATGGCTGCCCATCCCTGTCCTGGAAGACAGGGAATGGGACTTGAATCGAGAGTGCGCTCATTGTTGGTTCTCCTGGTCGAATTGTCTATCAAGGCTGCACGGGTGGCAATGCGTTGAGTGCTTCATTTCAAAAGCCTCCTGCTGGTGGATTTGGCTTTTTCTGAGCACGCAAAGATTTCTTGATGGCTTCATCAATGGCTTGCTGCTGGCGAACGCTGATGATTTTCTTGGCTCCGGAAGCGCCTGCAAGTGCTCCACCTGCTGCGCCTGCTGGACCTCCAGTGACTGCTCCAATGCCAGCGCCAACCAGCCCACCTGCAGCGGTGATTGCCTTCTTTGACAGTTCTGTTTGAAGGTTCAATGCCGTGGTGGCTGTGCCACTTGGGTTTGGGTCAAACGGCCGAAGAATGCGAGCACCAACACGCAAAGTCTCCAGACGGTCTGCAAGCTCATCTCCAAGCAGTTGTTTTGTCTTTCCTCTGTACGGGGCCATCTGACGACTCAGAGTGTCGTCTGTGCCCTTCCAGACAACTGCACCACCCAGGGCAGTTTCAGTCGGATCAATGTTCTTTGAGATCATCTTCTCGACCAAATGTGCACGAACTTCAGCCAGGGCTTTTTTGCCAAGCTCTTGAAGCTCTGGAGTTGGCAGAGTTTCAAGTGTGCGGATGATGTTGTTGAATTGCGCGGTGTTCTTTGCCGCGTAGTTCACCAGCTTGTCTGGCAACACATCCAATGCCACTGCGCGATTTACACCCTCTGGGCCGCTGATATCCAAAATTTGCGCCAAGCCCTTTGGGTCTTCAAAAATGGTGCGGTACTGCGTTCGCTTGGCTCTTGCATCCATGTAAACATCAGAAGGCAAGACGGAAAGCACATCCTCGTCAATGGCGTCTTTAACACCACCAACTGCATTTTTGGTTTGAGGCTTAGTTGGGTCGAACAGCCGATTAGCCTCTTGTCTGATGCGCTCCGCAGTCTGAGCATCAATGTCGGCCAAGTTGCCTTTCTTGTCCATGACGCCAAGACGCACAAGCTCGTTTCTCATGTCACGAGCAACTGTTCGACCGTCGCCCTTGAAGTTGGCCGGTTCGTTGAGATAGGCTTTCAGACGGTCTAAGCGAATGCCGCCTTGGCCAGCCGCAGCTTCATTGGCCTGCGTGTACAGACTCTTGATCTGGTCGTTGTACCAGTTCTGATAGCCCTCCAAAGGAGCGCTGATGGCCTCACCACGCATGAGTGGTGTTGCCCCTGCAGTGCCACCAGTGTCGCGCTGAATGGCCGACGCATATTCGGCCAAGCGCTGAGATTCCAGATCAAGCTGTTCGCGCATGGGTTGCGCGCCTTCGAGCTTGCTGACCATGATCTCGGTTTGGATCTGATTCTTGTCGCCTGTGCGAGCCCCAAGCCTGCGAGACTCTGGAGGAATTCCAATGGCATCCAGAACAAGATCGCGCTTACCCGTGGTTGCAACATCAAGCGGTGCTGCTGATGGTCTGGCACGAACGCCAGGATCGGCCAACACATCCAGCGGAGCCGCCTTCATTGCCATTGCTGGCACAGTTGTTTGCACTGGCGCTGCTTCAGTCGGCGCAATCATTCCGCGCACAGCAGTGGTGGCCGCCTGCACTGGCTTAACAACGGCCTGTCCTGCCGCCTGTGCGGCCTGCTGGGTGGCTGCTGCGCCACGCCGAGCTGTGGCTTGCACGATAGGCGCAGCCAGCCTGGTTGCCTGGACCAACTGGCCAGGCGCAGCAACCACCGGCAAAACAGGAGGAACTGCTGTTGCCAAGAACTGTGCAGCAGACTGTGTCATTTCTTGGCCTGCTGGAGTGCTGGGCTGAAATGGTGCTGAAAATGCCTGTGCACCTCTGGCCGCTGCTTGCTCAACTGCTTTGGCCGCTTCAGCAGTGCCAAACCTCCCACCAAGAATTTCCTGTGCCAAACCTCCAACAGTACCGCCAACCGTGCCAATAAGGCCAGCAACAGACCCTGGGCCAAGTGCCAATGCTGTCTCGCCTGCCCCAATTAGTTGCTGGCCAAGTGTTGGCGTAGTTGGTGGCGGTGCAATCTGCGCCTGTGTGGTCGCCGTGGTCTCTTGAGCCTTTGCAAACTGATATGCCTGGGCAACAGTGTCGAACTCAGGAGTTCCTTGCTTGTCAGCGTTCTTGACAATCCAGGCTGCATACTCTTGTGCGGTTGCCATTTAGCGACCTCCGCGAAGGATTGCATCTGCTTGAGACATGACGCTTGCTGGCGTGGCCGCTGGTGCCGCTGCTGGTGCAGCAGTAGTCGGTATCTGGCCAACAGCCTGCTGTCGTCGTTCTTCTGCGATCTGCGCTGGTGAACGATACTTTTGCGACACATCACCAACAATGCGCTGAGCAAAGTCGTTAAATGTCTCGCCAGGTTTTGCTGCGTAGTCGCCAGCAATGAATGAGCCCTTTGCACGGGTCAACAGGCCATTATTCTGAGATAGCCAGTCTGTTTTGGCATTGTTGATTGCCGAGTCAATATCCTGCAGCTTTGCAGAGCCACGCAGAAATGACGCCAAGGTGGCAGCGTTGGCGTTCTCAGGAGGAATGCCCTTCAGTGCCAGCTCAATGTCCTTGTCGGTCGCAACTCCAGGCGGCAGCGACTTGATAGCCACTGAATTTCTAACCCTAGTGTATTCGTTTCTGATTTGTGTCCAGGCATCTTGTGAACCAGTAGCTTTCGCCAGCCACTCTGTGGCAGATGTCAACGCGCCCTTGCCGCCTTCTGCAGCCTCAATCCGCTTTGCAAGATCGTTGTATTGCGTCGCTGCTTGCTTTGAAGTTGACGCCAAAGTGGCCGACTCGTTAATCAGCTTCCTGGCCTCTGGCGGGATTTCAGTTAGTCGTGCCTGAATGCTGGACATTTTCTCTGCGACCGTGGCCGCAGTGGTCTGCCTATCAAGATTTAGCTTTGCAGCCCGATCATTGATCTGACTTTGCAGATTCTTGATATTCCAAGTTTTTTCATTAAGTCCAGCTTGTGCCAATTGCTCGGCAAATTTAGCCTTGACTGCTGCTTCATCTGCCTCACTTGCTGCCTTGCCAATCCTGGTGGCAACAGTGCCTTCAGCGACACGAGCATCTGCGAACGCCTTAGCGGCCAACGCTTTTTTCTCTTCTACTTCAGCCTCTTTTAATTGTGTGGCCAACTGCCTTTGAATTGCCACATCTGGCTCTGCCTCAAGTTTTGCGCGAAGTTCTTGCACCTTGAGCTGTGACTCAGTGACCGCTGTGTTTGCAGCAGCAGTGATTCGTTTCAGCTCTTCTGGCTCTCTGGCCGCAGTCCTACGCTCTGCTCTTACAGCGGTAATTCCCTTGTACCAGTCTTCGCCAAACGTGCCAGCCCCAAGCGACTCCACAAGCCTTGCGGCTTGATTTGGGTCTTGGTTTGCAATGGTCAGAATGTCTTGGAATGCACGCTTCTGGCCAGGGTCGGTCTCAGCGTTGATGCGCTCTTGAATCAGCGTCTTCGCTGTTTCAGGATTGGCCTCAAATGCCAGCAGCACCTGCGATGTGAATCTCTTCGATGAGTCGAGCCTTTCCTTGCTCATGTTCTCGCCGACCAGCTTCAAGGCATCAAACTGCTGCTTGTTCGCGCCGACCAGCAAAGGTTGCAGTTCTTCGAACGTGCGCTCGGCTGCTGGCTTTGCAAAGAACGAGTTAAGGTTAGACTGGAACTGACGTTGCTGTGCCTGCGCGGCTTGTAGTTGCTGCGCCTCCATAGCACGCTTCTGCCTTGCGACCTCGAGTTCTTCTAGGCCAGCACCAAGTTTGACTCCGCTGATTGCTGCCTCAAACGGGCTTTGAACCTCAACTGCGTAGTTGATCGGCTGTTGTAGTGGATTGATTGCCATGAGTCGTCCTTAGAAGTAAGCCCCAAGGTCTTGATTTCCGTAGGCCAAGCCGGTGCCAAAACCTGAGCCGCCAAGTGCCGTCTGTGAAAATGCTGCCTGTAGTCCACCAAAGCCACCGCCACCACCACCAGCCCTCATGCCAGCCATCTGAGCTGGAATATTCAAGAGTTGGCCATAGGCTTTGGCCTCTCCCAGCTCGCCACCAGCACGGGCTGCGCCCTGCTGGGCCAGTAGATTGCTGATGTTGGAGCCTGTCTCCATGCCTGCAGCGCCGACACCGGCAGCAGACCGCTGGCCCAACGTAGTCATGCCGCCAAGACGTCCGTATTGCTGCTCGATGAGGCTGGACAGAAGCTGTGGCCGGAACTGAGCCAGTGCGGCCTGGATGTTGCCACCACGCAGCCCACCAGTGGCAGAGGCACGCTGCAACAGGGCTTCCTCGCCCTGTCCGGCAAGTGCTTGGAATGTCTCTCCACCTCGGATGCGCTCAATGGCCGCCTGCTCTGCTTCTGGGCCTTGCAGGCCAAGCAGCGCCTGCTGCTGAGCCAGTGCTGGAAGGCCTGCCTCTTGGTAAGGCTTGAGCAAGGCCTGCAAGGCATCAAACTGCCTGCGCTGCTCTGCCATGCCAGCTTCTGCTGCTCCTGCTTGAATACCTGCGGCCTCGCTTGCTGCATCGGCCTGCATCATGCCGCCGATCAGTTGAGAGCCTCCAACGATTAAGCCAGTTACTGGATCAGGCATGGCTAAACTCCTTGATGTAATCTTCGAGCGTCTCGCCATACAGTTCCATGACTTGAGACGCCGCTTCTGTAGCACGCTGAGTGCCGTGGCACAGCGCCACAGCGATCAGCACAACGTCATAGTATCCTGCACGCCAGACAAATGATTTTGCGTCGGCCTTGCCTGCTCGCTCGGCTTGGTCAGATGCCTGCCATTTGAGAATCATGGAGGCCACGATGGGAGAGAGTGTGGGTGCGTTTGCCTGCCAGAATGCATTCTGGCCCATGCCAACCAGGCTGTTCCAGATGACTGCATTGAGGTCTTCGCGCTCGACTGGATCACCGTCGGCCACATCGTCAAAGACCTGAATGGCACCATAGAGCATGAGCAGCCACTCGACGGCTTGCGCAGGAAGCGCAAGAGACCTTTGCAGGTTCTCCTTCAGCCAATCGACACCAGTCATGCGCAGCTCCTGTTCAGGGTGAGCTGCTGGCGGCTCGATAGGCTCAGCGACTGCATTTTCCCACATTTCAACCATCCGTCAATCTTCTTCGTCTTCGCGCTCTTCCCAAGCCTGGCAGACGCGCAGGTCGTGGCAGATGAACTCCAGCTTTTCGCAGTAGCCCCTAAAGCCTGCATCCGTGTCCCACTCATTGCGTGGGATGCGCTCCATCTTGAGCTGCATCTCGACCGAGTTGTCGTAGTACTCGCAGTTCGAGCAGCGCCGCCGACGGGCCTCTTTCTCGTCGCACTGCATGGCCTTGCCGACGGCAACCCAGAAAGTCTTGTTGGCGGTCGGCTCGTTGCTCGGGTTTTCAGGGCCGAGCATCCAGTCGTCGATGGCGACCTGGGTGTTCTTTTTGTTCTCGGCTGTGGTCAGGAACTCTTCATCGTAAGGAATGCCACCAAACCCAGAAATCATCATCTTCGGCATCTTTGCGTAGTCCATGTCTTACTCCTATCAGGTGATCTCGCGGCCAGATGCGCGGATTGTCAACGATGTGGCTGCGCTGGCGATGGTGGAAATAAAACTCCCAGACTCAAGCGCCTGGCCAACCAGTTCTGGGAAAGTGTATGTCTCATCCGGTACGATGCTGCGGGTATCCACGATCAAGTTGCTCGTGCCTGCACTGCCGCCACTGGTCACCAGATTGACGCTAATGGTCACATTTGCTGCGCTCGTGTTGGTGGCAGTGAACTTGTCAATGATGGCCTTGCAGTTGGTGGCCGTGTACTGCGTGGTCTGGCTGTTCTCGGCCTGCTTAGCAGGGATTAGCACTTTGATGATGACGGTCATGGTTTCTCCTTACACGGCCTCTGCGCCGCTTGCTGTGATTGTCAGGCCAGTAGATGCCGCCTGGATTTGGATGGTTTCGGCTGCATTCATGACCTGCACACCGTTGTACTGCAAGGCATTGTTTGCAGGCACGGAAACGTCATACAGGAAGGCGTTTGTCGTGGCAGCAGTGCCTGCTGCAGGAACCAAGAACACGCGCACGTTGATGGCCGCCGCCGTCGTGTTGGCGATGCTGAACTCTTTAAGCAGCGTGCGGGTGCTGGCCGGGACAGTGTAGAGCGTTGTTACGCCAGTGGTGATTGCCGCCTGGCCCAGCTTGGTGGGTGTGATTACATCGAAAGCCATGTGAGCACCAGGTTAGATTTGACAAACGCAGGGAGCGCCGCTGACGTCAGTGGACCACTTTCCCAGCGCTGCTGGACGCCATCGTAGAGAAGAACGTCGTTTGTGGAAGGTGCTGGAGCGTAAACGTCAGAGAGTTGGCTGACCAGTGGTTCGGCCTGTACCCTGACAAAGACAGAACCAGAGCCTGCAGTGGCAGCATTGACCACAGCCGCAACCACCACATGAGGGGTCGGTGCTTGAGGCAGATTCTTTGTCAGGCCGCCAGCAAATGATGGGTTGTAGTAGAGGATGTCGCCATCTACCCATGTCTCGCCGTATGGTGTGCCAGTGGTGTTGAAGCCTCGCACGAGTCCAAAGCTGGAGACAAGTCCAAAATCGTTGTTGGCAATCGCCTCGGCTGCCACTCCCATGACGAGCTGGCCATTTGTCAATGCGGTGGCAGGCTTGCCTTTAAGCACTCCAGAGGAGCCGACAGACCCGTCGAACACCACCAGTTGCCCTTTGGCAATGGTTGCCGAGGCCTTGATGTAGTAGTACTGCGACTCTCCAATGGACTGGTTGACGTTTGGCGTCATGTCCAGGTTGAGTGTGTAGCCTCCGTTCCAGTGCAGCCTGCCGACCTTGGTGGCCGGATCAGGCGCATTGGTGTTGAAGTCGATGTAGTCGGTGGTGACCGAGTTGTTGTGCTGCTCTACTGGCGCAAGAGCCAGCAGATTGAGCACTTGGGCCAGCCTTGGAATGGCATCCAGTGCCTGCTGGACCTTTGCATTCAGCACGGCATCATCGACCGCCGTGTCCTGCGCCAAGCGACTGATCTGAGCCAGCGCCTCGTTGGCCGTGGCCGCTGCCGTGTCTGCTTGGTACTCGAAGTCGGTGCCGGTGATGACCTGCAGCTCGTCCACCACAGCAAACAGCAGCTCAAACTGTCTGATCTGCTGCTGGTCAGTCAGGAACGCCGCGAGCTGGTCGCGGGTCAGGTTCAGCCTGCGGGAGACGGGTGCGGTGGCCATCAGTACGCCAACGCCTCAATCTGGGCCTCAAGCCGTGCAAACGACACGTGGGCATCGCTGTCGCCTTGGAAACGCTGGATGCGCCAGTTGCGCATGTGACCCTGCTGGAACCAGGCCAGACGTTTTGCAGTGCTGCCAATTGTGCCGACTGCAATGCTGCGGTCTTGACTCCAAGACAGGCCGTTCACGCTGTAGCTGGTGCTGATCTGCGGGTTCTTGCCCAGCGCCACGCTGCCGGTCAGTGCTACCAGCTCAAGGCGATTGAAGATCGCGCCGTTGCCTTCGTTGTAGACGATGATCGTGCCAAACTCCCATCGCACCTGCTGTCCCCAGTGGTGGCCAATGTCTTGCACCAGATAGCCGATGGAGCTGGACTGCGGATCGCCGACCAGCCACTTGTCGTATATCCAAACCATGTTGCGTGCGCGGTACTGGCTGAATCCGACAATGGTGCTGGTGAGCGTGAACCAGACGGGCTGCTCGAGCGCCTCGCTGGCCGAGGCATCGTAGACCACCGTGCGATCTGGCAGATGGACGTAGAGGTGCTGGTGGTTCTTGTCGTTGCGTGCTTCCAGTTGAACTTTGACCAGTTGCGCCTCGGTGTACTGAAGGAGCAGATTGTCAATTTCCTGCGTGCTGATTTTCTGGGTGGTGGCCGCTGCGCCAAGGTAGATGCCTGGGGCTTCATTGCGGCCACCGCCAAGAAATGCGATGCGCTCCAGATAGGTGCAGCAGGCATGCGTGCCAAGCACGCCTTTTTGGACTTGTGCGCCATCAATTCGTGCGAATGGGAATAGTGGGCCGCCCACGTTGTCAAACACCTCGATGGTGTTGCTGTTCAGTGCATAGACCTCGTTGCGCAGCTTGATGAGCGCAACCACGGGGTCTGGGTCAACCTCAGAACTGCCGTATTTCAGCGGGTTGACCTGCATCGGGTCTGTCAGCTCAGTGACGACCAGGTTTGCACCGTCGGTGGTCATGAAGAAGCCATCCACCCACGCCACATCAATCACCACGCCAAGGTCTGGATCGGTGACTTGACGCAAGATGGGAGCCGTTGGGTTCCAGACCGATGTTGCTGTGGTGTTGACCGGAATCCAGTAGTACAGGCGGCCACCGGACGCAATGGCCAGCACATCGAAACTGTAATCCATTGTCACCAGCTCGGTGGTTGGCCCACCAACATCGCCAAGCACGGTCACAGTGCCATTGCTGGCCACGGTCACCAGCTTGGTTCCCATGACCCGATAGCAGACGCCGTTCCAGTTGATGCCGCCGCGGTCTACGCCTGGGCCTGTGCCGTTGGCCACAATGCCATCGCCAGGCCGCAAAAAGCCATTGCTGATGCCAGACGCCTTTGGCACCGGCACCATGTTTACAGGATATGCGGTGCGCAGTTCTGGCGTGTTGTCAGCGTAGATGCCGGAGAGGATTGGAACTTGCATTCAGGTCACCATTTTTCGCGGTTTGCCCAGTATGCAGCACTCATCTTGCCCTTGGCAATGTTGGCAGCGTGCCTGGCCTTGAAAGACTCGCGCCGAGCCTTGTCGGCATTGGACTCGCCTTCCTTCTTTGGGCTGCCTGAGACGCCCTGCTGGCCGAAGCGAATGGTCTTCACTTGGTCGCCGACCTTGGCCACGACAACGTGGCTCTTGGTCGGGTGCGATGGCGTGCGTTTGGGCTTGTTGTAGCCCTCGACGCCAACGCGAGCCAGGCGGCTGTCTTTGGTGGCCATGTCAGGCCACCCGATACCAGCTATTAGTGGCCTGGTAGAAGCGCATCGTAAAGAAGGCATTGGCGGCCAGCGTGGTCGGTGCGCCGAAGGATGCCGCTGCACCGTTCAAGGCCAGCGTAAAGCTGGTGATGATCTGGGTGGTGGTCACCAGCACCTGGGTGCCGTCAGGCACGCCAGTGTTCAGCGGCAGCGTGACCGTACCAGCGGCCAAAGTGCCAGCAGGCTGGATCAGCATCCACTGCTGCTCGGTGGTCGGAGTCGGCACCGTGATGTTGAATCCGGTCCCAGGCGTGTACAAGTTGGTGGATACCGTCGGGGCTGCAAAGGTCTGCTGGAAATACTGCAGGAGTTGCGTGACCGAGACCCTGCGTGCGTCGCCGTTGTTGGGCACATAGATCGGGAACTGGTCGCCACCAGATAACTGCGTGAGGGGTGAAAGTTGATTGATCGTGGGCATGGCTGCTTTTCCTCAGTTGTACTCGAGTGGGCCGTCCTGACCTGCCAGGACTGGATCGACGGGTTGGCGCAAGAACGGGTCGTCGTAGACGCGCCAGGGCTTGTTGCCTGCACCGGATGGCATGGTCCCAGGCATCTGCTGGAGCATAGGCATGGCCGCACGGGATAGGAGCGTGTTGTAGGACTCCTTGGCAGTGGCCTTGGTGTCTGGCATAACCTGCTTGCCGTAGCTCGGGGCCAGCTTGATGGCTAGGTTGGTGTAGATGGCCTCGTTGGAGCTGTCCGGCACGTTTGTCTGCTCGTCAAGGTCGCTGTCCTGTGGGCTGGATGGCAGCGGATAAGCCAGTCGAATGCCCAGAGCATTCCAGGCAGCCATCATGGTGTCAAGCCTGCGCAGGGCAGATTGCATCTGCTCTGGTCCGAGGTCAAAGGCGTAGGAGGCCAAGCCGATCTCGTCGAAGGCTTGCTCGATGAATTGGCGCTTGGTCCATCCCATGTCATTCTCCTGTTTGCTCGGACAGCCGATCTTGGATCAATTGTCCCAGCTTTTTGTCCCTTGTGCGACCATCAAATCGGATGCCGAGTTCTGTGGCCTTGGCCTCCATCTCTGCACGGGTTGGTGGTGCATCATCTGCGATCTGCTCCGGCTCAGGCTCTGCCACCGGAACAACTGCTGCGGCAGCGGCTTTGGCCTTGGCCTGCTCGCGCCAGTCCAGCGGCCTGGCTGGTTTTTTCTTTTTGACTGGCTTGATCGCCCACTTTGGCCTGGGCTTGGTCGGAGGAAATGCGCTGTCGCCTGCGGCATCAATGGCCTCTGCAGCCGACAAAAACCAGCCATTGTCCAGCTTCTCGTCCAGTTCTTCCTGGCTTTGTACGCTGGCAAAGCCGTAGCTTTTCCCGTTTGGCTTTTGGTAGATGCCTGGGCTTTTGTAGACCAATGAGGGGAACACGCTCATTTCTTTGCCTTTGCTGTCTTGGCCGACGCCACGAATGCGGCCTTGGTCGGTGCGCCCTTTGTGCCAGGCTTGCGCATGCGCTCAGGCGTCTTGCCTGCGGCCTTCTGGCGCTCAATGCGCTCACGCTTGGCGTGAATGTTGGCGTAGAGACCCTGCTTCACTTCTTGGCCTTTGCAGGTGCCTTGCTGGGCTTGCCAGCCTTCATGGCTGCCTTGCGTGCAGTGGACAGGGCCACGGCCACGGCCTGCTTCTGAGGCATGCCAGACTTCATCTCCTTGGAGATGTTCTTGCTGATGGATTTCTGCGAGTAACCTTTGGTCATTGGCATGATGCGCTCCTTGGAATGTGGAAAGAAGAAGGGGCCGAAGCCCCTTCCTCTCTAGCTCAGCTTAGGGCTGATTGAACAACAAGACGCCAGACATTTCAGGCTGCTTGTTGACCACGCCGAACAAGGTGTCGAGGCGGTACTTGATCACCATGCTGTCGATGTCGTAGAACTTCTGCATGACCAACTCGACGCCCTGGTCGGTGGTGGCACGCATCACTGCGGTGCCAGCATCGGACGGGACTGCATAGCGGCCAGGCAGAATCTCCAGAGCATCGCGCTGCCAGAACACGTTGATCGCCGAAGCGCCAGTGTTCAGCCAGTTGATGGGTGCAGCACTTGAAGCGGCAACCAGTTGCACGTTCTTGTACTGCAGCTCTGCATCGGTGGCCGGTGCGGTGGCCGCGATGATCGGGGGGCTGATGACCAAGGTCGTGCCGCCAGCAGGGACGCTGATAACACGGAAGGTCTTCAGGCGACCAGTGGACACCTTGGTGATGTGATGCACTGCCTCGATGCCGTCAATGGTGAAGCAATCGCCAGCAACCACGCCGACCGAGTTGGACACGGTAACGGTTTGGTAGCGGTTGTCCACGTTGATCTGTCCGCCGACAGCGGTCGAGGTGGCCTGCGGCACGTACTGAGCCTGGGCACCAGTGGTGTCGATGGTGGTGGTGCCACCAGCGGCCACAGCGATGCGGTTGGCGTAGTCGAACTTGTAGGTGTCAAAGCCTGCGACCATGCCGACGAAGCTGCGCTCGTAAGCACGATCCGACTTCTGGTTGCCGAACGAACGCGAAGCCTGGGACAGGTTACCGGCCAGACCGTTGTAGTCACGGCTGGACAGGCCCAGGAAACGGTCGTAGTCAGGCACGCCCTGCTCGTTCATGATGGTGTCGCACAGAGCGACGTCATCGTAGTCACCGGCAGCGGTGGCCACAGGAACAACCAGCGTGCCTTGGGCGGCTGCGGTGTTCATGATCGCCACGTTGATGTCGGAGGCCAACTTCTGCTTGGCAGACTCGCCCAGACGACCTTCTTGCAGCGCATCGCGCAGGTCGAGGGTGGTCATGGTCCAGGGCACGGTCTGGCTGAAGCCCAGAGTGGCAGGAACAGCCAACTGGGTCATGTTCTGGTACGTCACGGGAGTGCCAGGAGTGCTGTTCTGGGACTGCGCGATGTACGGCTGCGGACGCCAGATGGTGTCGTTGGTGCGAGCCATCATCGTCTGGTCGGTGTTGTAGATGTTCACGTGACGCGACAGCACCAGCAGGTCTTGGAAACCTTCGAGGATGTCTTCAAACGCAACGCGCTCTTCTTTGGAAAAACTATTGGCCATGATTGGCTCCTATAAAAAAATCAGTTTTTTGATGCTGCTCGTTTTTGCGCTCTGTACTGAGTGACTTTTGTGTAGTTCCCAGTTTTCGCAGCTTCTTCTCGCAGCCGTTCAAGGGTTGAGTCCACCGCCCCAGATACTCGGCCAGTTCCTGACACGACTCTCTCGGGTGGCGGGGCTGCCTTACGGTTGGTAACTTTCAATTCTTTCTCCAGTTTCGCTACCGCAAAGGCAAACTTCACGGGGTCTTTGATATCGGACAGCTCCTTGGCCTTCTTCGGATTCTTGCCGAGTGCGTAAATGACGAGCGCAGGGTTATCTGCACCTTGAAGCACCACGCCCTGCTGGGTGATGTTGAAGAGTTCCTGGGCCACGGCCTCGGCATCCTCAAAATCCTTGACTCGCAGCTCAGCTTTCGCCCTGCCGTAGCCATCCAGCTTTGCCTTCCACGCCTTTTGCTGATTCATAACTTCAGCTTCCTGCGCGGCTTGCATCTCGTCGGCTTTTTGCTTGCGCTCAAACCAATTGGCCAGTGCATCCTCGAATTTGTCAGCGTCGTAGTCGTGATCTTCCAGCTTCGGCTTTGGTCCCAGCACGGCCGGCTTGGTCTCAGTCTGTGCGGTTGTCTGCAGCTTGCTGTGTAGCTCTCGATTCTGACGTTGCAATTCTCGGTTCGTCTTACGCAGCTCGCGCACCCATTCAGGCGCATGAGTCTGTTCTTCGGGAGGTGGCGCTTCCTCACCAATGGAGACGATCACCTCGTCCGACTCGCCCTCGCCATCTTCGGCATTCTGGCCTTCGTCCTGGTCACCAGTGGATTGATACTCGCTGGTTTCTTGCTCAGGTCTTTGGTCTTCGTCCTCAATAACTACGGTCTCGTCGTCTTGGCTTTCATCTCCTGATACTGCCTTTTTACTCATTCTCTGACCCCATCAAACTCACCCATTGACACGGCTGGGTGGATGCCGTTTATCACATTCTCGCGCTTTTTCATTTACCTGACAACAGGCTGAATGATCTGGCCACGCAGAATCTCCTGCACAGCCTCTGCATTTGTGAGCGCCATGTTCTGTGCTGTCTCGTCAACCTTGCCGAGCGTCTCGAGCGTCTTGGCTCGGCTGAGTTCTGCGTCGGCCACGGTCTTGACCGTGTTGGCACGGGCCTGCGCAGCCTTGGCGGTGGCCTCCTCGGCAGCGGCTTGGAGGTACATGGCATTCGGGTCTTGGGGCTTGCCCTGCATCTCTGCCATGAGGTCTTTGGCCTCATCCTCGGTCGGCTCGACCACGCCCATGCGCAGCAGCTTCTTGCGGAAGTAGGCATTGGCATCGCCGACGCCCTCGCCCTCCATGTTCATCATGGCCATCGCCGTCAGCACCTGTGCGGTCTCTGGGTCTTGCGTGATCGAGAGCATTCCGGTCAGTGCCCTGACGGTCGCCTGGCGCTTGCTCGAGCTGGACGGGCCGACGTCTGCGATCACATCAAAGGTGGCGCTGGACAGGTCGTTTTGCATGACCACCTCGCCGGTCTCTTGGTCAATGCTCGGCTGCATCAGCTCGACCATGCCAGCCTCACCAGTGGCCGCCACCGTCTTCATCTTGCGCTTTTCTTCGGTGTAGATGTCCCTTGCCATCGAGAGCCAAATCTCGCCGCAGCGTTTCATGCCCTTGGCAAAGTTGCTCATGTAAATAAAGGCCTGGCCATCGACTCGAGCCTGGATCATCTCGACGGCCTTGCCGGAGATATTGCTCACCATCTTGTCAGCGCCTTGCTGATTGCCCAAGATGTCCTGCATGTCGGTTTCGGTGATCTGCAGGAGCGCAGCCATTGCCGGTGGGATTTGTGGGCTTTTCGTGTAGGCAATTGGGCCGCTGATTTGCTGCTCGCCGTTTGGCCCTGTGATCGGGTTGATCAGCAGGTATGGGTAGTCCTTGAGGTTGTCCTCAGACCACATGACCTGATGGCCAGCCACCTGCTCAGGCGTGAGGATCGGCTTCTCGACACTGGACAGTGCGCTGATCTCGCCCAGCTTGGAGAGCTGCATGTTCTTCAAGCGCTGGGCATCCTTGGCCAGGCGCACATGGCCCATGCAGCGCTCGACGTTGTCAACGAACCAGCGCTTGCCGTACACCACAACGATGGGAATGCAGTTGCCTGCGATGTAGCCAGCGTCCTCAAGCACTCGGCCACCGGACATGACGTACTTGCGCACGCGCTTGCGCTTGACCTTCTTCTGCCGCACCTCGCGGGTGCCAATGGCGGCCAGCGTGTCCTCAAGGGTCTCGTCGGCTGCGAAGTCGGTTTGGCTGTAACGCTCCTCGGTGCCGTCAATAGCCTGGAAGATGCGAATGGTCTCTGTCTTTTCCTCGACCTTGAAGTACTCGGCCACGTAGACCACATCTGGCGTGCACCAGTCGAACTCGTACTGGTGGATGATCTTGGGCCAGTCGGTCGGGTCGTCGCCCCAGGTGTCCTTGTAGGCCTGGCGGGTCATGCTGGTGACCACGAAGCAGAACTTAGCATCGGACTTGTCCTGGCGCTTGGCACCTAGGTCGAAGAACACCGAGCTGTCAGCGTCGAAGATCGGCTCGATGCGAATGCGCTGCCTGTCGTCCTCTGGGTCTTCCTCGTCCTCGTAAACGGTGCGCAGACGCCAAGCGCCAATGCCGCCGCCGACCGCCTCCTCGAAGGCGTTGTCGTAGGCCTCGTCGGCCACGGATGCCTGCTCGTCGGCTCTGTACAGTCCGTCGCAGACCTCGGCCAGCTTGTCGTTCTCGGTGCCATCCTTGGACACAAAGTCCACCGTGATCCTGTTGTTGCGGTACTCGTTGACCACTCGGATCACGGCCAGCATGATCTTGTTGACCTCGAACTTCGGCTTGTTCTCGTACTGGTCCCAGAGTGGGCCTTCCCACTGGCTGCCTGCCAGGCTGTAGAAGCGCCGATCCTGCAGGCACTGCAGGCGCTCGTCGCGCAGTGCGCTCTGAACGTCGTCGAACTGCGCCAAGGCTTCTGTGTGAAGATTGGCAAGGCGCTGGTCGTTAGAGATTCTGGCCATAATTAGTTCCTCAATTTGTGCGATTGTCTCACCACTTCTTTACGTTTGGCAAAGGCGTGAAGACGGCAGGCTTGGCCGCACTGGACCGCCGCACCGCCTCGCAGGCGTATCGCAAGGCGTCGATGACGTGGTTTTTCTTGTCCTCCAGGATCGGCAGAATCTTACCTGTCAGTGGGTCTTGCTTATAACTGTAAAGGGTCAGCTCGTCAATCGTGTGGATGCATCGTGGGTGAACCACGATGTCGTAGTTCTTCAAGAATTCGATGCCTTCCTCGACCGACTTCGGGCCTTTGACCGCCGTCATGATCTTGGGAAAGCCGTTCTTTTTCATGTGGCTGATGGTCTCCGGCCTGGCCGAGTCGGCCACGATGGGCCACTTCTCGGACTCCGGCACTGTCATGAACAGCTCAGGCGTGTTCACGATCTCGCAGCCCACCATGTAGGCTTCGTGGTCGATGTACAGGGTGCGGCCAATGATGTGGCAGCGAACCAAGACGGTCGGATCGATGGCAAAGCCCCAGTCAGCGCCGAGCCTGTGGATGGCGTCTCGAGGTGCCTCGAACTCGTCGATGCGCCAGTTCTTGAAGACCCTGGCGCTGCTGTTGGTCAGGTACTGGCCCATCCAGACATGGCTGTACTTGTCAGGATCGCGCCGCTTGTCGTACTCCATCTCGTCGCGCAGGACGTCTGGAAACCACGGGTTGTCGGTGAAGTTGACCTTCAGGACGGTGGCGTCTTTGGGTGGCGTTGGGCCACGCAGCAGGTGATCGACCGGATCTGTCTGCTGGCGCGGGTTCCAGGTGAACCACAGCTCGGACTGGGGCTTGCGGATTGTTGGCCGCAGCAGGTCCAGGCTGGTCTGGCTCAGGCTCTGAGCCTCCTCCACCCAGGCGCAGTCATAGCCCTCCAGCGACTTGATCGAGTCGGCTGTGTGGTTCTGCATGCCCTGGAAGATGATCATGCCATCGCCCTTCTTGGACTTGATGACGGCCTCCTGGACCTCGAAGTAAGCGCCAGCGTTCATCTGCTCGATCTTGGTCTCGAGCAGGCGCTTGACCGACTGAGCCAGCGACTTCTGGACCTCGCGCACGCAGACGCTGCGCCGCTTCTGATCCATGATGTGGGCCTCGATCATCAGCTCGGCAAACATGTGGGACTTGCCGCTGCCTCGGCCACCCCATGCACCTTTGTAGCGTGCTGGGTTAAGCAGCGGGAGCGCCCACTCAGGCGTCTGAATTTTCAGCGTCTGCTTTGCCACGGATGACCACTCGTTCGATCTTTGCAAACTCCAGGGGCGCGCCGTCTGCGCCGGTCAGCTCGTGCGCCTGGGTTTCCTTCCACTTCATCTGGGTCTTGGACCACCAGATCATGGCCGCCGTGTCGCCGCCCATTGCCTTCTGGAACAGAGTGCGACCGACGCCAGAGTTCGCCTTGGCCTTGCCGGCCACCAGCTCGGTGGCAAAGTGCTTGCGCAGCGTGTCGGTGTCGATGCCGCCGCGCACCAGGATGGCGATCTGCTCGATTGGCAGGCCGTAGCCTGACATTGCCTCGACCTGTTTGCGCTCTGCGTCGGTCGGCTCAAAGGCCATCCGACCAGCGTTTTCCCGTGCGCCGCCGTTGTTTTTCCGGCCATCCGGCTTTTTTAGAACCGATTTTTCAATTGTGGGTTTTCGTGCTGCCATCTTTAACCTCCGCGAAAGGTTGTCCAGTTTCTGCGTGAACTGCGATTTTGCCTGTGAACTCCTGCCAGCGCTTGACGATGACGTCGCAGTAGCGCGGGTTCAGCTCCATCAGCATTGCCGTGCGGCCGTTCTTCTCGGCTGCGATCAGGGTGGTTCCGGAGCCGCCGAAGGAGTCGAGCACCAGGTCGCCGCCCTTTGTGTTGTTGAGCATCTGGTACTCGAACAGCGCCACCGGCTTCATGGTCGGATGCTCGCCGTTGCGGCTGGGCTTGTCGAACTCCAGGATGGTGGTCTGCTTGCGGTCAGCCGCCCAGAGGTGTCCAGCACCGTCTTTCCAGCCGTACAGGCACGGCTCGTGCTTCCAGTGGTAGTCCTGGCGTCCCATGACCATCGAGGACTTCTTCCAGATCAAGCACTGCCGCACCGTCCATCCAGCGTCCTTGGCCGCGCCTCGGAAGTTGTAGCCCTCGCTGTCGGCGTGCCAGATGTAGAACACCGAGCCAGGTTTCATCACCATGTCGGCAGCGGTGTAAGCATCGCGCAAGAACTGTCGAAACTGATCGTCGCCCATCTCGTCGTTTTTGATGGTCAGCTTTTCCTTTGTGCCGCCCTCGTAAGCCACGTTGTATGGTGGGTCTGTCAGCCACATATCCACCAGTTGGCCGCCAGTGAGTTTTGTCAGGTCGTCGACGCTGGTCGAATCACCACACAGAAGGCGGTGCTTTCCCATCACCCAGACGTCACCAGGCACTGTGACCGGGTTTTCTTGCACGGCCGGAGCATCGTCAGGATCGGTGAGGCCATCGGTGCCTTGCACTGGCATTAGCGCCGCGATCTCCTCATCGGTAAACCCCACCAGATTCAGATCGAACCCAAGATCACCTAGCTCACCCAGCTCGAGCGCCAGCAGATCGTTGTCCCAGCCGGCGTTCAGCGCCAGTTTGTTGTCGGCTATGACGTAGGCGCGTTTCTTGGCATCGCTCCAGCCTTTGGCCACCATGACAGGGACTTCGGTCATCTTGAGGCGTTGAGCTGCGAGGGTACGACCGTGGCCGGCAATGATGCTGCCGTCCTCATCCACCAGAACGGGTGTTGTCCAGCCCCATTCCTTGATGCTGGCTGCCAGCTGGCTGATTTGTTCGTCGGAGTGGGTGCGGCTGTTGCGTGCGTAGGGCGTGAGCTTGTCGATGCTCCAGCGTTCGACTTTATCTGCGGGATTGTGGGTTTTTGTGGTCATGCTGCATTGTCTTTCAGATTTTGTTGCCGCGCTAGTTTCATGGCATCTTTAAGGTCGAGGCGAAGCTGCTCGTTTGCGGCCTGCTCGGCCACCAGTCGTTCGTAGACCTCGGCTGCGAACTTGGCGAGGGTTTCTTGTTGCCAGCTTGCGAAGTTGGGGGAGTCGTGAATGGGTGTCATGTTCTGGCGCTCATGTTCGGAGTTACGAGATCATGCCATTTTTTATGGCAAGCGCGGCAAAGATAAGCAACGGGCCAGTAGTCGGCTTCATTGCCGAATAAATACTGAGGTGCCCAATGGTGTAATTCACCTTCATCTGCATCGCACACTTCGCATTTAATTTGAATTTGTCGTTTCTCAATATATTCTGCTGTTCTTGTTTTTAAATATTTCAGCGGGCCATTTTCTCTGGCGTGTTCCAAGGCAATTCTTTTCTTCACATATTTTGCAAACACTTCTCCGCATGCTTTGCAGTAGATCGGATAAACGGTCGCGCCCGATGTGATGTTGGTGATTCCGACATCAAGTTGGTCCGACCCACAGGTCTTGCACTTATCCACAGGTTGTTCCTTTCAGGTCAAAAAATGCACATCGTGGCTGGGACAATGGGACACACCCTAAAGGTGTGTGTCCTGTCCTGTCCCAGGCTGCCTCGCCTTGTCCTCGGGACAAAAGTCCCAATTGTCCCAGTCCTGTCCCAATTGTCCCACTCTACTTTTCAGTCCTTCGGACCATCAAGGTTGCCGCTGTAGCGCTGTCACAGACCACCCAGCCATGTTGATGAGCACGAATAATTTGAGCGTTTAGCAGGTTATAAATTAACCTGCCTTTTTTACTTTCCTGGGCATAAGTTTTTGCAGTAGATTCTGTCAGTCCTTCATTTATCGTGAGATATTCAAGTAATGCACTGCGCGATAGATAAGGCATTTTGTCTCGGTCTTCAGCCCCAGCAGCCCACCAAGCGTTTGTGAATTTGCGAATATCTTTTTGAATTTCAGAATCCTTTTTTTCCTTTTTCTCCGGTGCATTTTCTTCAATCACAAATACTGCGCCTTTTATTTCCTCGCCATCCTCATCAATCCATCCCAGCGGCACTGTCTCCAGCTTGCCGAAGAACGGATTCGGAGGCTCTGCGTCCTTCATCTTGGTGCAGGTAATCTCGATGCTGTTGTCGTTCTTGGAGACAAGAATGGAGGCATCAAGCGATGCCTTCCAGGCGCTGGAGCCACGCGCCCGCTGCTTGGATTCGGCTGCATGCCCGGTGTGGTGATTGAGGCACACGCTGGAGCCAAGCGCCCTGGCCACGATGTTGCAGGCATTGAGCATGTTGCGGGTGTCCTTGGCGCTGTTCTCATCCCCAGACATGTGATTATTCACAGTGTCTATAAAGATTGCCACCGCATCGTCCTGGGTGATTTCGCGCACCGCGTTGATGATCTGGGCTGCCGCGGCTGGGCTGTCGATGTCGATTGCCTTGTTCGAGATCAGGAGGTTGTCCAATTCTTGGACATCGTGGGCCTTGCACCAGGCTGTCACCCGCTGGCGCAGGCCGTAGTTCCCTTCCCCGGCCATGTAGACCACCAAGCCTGCTTTGGTCTTGTGGCCATGCCACTGCAAGCCTGCCGCGATATTGCAGGCCATGTCCAGGGTGATGAAGGTTTTGCCAGAGCCTGACTCACCATAAACCATGCTCACGCCACTATCGGGAATCCAGCCCTTAATGATCCAGCGCAAGGGAGCGGGTTGGCCAAGATAGGAGGTGGCGCGGGTGAAAAAATATTCTTGCGTCTCTGCCTGGGCTGCTGACAAGATGAACTCGGCAGATTCTGAGCCGATGCTTGTTGAGGCCGCTACATCGCTCTCCGGCTCGTACCTGGCCACGCTCTTGACGATCTGGACCAACTCAGAGGATGGCAGAGGAATCTCGCAGCGGGTCTCATTGGCAATGGCCAGCGCGGCCATGATCTCGGCCTCTGTCATGCCGTAGCGCCGCATCGCACCGCCCAGGGCTGTCAGGCCGTTGTTTCGACTGCCTTGAATCAGACCGCCGCCAGTGGTGCTGGCCTGGCGCTCCGCAGGCTTGCGCATCGCCCTGTAGGACTCAAGCCATTGGCTGGGGATCGTGAATGGTGCCACGCCGTCAAATGGATCGGATGAGGCTTCCCATTGATAGCTGCGCCCTTCAATGCTTGAGGGAAAGGCCACGAAGTAGCGCCCATCGGCCAGCAGGTCCACGCCTTCAGCGAGCTTACAAGACCTGATCTCTGGGTTGTAGACGCCGAGGTGATGCTCACCGCCGCCTGCGGTCATCTGCATGGCACCGTCTGGAAGCCGCCCATTGGCATCGAGCCATGCGGCCCATGACGCATCGCCACCGTTGCGAGGGTCGATGTCAAAGACGACTATGCCAGATCGCTCACCGGCTGCGATGCCGATGTTGAAGTCTGGGTTCTGTGCCCACCATCTGGCGATCTGCTCGGGGTCTGTGGTGGCATCCTTGACCCCATGCTGGGTGGCAGGAACTTTGCCATTGGGGACCACCGGGATGACATGCCAGCCCCAAGAGGCGTAGGTCAGGGCTGCTTCAGCTTTGCTGGTCATTGCTCCGGCCTTCCAAGTAGGTGGACAGAGCCAGCATTACCTTGTAGGTCGGGTTGGCCTCAGGGTTGTCTCGCACCTCTCGGATGGTGTTGTAGTGCAGCCCGGTGGCCTCTGCCACCTTGACCGGCATGCGGTCAGATAGGGCATTTCGTATCTGCTCCAAGGTCATCATTTTCAGTTCCCTATAAAAAAAAATTGGTGGGGTGTTGACATTCTACATTTTTTTGGAGTATAGTGCAACCACTGCGCGAACGGAATCACCCAAAGGCGCAGCAACTACCAAGGAGAGCCACTCATGGCAATCAACGTGAAGAAGACCGCTGGCCTGACCGCCAACGGCGTAAAAGTCTTGGTCTATGGCCAAGCAGGGGCTGGCAAGACCAGCCTCATTAAAAGCCTGCCCAAGCCCATCGTTCTCTCGGCTGAAGGCGGCCTGTTGTCCATACAGGACGCCGACCTGCCATTCATTGAGATCACCTCAATGACTGAGCTGCAGGAGGCTTACACCTGGCTGACCAGCAGCGACGAGGCCAAGTCCTACAAATCGGTGGCACTGGACAGCATCAGCGAGATCGCTGAGGTCTGCCTGAACACCGAGAAGAAGGCCACCAAAGACCCACGCCAGGCCTACGGTGCGATGCAGGAGCAGATGGCCGACATCATTCGCGCTTTCCGCGATCTGCCTGGCCGCCATGTGTACATGAGCGCAAAGCTGGAGAAGACGCAGGACGAGATGGGACGGGTTCTGTACTCGCCCTCGATGCCTGGCAACAAGACCGGCCAGGCGCTGCCTTACTTCTTCGACGAGGTGCTGGCCCTGCGTGTCGAGAAAGATGGCGACGGAGCCACCCAGCGTGCGCTGATGTGCGACTCGGATGGACTCTGGCTGGCCAAGGATCGCAGCGGCAAGCTGGATGCCTGGGAGGCACCGGACCTGAGCGCAGTCATTTCCAAGATTGGAGGCAAGTGATGGCAAAGATCATTCACACAGGTGGGCCAGCATTTCCACGCGCCGGCAAAGAATGGGGAGATAAAGCATGGACTGAAGCAATGGCGGAAGAAGGAATGAGCCTGCGAGATTACTTCGCCGCAAAGGCCATGCAAGCACTGTTAAGTCATCCAGACGGTGACCAAATTTCAAATCCCGTAAT
>Ga0222714_10000866_pt1 | contig 34400 bp, 38 predicted proteins | sample C33_3DmetaG_FD_165048 | JGI IMG/M metagenome (GOLD analysis project Ga0222714, IMG submission 165048) | Estuarine water microbial communities from San Francisco Bay, California, United States - C33_3D | ecosystem: Environmental > Aquatic > Marine > Unclassified | place: USA: California... | reverse complement strand
TCGTCCTCATCTGTTTCAATTGTAATATTTACCCTAATCAATTCTCTTTTGTTTTCGGCACAAGCTTGGGTAACACCCATAGTTTTACCGTTACCAGATAAACCAGTAATAAAAACAGGATAGAATTTATTAGATTTAATAATTGATTTTAAATCTGGATAGTTACCAAATGAAACGAATACTGGATCCTTTTTAGGAACAATATTGCCAGTTAAAGAGCTAACTACATAAGCAGCTTCTTTTTTAGTTTCATTTACTGGTGCTAAGATTTTTTCGTTTTCAGTTTTAGTCTGTTCAACCTTAACTGATTTAGCTTCGCCGTCAATAGGTAACTTAAATAAAGATTTACCAACTTTGTATTCTTTATTTTTAATCAACCATTGTGGAGCGTATTTACAGCCAAACTTTTTATTAGCTTCTTTTAACTCACCAACGGTCAATTTTGATTTGCCAAACTTCTCTAAAGCGTGTTTAACAAACTCTTGTTGTTTAGTGTTTAACATAGTGTTTTTTCCTTTCATAATTATAGGTTAATAATATCATACTGGTTGTGAAAGTCAAGCCTAAAAATAACATAGTAAAATCAATCATTTTAAGCAACCTCCTCAATAAACTTGTTTAAAAGAGTTCTGGAAACGATTCGGCCTCTCATAGATTTACTGAATAATTGTTTAATCTTACCAGTTTTCATACCCTCACTTACTGCTGATAAGTCAGTATTTTGAACATCCATATCTTTACCATTTAATATAAAGTATTTGTTATAGCCTTCTTGGTAACCAATAGCAACTTTATCCTTAGAAAATTGTTTTTTCATTTTTTCAATCTTAACTTCTTTGTCTGAATAATCTTTATAATTACCAATGTATCTATCTAATGTATGAAATCTATTTAATCTTTTAATTACATAGAAACCTATTGTATTAATATTGTGTTGGTCTTGTAAAACTTTTAATAAAAGATTTGTTACTGTACCACCAGACCAATAAGATTTGCTTGTGTTTTTATATTGTTTTTTACCTATTGTGATGATTGGTGTTGATGATTCTTTTCCTAAATTTAATTTTAAACCATCATCTGTATTTTTGATAGTTCTTAATCCCCAATTATTGTCAGAACCACCATCTGTTAAGGTAATAAAAGTCATTTTTTCAATATTATATTTTTTCTTAAAAATAGGAACCAATTTATTCATAACAACTAAAGATTCATTTAAAGGTGTTGTACCTAAGTAGTATTCTTTAGGAATATCAAATCTATCACCCTCAAAACCTTTATCAGCATCCCAATAACTTCTAGTGTATCTTGTATTATAGTAATGTCCCATATGGTGTAAATACATTAAAGACTCGTCTAAATCAATTTTTTTCATTTTGTGACTAGCAACATTGATTAAATTAAATTCACCAAACTGGCCATCACCGTGTTTGTAATTCCAAGATTCTTCTGTGATTATTCTTTCGCCATTTTCATCATATCTGCTTCTAGCTGTTTCGTAAGCTTCACTTGTAAATAGATAAACTTCAAAAGGTATATTAATTTTTTGGCAGAACCATACTAGGTTCATTAATTGGTCAACTGTTTGTTTTATAATATCAGACATAGAACCAGACCAATCTAATAACATTATCATACCGTGGTTTTTAGCGTCTGGTAAAACTGTTAACTTTTTAAAGATGTCTTCACTAAATTTATAGTCTTTTAATTTAAGAGTATCAATAACTCCTGTTTTGTTTTGTGTTGCTCTTCTATAAGAAGAAGCCGACTTTTTCATTTCAAATTCTTTAACAAGATACATAACTGTTTTCTTATTATCATTTTTAAATTTTTTAAAGTCATTTTTTAACCAATTAATGTAATCTAATCTTTTACTTAAATTAAAATTAGTGTATTCTTCTTTTTTCATAGAAATTTCTTTCCATCTTTTAATCCAATCTTTACTTGTAATCATTATTTTATTTAAGTTAGGCTCTGGTAAATTGACATAGGTATAACTTATAGTTTCGTCAAAAAGAGATTGTTTGTTTTTTTCATAAGAGTTATCTGTGATAACAATAAGTTTTTTAGGGTCAACACCACCTTGTTCACCACCAGCACCGTCAGGATTAACTACGTTAGCTGCTTTGTTTTTATCATCATTTTCATCTTTTGATTCCTCATCATTATCATTTGTATCTTTAGAAGAAGATGACCATTGATCGTCATTTGTATCGTTATCAGAATCTTCTTTGTTTTTTGTATTAACATTGTTTTCTGAATCTAAATCTTCATCTAAGTTATAATTTTCAACTAATTCTAAATTGTCAAAGTTTGGAAGTTTTTTCATTTGTTCAACTTGTTTTTTTTGCCAATCTAACATTTCTTTAGCTAATTTAACAACTTGATTAAAAGTTTTAATATCATCAACTTTTTTAATCCAATCATTTTCTATTTCAGAAAATTTGAATGGTAATCTATTCATTGACTTTGATCTCAAATTAATTTTATCAATTAACATTAAACCAGTATTAATATTCTTACCTGAAATACCAAAAAAGTTTTGTTTTTCCATTATATCAAAACCATTAAGATAATTTCTAACAACTCCTGGATATTTCTTTTGAATTAACTTGTCTATTCTTGTATCTTCTAATACATTAACATAAGCTCTTAACTCATCATCATCTTGTATTTTTTTCCAACCATCAACTGGTGTATATAAAGCGTGTGAACATTCGTGTGCTATTAACATATCATAAACATCACCACTTTGTACTTTAAAGATAGGTAATGTTAATATTCTATTAAGAGTATCAAACGAAGCTGTTTTAACTTTGTTATGTTGAATTGTAAGATTTTCTGTAGCAATAAGTTTTGCTAATTGAGATTTAGTGTTAATGTTTACTAGTGTAGTCATATGTATATCCTATATTAAAGTTTTGAAAAAGTCAAGCCTAAAAATTCTATAGAAAGCGGCCATAAACAAAAAAAGAAAAAATAATAAAAAAATGGCCGCTTTCATATGGTTATCCTATCATATAGGTCTCCAAAGTCAAGCCATTAAATATCGTTGATTTTACTTGTTTTTATATTAGATGTTCTAGTTTTGTTCTTATGTATTGGAGCGGGTAACTGGATTTGAACCAGCGACCTATTCGTTGGCAACGAATCGCTCTACCCCTGAGCTATACCCGCTTAACGACCTACTTGACCTAAAAACTTCTCTTTACATTCTTCCCAATTTAAATAGATTAAATCATCATAAAAATGAGAATCGGTTGAGTATCTGTTTTGTTCAACTAGGGATTTAACTCTTTTTCTAGCGTGTTTATCTTTCCACACTTTAACCAAAGCTTCTGTACTTGTATCAATTTCTTTAACTAAATCTTTTTGTTCTATTTCACCTCTTAAAAACTCATCTGTATTTTTATATAATCTTGTAAAATAGATACCTCTTTGATGTTCAGTTCTAATGTATTCTTTTGGTATGTCTAATTTTGAATATGTAAAGTTCAATGATCTATTCTTGTGATCTCTTTTTAATGGTTGGCCGTTTGGTCTTTTGGCTTCGTGCCATTCCCAATACTTTCTTGTATGATTTTTCTTTAACCAAGTCCATATCATATTTCTAACTGGCCTACTAGGTTGAAACGATACTGAGCCTGTTGTAAAACCCATTCTTTTCCAAAATCTTAATCCATCATACTGAGATAATGTATTAGCCTTTGCCTTACCATATAAACTAGTGGTTGTTACACCTACTAATGTATCGCCATATTTTTCTTTCCATATATTCTGTACATCATCACTTAAACACAAATACGCTAATAGTTTACCACCTGTAAATGAATAACCTAATGGCTGTGTTGGTACAATAGATGAACCAATGGCTGTATGATTAATCTTACCCTTAAATGTTTTAATTTCTCTACTCCAACCTATTGACTTATCACGTGGTGTTAAATCCATAAAGTCGCCTGATATACATATCACGCCTAGGTACTTTTCAGTAATCTTATCTTTTACTATAAAGAATAGTTGACGACCAATATTAGAGTTGTTTTTCATAGTGGATAAAAATGTTCTTAATGTATTCCACTTTTCTGATAGATCACTTCTTCTCTTTTTACCATCATAATTTAATTCGGTATCATCTGTAAATTCTAATACAGGTTCTAATTTTTCTATATCATCTGGTGACTCAGGAATCCAAATATTGTTTTTAACTGATTTAATAAAGGCCTCTTGTTGTGGGTCTATAAGAGCTGGTTTATCATCAAAGAAACTACTTGTTTCGGCTGTAGGATATTTTTCGTGGACTTCTATCCACTTCTCGTACAATGTATATTCTTGTACGGTCATTTTAGATACAAAGGCTAAATCTTTTTCAACACTTTCTTTTAAGTGTTTTTCATCTATATCTTCCACTTTAGATATATCGTTATTCTCTAACCATTCTTTATATTGATTTTCTACAAATTGATCTTCATTATCCATAATATATAATATATCACACTTATTCTATAATGTCAACGCTGGCCTCGGTCTCAATAACTACACGAGCACCACAAGGTAATAAAGGCTTATCATTACCACCATAAACCACAACGGATGGTCCGTTAATAGCCACTTTATGGCAATAAGTATTCTTACTACCTTGCTTAACCGTAATAACTGGATCATTTGTCCCATTTTTCTTATTACTTCTTATTACGTGTTGGTTTACGTGTATGTATGTTTTTCTTTTTCTCATTCAATATTCTACCATAATTTGGCCATCCAAATTTATCAGGTGACTCATCCACATATCTCCAACGGATAACATCTGTATCTGGATTTCTTTCGTATATTTTAGCTCTTTCTTTGGGCATCTCTAATTAACCTCATTCTGTCCATTTGTTTTTCGGCTTTTTTATAAGCCATATCTAATTTCATTTTACTAGCATATTCTGTAAACACTCTACCTAACATATGGTCATATTCGTGTTGGAATATTCTACTCATCATACCATCTAAATGGCCTTCTTGTAATTGGCCATTCTCATCTTCGTATTTAACTACAACTTTACGTGGTCTAGTGATAGATAAAAACACAAAAGGAAAAGTTAAACAACCCTCTTTCATAGTTACTTTTTCCTCACTAGCTGAAATAATCATAGGATTAAAACAAGTCATCTTTAAACCATTTTCTAACTGTGGGTGGTCTCCCATTACAAAAACATTGAAAGGTAAACCTACCTGATTAGCTGATAATCCAATACCGCCATATTTTCTCATCAAAGAAAACATTTCCTCAGACAGTTCTTTTCTGTCTTTAAATCCTTCTTCTTTTAGCATATCGTCCTGAAAAGGAGCAATTGCTGTTAATACCCTAGGATCATTTGGTGGTATTAATTTCAGTTCTTTTTTCTCACTCATTTTATCTCCTATGTTTGTTGTAGTCTTGTAAAATTTTTGTATTTTTCAAACTTAACTATATCTGTAAACTTATCAAACATTATATCTCCTTTATGGGATATAATAAAGATGTTTTCTTTGGTCATTGTTTTAATGATTTTAAAGAAATCATCTGTTCCTTGTCCATCTAAACTTGAATCAAATATTTCATCTAATACAAGTAAATTTGTATTTACACTATTTTTCATTTTAGCTATTTGTCGCCAAGTAAATAGTAAGGCCAAATCTATTCTCATTTTTTCGCCTTCACTAAAGTTGTTATAATTAAAAGTATCTCTAAATCTGGATTTAACTGTTTCATTAAACTCCTCATCTAAATGAAACGATATAAAGAAATCCATAGATTGTAGATATTGATTAATAAGTGTATTCATTATAGGTAAATATTTTTTGATAATTTGTGCTTTGGCTCCCTTATCATTTAATATTTCTCTTAATACATCTACATAACCTTTTTGTTCTATAATTTTATCTCTTTCAACTTTGGTATTTTCTAAATCAACCTTTAACTGTTCTAGTTGTCTTTCAATATCTTTACCATCTGTTTGTTTGTTTTCTAAAGATTTTATTTCTTCGTGTATGTTATTTGAATACTTATTAAGTTCTTCAATAGAAGTCTGTAGTTTTGAAACATCTACATTCATTTCATACATCTTTTTTGATATTTTTTCCATACTAGATATTAGTTCTTCTTGTTTAGATATTTCTTCTATCAATTTTTTCATACCATCATTTAAGGTTTCTAGTTTACTTTTTTCATAGGCCATCTTTTCACCTCTAAACTCTGGATTAATAGGTTGAGTACAAGTAGGACAATTATCGTTTTCTTGGAAAAACTCTAAACTCTTTTGATGTGTGTTTAAGTTTTGTTCTATCTTAGCTTCTAATTTTGATAACTTATTGAGTTTTAACTTTTCGTTATCTTTGTTTTTTATCTGACTTTCATATAGTTCTAAGTCTATATTGATTTGTTCTATCTTTCTGTGGTATTCATAAGAAGCATTACTATTCTTCTCTAAAGTCTGTTTTTTACCCTCCAGGTCGTTCAGGTTTAACTGGGAAATAGCGTTATAGTGTTTTTGTTCAGTATGATACTTTTGTTCTATTAGATCACATTGGTGTCTTAAATCTATTACTTTTTTACTTAATTCTGATTGTTGAGGTCTCAATATAAGGTCCATAAGGCCAAATACCCTAATGTCTAATATTTCTTCAACTACTTCTCGTCTATATCTTGGTTTCATTTTCATAAAAGGTTCGTATGATGAAGAACCTAATAATACAACCTGTAAAAACGATCTGTAGTTTAATCTCATTATATTATTTTCCAGATATTTTTGATAATCTATGTTTGAGGCCTCCTGATTAATCAATTGTCCATTTTGATATATCTCAAAAATGTTTGGTTTGATACCTCTTATAATTTTGTAGTTCTTTGTACCTATATCAAATTCAACTTCTATCATACAATCACCATTATTGATGGTGTTGACCATTTGTTCTTTTTTAATTATTCTGAAAGGCCTATTGAATAACACAAAACACAAGGCGTCTAATAGTGTAGATTTGCCACTACCATTACTGCCTACAATCAAAGTTGTGTTTGAGCTATTGAGTTTTATTTCTATTGGTGTATTGCCAGTAGAAAGAAAGTTTTTATATTTTATCTTCTTAAAAGTAATCACGTGGTAATTTATCTTTGTTTAAAATTCTTAAATTGCCTGACACACTTATTCTAGTTACTTTAGATTTAAATGGACAGACCCAATGTTGTAATAGAGCAGGAAATATATACATATCACCTGTTTCTGGTCTAATGGCCGTGCCAGTAGTTGCCCAACGAGGCCTTGCTTGTTGTGTGTATTCAAACATTAAAGAACCTGGTTTTGATGATGTGCCTTTAAAATCTTCTTGTTCTTTTTTTAATTGTTTTGGTATGTCTAAAAATAAAACAAATGAATAATCACCACCGTGTGTATGTACAGGATTAAAGTCACCAGCCTCCATAAAATTAACCCATAAATCATCTGCTCCTAAATCTACATTTAATTCTTCTATACCGTGAAACTTACAATGTCCATTTCTGTATGCTTGTATGATAGGGTGTATCTCATTATAAAACCACTCTTGTACATTTTTTGGATATAAAAATTGATTATCTAAGTGGCCAGCCAAAGCGTGATTGTAACTTTCTTTTGCTTTCTTACCTTCGACTTTTAATTTCTTTATGATATAATCAGGTACAGTTGTTTTCATAACATAAGGACCCCAATTCATATGAGTAGATTTTACATTTGTTATTTTACTCATTCACTAGCCTCCACATAAAGTTCTTTAGCAAACTCTTTTAGTTTTTTCTTATCTAGTTCACTATCAACTTGATCTATGTAGTTTCCTAAAAATGTTAGTGTATCTTCACCTTGTTCTAATATGTCACCTCTAACTGTTGATCTTATATCCGTAGGGTCTTCAACAATCACCAACTCGTGTACATTGATTTCATTATAAAATCTTTCAACAAGTTTATTATACATTTCTTCATTTGTCTTTTGTGATACAAACAATTTAACAAAACAGTTATCATAGCCTTGTATGTTGTGATTTGAATAACTATATTTCTTATCATCATATATAAACTTCTTAAATATGATATGAGGATTTTCAATTCTTTCTAGTTCTCTTGTGTCTGTATCAAATATATGAAATCCTTTTGGACAATTATAATCAGACCACATAATTTGATATTGTGTTCCTAGATAAAAGATGTGACCATCATCTGATTTTTTATGAAAGTGACCAGATAATACCTTTTCAAATCTTCTAAACTGTTCTCTTTCAAGTCCGTGTTCATTCATATGTCCGCCGTGCATTTCAAAACCTTTTATTTCTAAATGGCCAAAACATATATCGGCATTTGAATGATCTATAGCGTGTATTGATTCTTCGTAATTGTCGTCACATATCCAAGGAAGAAATTGTATTTTAACACCATCAAATTCTACCTCACGTGGCTTTGTGTAGATTGTAGCATTATCTGATATGTTTAGATTTTCTAAAGCATTGACCTCATTTGTATTCTTATAATAAGTATCGTGGTTACCAATTATAATATGTGTGTCAATTTTTAAATCATCTAATCTATCCCAAAACTTAATTCTAAAGTTGTGAGCTGTATTATGATTAATAAACTTTCTTCTATCAACGACATCGCCTAGGTGTACAAGTGTTTTGATATTATTTTGTATAAGATATGGAAAAAATATATCATCATAGAATTTATTATGGTAATTAATAAATGCTGGTGAATCATTCCTACACCCAAAATGGGTATCGTTTAGTAAAGCAATTTTCATAATCTAGCCGAAAAATTTAGTAACCGTTTGTTTTCTTTTTCTTGTCTTCTTTTCTTTTTTTACAGGTTCCTCAATTCTTGTATTCTTTTGTAAAAATTCTCTAAATTGGTTTCTAAAATCTCTATCTTCTCCAGGTTGTAGTGTCATATCATCTAAATTATTATCCATTATTAGTTTGTGTTTAATGGTTGTTTGTTTCTTTTCTTTTTGTATTCTTCTAACAAAGGCGTAATAAATTATCTGTGTAAAATAAGCAAATGGATTGTTTGACTTTGATGGATTGAAATTGTCCAAATATTGTAAACAGTTTTCAATACCATCACTAATCATATCGTCCCTAAAAGTATAGTTAATAAAATTAGGTCTATAAGATAAGTGATTTGCTATTTTAAGGAAACAACTTCCTATATAATCTGTAACTGGAGGTTTTGGTTTGTTTTCTTTTTTAGCTTGAGTAACTATTTTTCTATAGTCTTTCATAGCTGCTAGAAAATCGGCGTTATTAACGTAATGTTCGCTTTTCTTTTTTGTTCTTGTCATAATATATAATATACTATATTTTGTTTAAAATGTCAATGTTAATCGTATATTTTTGTTTAAAAAAATTCAGTTTTTTTTTATTATATTCTTTTCATATTAGCATTGACTTTTAAAACTTTGTGTGTATAATGGAGCGTGTAGCGGGATGATAAATGGATACTCCAGGTTAATGGATTGTCTTTTTATCCATACTGTCAGAAAACTCATCAAATATCTCATTAATTCTCTCGTTATCTTCGTCACTAAACATCTGTCTTTTATATTCATCATCTTTTCTAGGAGCCTCTAGTGATTGATAGTCTTTTGCCATATGTTGAAAACTCTTACTCATTTCATTTGTGGCATTGGTAATAGTTAATATCTTTCTTATTGGGATAGTTATAACTTCATCACTCGTATAGGCCGCCCATTTAATTAGAGCAACATAATCTTTTATTCCTTGAGGTGTAAGTTGTGGAACATACTTAATCTGTAATGGTTTTACTAAACGAATCAAACCAGATTTTTCTGGTAATTGATCTTTTGGCATAGCACAAACTATATCGTCACCATTGTCTAGTTTAATAACCTTTACGCCTGTAATTGAAATTGTTTTTGTTTGATTCATATTACTTTAGTTCCACGTTATGAATTTCATAATTAAAATCTTCTCCATTGTAAATATTTATCCTTTCTCTAAAATGAGCTAAAGTATAATTTTCTTTACCATTATAAGAAATATCATCAGCAATATCATATAAAGTAGCTGATGAGTCATTATCTTTTAACCGAAGACCACGGCCAATACTTTGAAGATTCCTAATCCTAGACTTTGAAGGGCTAGCAAAAATAATGTTATGTAAATTCCTAATATTAACACCAGTAGAAAAAGTGCCGTAACTAGCAATAATGATAGCGTTATCCGATTTTTCGGTAATGAAACGTATTTTTTCTCTTTCATCTGCCTCAACTCCTCCGTGAACATAAAACACTTTTTTATCCTGTGCCTTATCTTCTATTAGTTTCTTTAACAATTCACCGTGTTTTTCGACATATTGAAATAAACATAAAGAATTGCCTTGTAAAGACAAACAAAGATTCCTTATATATTTATTCCTTTTCTCGTTTGAAACTAAGTAGTCCATTTCTTCCTGATAAGTCTTATCTTTTAGAAAGTGTCTGGCCGTTTGATCGTGTTGTAATATTAAACAGAATATTTTTAAATCAGCTAACTGTTTATTCTCTTGTAATTCACTTGTAGATACAACTTTATTCACAGTACCAAAAAGGCCTTCTAATACTAACTTATGTGTTTTAGTACCATCTAAAGTACCTGTAAGGCCTACTCTATACTTACATCTAGTCAATTTAGACATTATTTTAGTCAAAGAAACCGCCTTAAATAAATGAGCTTCATCACCTACTACCATACCAAAATCAGAAAACCATTTTTTAGGTAGATTATATACTGATTGCCAAGTAGTTATTACAACTCTTTTATTTGTATCTTTTTCGTGGCCTTGATAAATTCTATGTACATTTCTTTCACTATTATAACCATAGTCTTTAAAGTCTTTAAATAATTGTTCTACTAATGATGTAGTAGGTACAATAATTAAAATTTTGTTTTGTTTACTTTCTTTTAATCTTAGTAAATTAAAGATTAACATTAAGTATATGATAAGTGATTTACCAGAAGCTGTGGGAGATACTAGTAAACATCTATTCTTTTTAATAGAATGAACAAAGGCCTCTTTCTGATAATCTCTAATATCTAATGGAATTTTTAAAGCTTTTATGAATTGATCTATTTTATTATCATCTATATTTGTATCTTTGATCTTAGTACCATCAACAACTTGTACTTGATTGTCTTTACACCAATTAACAATATAGGGATACAAACCAGCGTATATTTTTCCACTGGCGTAATTGAATAATCTTATTTTTCCGTCCCAAACTCTATTACGATATTGAGGCATAAACTTATAACCTGGCACTTCAAACGTAAAGTATTCACCAAGTTCTCGTCTAATATCAGCGTCAGCCTCTATCTTTAAATAGACCTCGTCTGGTTTATCTATGATTAAATATCTTGTGGTTGTCATCTTTAGATAGCGCCACTAGTAAACTTTCTCCAGTCTATGGCGTTCTTAATAGTAAAACCTCTATTAGCAATTAGTCTTATTGTTCTATCTAAAAAATCTACTGTAGTAGAAAGATAATCTACTTTTTGTTTAGCTCTTTGTAGTTCTTCATCAGCTTCTAAATATTTGTCAATATCAGTTCTTAATATTTTTAAATCAAAAGGTTTCTCAGCATATACAGATGCATCTGATTTACCAGTATAATATTCCCATTTATCTCTTTTTAAAGCATTATATTCAGTTTCAGCACGACTTAACATTAACTTAAACTTTGTTAAGTGTTTCATATATTTGTTGTGTAATTGGGGTGTTTTTAAAGACTCTAAATCTAATTCTGTATCATTAATTTTCAAATCTTTATCAACTGATTCTTGTAATTGTTCTAAATCCATAATATCTCCATAATATCACAAAAGCTTTAAAAAATCAAGCTTCTACGAGGTTGTAACGCTAGATGTTGACGAACCAACAGTAGCAAAATCATATATTGTATAATTAAAAGTAACAGTAGCCGTTAGATAATCTACATCTGTGGCCTGTTGACTATAACTTAATCCTGTCAAAGAAGTAGGAAACACATCTCTAAATCTTACTTCTAATTGAGGGTTATTTTTACTTGTTAAAATTGTAAGTGTAGCGTCTGAATATGTACCGCCTGTATTTGCTGTACCATATTTTACTTTACCTATTTCTGTACTAATAGATTCATTTTTTGCTGGAAATCTATCACTACCTGAAGATAGTAAGTTTCTAAATTCTGAATGGTCTCTAGGAAAACCTAGGCCGACTAACCAACCGTGTATTTCTTGGAAGTTCTCTAAATTTTCATCTACCAAAAAAGTCATTTGTAAAGTTTCATATTGTAATTTATCACCTGGTAGGGGTATGTCTTTAAAATTTGTTGCTTGTACAGGATTACCAATTAATGTTATACCTGGTATATTGACTGCTGTACAAAAATATTCTACTTTAGGAAGTTTTAATATACTAAACTTAAATTGTGTAGGACTAGCATAATCTTGGCTAGTAGGTTGTCTAGCATATGTATTTGTAGTTGTCATAATACTATTTATACACTATTTAGGAAGCGCTCCTGACTCACCTAACTTGATAATACCCTCTACAACACTATTGATATTAGCTTTTTCTTCTAGTTTTTCAATACAAGGGTTTTCTTCGGTAGTTACCTGATCTTGTTCACATAAAACTTGTTCTGGTTTATCTGTTTCACAAGAATTAGCCCAAGTGAAAATACTTAACATTATTAACACCAAAAGAAACACGTAAAGATATTGAATTAAAATTTTTTTCATTTTGTTGTACACACCACTCTTATAGCAGAAAACTGAATTTCATACTTTTTGTTTTGTTTGTTCATTTCTATTATACACTCTTGTTGTGAGTTATACTCTTTAATCTCTATATCTGGAAATACTTTAAATTCTTTTGTATAAAAATCAAATAACAAAGGTACAAGATAAATTATCTCAACCATATTATTATTTATAAGGTCCAATAAAAAAGGGCGACTTTTGAGGGCCGCCCTTTTAATTTTGTTCTGAAAGAACGATATTACATTAAGTTAGAAACTTTAACTCGTCTGTAGTATCTGTTAGCGTTAGCATTTCCAGCACCGTTAATTACAGCATTATCAGTTACGCCTGCTTCAGCAAAAGGATTTGCTTGTAAGCCGTATCTAGTTTTAAAGCCGATTTTTGGTTGGAAATTGTCTTGGCCAACTGCTCTAACCATTTGTAGAGGTACATATGGGCAGTAGAATATACCAGCGTCATATGGTGAGTTACCTTTGTATCCTACAACAAAATACTGACTAGCAGAATTGTTTGCTGAATATGGATCAATGTAAACTTTGAATCTACCGTTAAGAACACCAGCAAATGTATTGCCTGTGTCATCAACGTTTAGGTTGTTGTTAAGAGCAGGAGTATAGTCAAGTACACCAGCCATTTGTAAAGCAGACGCAACGTCTGATGAACAAATTATGATGTTACCTTTTCCTCGTCTTGTTCTTTGAGCGATAACGTTAGCTTCTCTCTCAACTTGGAACATAAGACCTTTAAATCTCTCAACTGACCATCTGCCGTTTGAGTCTGTATCTAAATCAAAGATACCAGCAGTAGTTGTGTTGATAGCAGCAACAGCGCCAATGTGAGTTGAAGCGTTGTTAGATGCACCGATTTCAGCGTTGATGTAAATTGTTCTTACAACTTCTCTATTGATTTCCGCAAGGATTTCAGCAGATAGGATGTTAGCCAATTCAGTTTCAGCGTCTAAACCGTGGATAGCTTTCAAGTCTTGTGCTAGTTCCATAGTGTATTCCGCTTTAAGAGCTCTTGACTTAGCAGTCACAGTTGATTTCTCAATTGAGAATGCCATTTGTGCAAAAGCGTTGTTAGCAGAATCACCTAGAGCTTCAGCAGTAGCTGTAGCCATACCTTGACCTCTTGTGTAAGCAGTCGAAGGATCGTCATTTAATAGACCTGGGTTTGTTCCTGTTTGAGCAGCACCTGAAGCAGCAGTTGAATCACCAGCAGCGTTTCTGCTTGTGAAGTCTGTATCAGCTTCATTGAATAATGCTTCAGTTCCAGATTGGTTAGTGTATCTGCTTCTCATAGCAAATATTAAACCAGTTGGACCTGTCATAGGTTGAACACCAGCAATATCGTAAGCAATCAAATTAGGCATAGCTCTTCTAACTAAAGAAATTAGGATTGGATCCCAATTTTGAACAGATGAACCTGTTGCGTTAGTTGGAGCTGCTTCATTTAAGAATGCTCTATCTTCTTTAATTGCTCTTTCTTGGTTTTCCAAGATAGTAGCAGTAACGGCACGTCTGTAAGAATCCGTGATCTTTGGAAGATCAGCGTGTTCTAGGACTGGCTGCCATTTTTTTTCGTAAGTTTCAGATAAGTACATATCTTTTTCTCTCCCGTATTATTTTATTGACAACTTAATGTCTTTTGTTTTACTTATAGCGGCGGTATAAGCAGCCATAGCATTAGATAAATCTTCAGGTTGTGAAGATTCGCCTGCCGCTACATTATCTATCTCATTACCACTAGCTTCGACTTTTTTGCCAAAATATGACTCTTTAATAGTCTTTACTTTAGTTCTAAAGTCTTGTTCATTTGAATACTCAACTTCTTCAGCCAGTTTGTTGAATTTCTCCTTAGCAGTATCAGCTAAATCAGCAGACGCCTCATCAATGATGTCTTGTCTTTTTAATTCGCCAACTGTTTTGTTGATGTCAACATTCTTTTCGATTTGTTCGTTAAGTTTCTTCTCAAGCTCTTCAATTTTGTTTGCTTGGTCTTCCAATACATTGTATTTCTCATCTGGAACGTCAATGTAATGGTCTTCAAACAATTTCTTTAAACCTGAAATGAAGTCCTCAGCGATCTCGCCTTTGATCCCTCTTTCGATAGCGATAGAGTTCTCTTTCATCCATTCCTCAACTACGTAGTTTAGGTATGAATCTACTTTTTCAACGAGTTCAGCTTTGTGAGCTTCAACTTCTTCGTTAAGTTTTTCATCATAGGCTTTTGCCATTTTCTCTTTAGCTTCGTTAATTTTTACCTTAACAGCAGCTTCGAAAATAGTAGCAGCTTTTGATTTAAAGTCTTCAGATAAATCTTCATCTTTAGTTAAAGCTTCAACGTCAGCAGATACGTCAATAGTGTCTTCCGACTCTTCTTTCATATCTTTTTTCTTTTCGTCTTCGTGTGACATCTCTTTTTTATCTTGCGATTTTTTCAGAGCGTCAAGAGCTGCTTTTGGCATCTCTCCTTCTTTAACTTCGGATTTACTTTCATCTGCCTCAGTTTCTTCTTTAGCAGTCTTTAAGTGTGATGGTTCAGAACCAACTTGTGCACTTTGAGATACTTTGTCAGAAACTTGTTTTATTTTCTTTGTGGCGTCAGGATTACTGTCTGTAGATTTAACTACAGCTGGACCTAAATCTTCTGCCTCGTTAGACAATTTAGAAGGTTCAGCCGCAACAGCATTCTTTTTTGGAGCATCAGCTTGTGGATTAGCAGCGTTAGCTTCTAATACAGCTTCTTGTTCCATCGCCTCAATTTTTTTAGTTTCGGCCATTGAAAATCTCCTCTTTAAGTTTATAAACGTTTATAAATTTTCTTTGTAAGTATATTTATAATTTTATAGTTTTTTAAGAAACGATTCGAAGACTTTTATCTTTGCTTCTTCTAAGGCACGCTGTTTTGCTGATCGAATTTGATTTTTCCAAGTTTCAATGTCTTTTTCCTTGAGTACACCATTTTCCCAAATCCATTCTCTACTTTCCATAATACCTTCAACGAAGGCGTCTGGAGCAGAAGGATCTGCTACAATATCAGCGGCCGTAGCTAAATAAAAATCATCTTTTACATAACTTGCACCGTTTCTTTGTATTAAGGTACCCATACCTCGACTTGAAACGCCCAATTGAGCGCCCTCATCAATAAGACCTTTTACGATCTTTCCGTATGGAGTATCCATAATTTTTGCTTCACCAATAAAGTCATTTCCATCAGGATAGAGTTTTTTCACCATATGTGATACTCTTTCCAAATTAACTGTAGGACCGTCTGGATGTCCTAATTCACCGAATGCTCTATTTTTGTTGATAAATTCTCTATTGTATCTATTCACTTCTCTAGCCAAAATTTCTTTTGGATAGATTCTTCCATTTCTATTTTTTTGTTCTGATTGTAGGAAAACACCCTTAATCTTATAAGATTTCTTACCGTTATTTTCTTCAATAAGATACTCGGCGTGTTGTACTTCTTCGGATATTAATTTCATTGTTCTCTCTCTACTACTATTTATACAAGTTTTTACCTAAACTCAACAATTATTGTATAATTATCACCACTAGCAAAATTTTTTGTACTTAATAATACATCGCCTGTTGCTGTTGTAGCATTGTTAGGTATTTCATTTCCAGCTGGTCTTAAATCCCAATATCCGTGACCAGATAAAAATACTGCTGTTTTATTTGTAGCGCCTGCCCAAATTAACTCAACACCTGATTTACCGTTTGATGTATTGATTGAATACCAAATTTTACTAATCTTTCGGTTACCATCTTCGGTCATAAAAGTAGTTTCCGAAGCGTCAACTTTTGTTATATTAGTTTCGCCTGTACCATCTGAAAAGTTTGTTAACTTAGTTACAAATTTTACACCAGATGTGTCAGCAATTGTTTGTGTTGTTACTGTATCAGCCATTAGTTGTATCCTGATTCTTTATGTGCTTCTATTACTACATTATACTTTGTAACATTAGAATCACTTGTTAGTAAAATATCTCCTATAGGGTCTTTAATTTTTTCTTCACTTGGTTTCAAACCGTAATTACCTCGACCATTGATAACTACTTTTTTTGTTGTATCATTCTTAAAAAATATTGTTATGTCACCTGTACCAACAACTTCATATTGTATATTAGCTATTGATACTTTTGGTTCACTTGAAGCATTATTTGAATTAATAACATCTACAAGTGTTTGATCTGTTTCATTACCTACACCATTAGAGTTGATAATAATTTTAAAAGAATCATCAACTAACTTGGTTGTAGATATTGTCATAATTAACTTCTTGGTGAACCTACAGCGCTAGCGTGACCGTCAACAATTGTAATTGTATCAGTCGGTGCTTTTTCAATAATAATTGAATCTCCAGCTGCGTGTAAGTAAATGTTTCCTAGTGTTGTACCAGAGGCATTTTTTACAACAACTGATTGAGTAGCTCCTGTAGCAACACAATGCACAAATTGAGCATTACCAATATTATTTGCATTTGGATTGTTTATAAACTCTCCTTTAGCGATAACTGTTGCCATTTTATTTTTCTCCTAATTGTTCTAATATTTCTTTATCAAAATATTTTTCAAATTCTTCTAAATTGATATTATGAAATTCTGATACTTTATTAACAGCACCTTCAAATTTCTTAATAATATCTCCAGTTTCTTTTTCTATCAATTTAAAAACATCACTTACTGCTTCTTTCATTAAAGGACTTAAATCCCTAAATGATTGAGAATCAATTTCTAAATTTTCTTTAACTATTCTGCTCACCTGCATTTTCAACACCTTGAGTTAAATCTATTTGTGCCTCTCCATCAGCAGATTGAGCTGCTGTTGTTGTAGGCGATATTGAACCATCAGGATTAAAAGTGCCTGGATCAGCTATTGTTGGTTTAGGGTCACTAAAACTAGCAGCTACACTATTTCCATTAAACAAATTACCTGCTATATCTTTTCTAGCATTGTCTAAAGCACTTGCAACTTTATCTCTTAAAGCTGCTTTAAAAGCTTCACCAGCATCCATATTATCACCTTGTGACAAGTGGTCGATAAAGTTTTTTGTATTGTCATTTATATCTGTCATAATTACTCCTTTTATAAATTATCTGTGTCAGATGATTGAGCTGTTGGACTTGCAATAATACCATCATCAATTTCTTTTTTGATTTGAGCATCCATTTCCTCAATATCTCTTTCGTTTTGTTTAAGTACATTTTTTCTAACATACTCTACTGAAAAGAATTTACCAATGTAATCTCTCATCTCATTGGCCAATGCTAATCTTTCTCTTAACATTTCTGTTTGTTTTAATTCAGCGAAATGGCCGTCTTGTAAAAAGTCATAGTTCATACTATCTCTTACAGTATACCAATCGTCTTCATTTATGATACCTTTTAAGATTAACTGTGTTCTTAATAAATCATTAAAAAGTTCAGTAAATTTCTTTCTTAATCTTTGAACAAATTTAGTAAACTTCAATTCATCTCTTGTAATTTCTGAAGCTCTACCTAAATTAAAACCTGTAGATGATTCTAAACGACTTACTGGTACGTTTAATGATCTATAAAGTTTTGCTCTAAAGTATTCAATATCAGCAATCTCACCTAAGTTTTGGCCACCTGGTAATGTTGAAATATCAGTACCTCGACCACCTTCTCTACTTGGTAACCAAAAGTCTTCTAACATTGACATATAGTTTCGATCATCTCTAATCTCACCTGTAGAAGCGTCATAGACAAGTTTATTTCTGTATCTTGCCATAACATCTCTTAGATACTGTTCAGCTTTTACTTTTGGTAAATTACCAACATCAATTTTAAAAATTCTTCTTTCAGGCGCTCTTGCTATTCTGTAAATAACTGTAGCGTCTTCAATCATTCTTAATTGATTAACTGGTTTAATTGCCTTATGTAAATAAGACAAGACCATATTTTTGTTTTGATCTATTAAACCACTTGGACAAAATGCTATTGTATCTGGTGCTATTTTAATACCAACACCTGAAGTTGAACCTGCAACTCCTTTTTCATTGTAAACATAATATTCAACATATTCATCTACAACTGAAAGGCCGTGTGGTACAGGACCATCTGGTCTTTTTTTTCTGATCTCTCTAATCTTTTTAACTTTACGAGGATCAATATATTTTAATTCTGTAATACCTTTTACAGGTGAATTTCTATCTATAATTTTATGATAATAAATTCTGCCATCTACGTACCATCTTCTAAAGATGTCGTGGCCTTTTGTATTAAAGTTTAGCAATCTTAATACATTTTTAAATTCGTCTTCTATCTTTCTTCTTACTTCATCACCATAAGGTAAATCTTTTACATTTACTCTTACTGCGTCTTTTAGTTCATTAGCGACAATAGCTTCGTTGACAATATCTTCTATTGCCATATCACACTCGGGGTGTAATGCTACTTCTCTATATCTTCGTATTAGATCCGCCTCGCTCTTTGCCGTACCTTCCATATCGAGGTACTGCCCAAAGTAACCACCAGCAGCAACCGTTTGTGTACCGTCATCTGCTTGAGTTGTTGTGAAGCTCTGTTTTGGATCGGCTTGTTTTTTAGCCCTTGTAATACTAAACCCAAATAATTCAGCCATAATTTATTCTCCTTACTACTACTTATAATAGTTTTTAAAAGGCGGCCTGGAAACCAGGCCACCTTTATTAGATTTTAAGTTGTAGTGTTTGTTTCAAAGTATTGGTATTGGAAAGTAACGTCAAACTGTTCGATTGCCGTTGCTTCGTCATAACTCAATTCAATTGTTCCTACGATAGTCGGGAAAGCCCCTCTTAAAGTATAGGATTTAACAGTATTACCATTTCTGTCTAAGTGATCTACAAACGCATCCACTTGATAATCAACTGGATTAGTTAAGCCTTCGTTATCAGACATATTGTTGATACCGTTTTGCCATCTTTCAAAAGCATTTCTTAACTTAAAGTTTGAATCATTATAAACAGTTACAGTCCATTCCGCAATCGTTCTATCACCTGCTATTTTGATATTTCTACCTCTAAAAGGAACGTTTACCACTCCAATAGTCATATCAGGTATACTTGTAGCACGACATAAGAATGCTAGGTCTTCTATTTCGCCACCAACTTGTGCGTAACCAGGAAAAGGCATTGTTACCTTAAACTGATTGGCTCTAGCGCCACCACCAGCAAGTTTAGCTTTGAAGTCATTTATATTTGGCATATTTTATTCTCCTTCTCTACTATTAACCGCCAGCAACTTCGTCAAAGCTGACGCCAGTTCTGGTTGCGATAAATTGAAGTGTAATGAAGTTAATACTTCTAGCAGGTTTGATAAAGATTTCTGCTATAAACTCATTACGATCAATTACTTCGCCTGTGTTGTTAGTTTCATCACATACTACTAGGAAGTCTGTGATACCTCGTCTACCTTGTACTTCTCGTAAGAATGGCTCTACGATATTTCTAAAGTTCGCTCTTGTAAATTCATCATTGAACTCAAAAAGTTGGAATTTAGAAGCTGTAGCGATTGCTTTTTCTAGTACGATAAACAATCTTCTTACGTTGATTCTATCAAATGCAGACGGCGCTGATAATCCAGTTTTGTCACCAAAAAGGACTGTACCTTGTCCTGGGAAGAATGCCACAGGATTTACTCTCTTAGGATACAATTGATCTCTTTGTGCTTTAGTTGGATTGTAAGCTAATTTAACTACGCCTCTTACTTGACCTCTGTTAAAGCCAGCAGGTGAGTACCAAGCGTCAGCTGTTAAGTCCGTTCTAGCGGCCAAACCAGCCATATCACCATTTAATGGTACATATCTATATACGTCATTGTATCTGTCGTACATATATTTGTAACCACTATCAAAAACAACATATGAAGATGAATTAACATCATCATAGAAGTCAATAATATTATTAGTGATTGTAGTTGTATTAGTTATGTCAACAACGTGGTTTCTTGGAGGAGAAACAAACGCAATAGCGTCTTTTCTGTTCTCAGCAATTTGTAAAATATCATTTACGTGATTTTTACCATCGCCTGGAGTTCCAATTGTTTCATTTGGCGTTTTACCACCAATGATTAAACCAACGTCAACAGTTTCAGCGTCTTCAAATTTTTCATACGCTGTTTTCAATTGGCCAGCTGTTACTGCTGAACCATCTGAACCTGCTGATAGTGATGTTGATACTGGTGCTGTAATAGCTGATGTACTATCAAAGTTTTTACTAGCTACGTTTGAACCAAAACCATTAGTAACTCCTAATGTAGAATGATCCATCCAGTAAATGTAAGCTGATCTATTAAAGATTACATCTGGATAGTAGTTAGTTCCGCCTTCGTTAGTTTTCGCATCCGCACCTTTAGATACTTTAGAGTAAGTTTCTAATACTTGACCAACTGTACCTGAAATGCCACCATCTTCGTCAACGACTACAATGTGCATCTCATCATTTGATCCGCTTCTATTAGAAGCATATGTTGATGTGCCTGGAGCACCGTCAACTGAGTCATAATATCTCCATCTTCTTCTAACGTTACAACCATCAGTTATAGCAGCGTGTAAGCCACCTGAACCTGATTCTTTTCTAACGATAGTGATAGTATTAGTACCTGTATTATTTGCTGTTACTCTATATTCGTGTCCGTCTGTATAGTCGTTAGTTGCCGCTGTAGCAGAAAATGCTATAATGTCGCCAACGTTTATACTTGCCGAACTTGTTAAAATTACTGTTGTGTCGCCTACTGCTGTAGCAGAGTCGTTTACAGTTGTTACGCCTTGTTTTTCAAAAGCTTCAGCAGATTCACAAACAGAAACTAGTAGGTTATTACCCCAAGCTCCTGCTGTTCTTGCTGCCCACGTACCTACAACGCCTTGTCCAGCTGAATAATTTGAAGTGTAGTCATCATTGTTTTTGATTTGTACACTTGATCCAGTTGTGTTAGCATTGGATACGCTTGTATTAGTTGCTCGTACTACTCTCAAAGCATTAGAGTATTGTAGAAAGTTAGCAGCAGTAAAAAAGTATTCAAAGTTATTTGAATCTGGTTTACCGAAAACATCTACAAGCTCTTGTTCACTAGAGATAGCCACAACCTCTTCTAAAGGTCCTTTACGAAATTCGCCTGCAATAGCACCAATTGAAGTTGATACTGCTGGTATAATTCTAGTTAAATCTTTTTCTTGTACGAGAACACCTGGTGATACTTGAAATGCCATAGGTTTTCTCTCCTTTTAATTAGCTAATTATTGTTAATGTTCAAAAGTCGTATTATTCATACGCCCATAATCAAAGTTTCATTACTTATTGATATTTATAATAACCATAAATTACACTATTGTCCCTTTCGAACAACAGGAAACCATCTGTCACCATACTCATCAACAGTTGATTGTTCGTGTTCATTAATACCGTCATCTAAGAATCCAAAAGGAGCCATATCTTGTTCTATAAGATTTTGTTGTTCCTCATACATCTTTAAACGAGCATTTGTATTAGTCAACTCTTTAAAATAAGGTTGATTAGATAACCAACCAAATATAACTAAACACATCATCAAATCATCATTTGATCCGTCTTCAGCCTGCCAACTTTGACCTCTTTTGGTAAAAGTTGATATTTCTTCTATAATCTTAAAAGAATTGATTACTAACTTATCGCCTTCTACAAGTGTTTTAATGTTAGCACAACCTATTCTTTTAATCTGTTTTGTCATACGTACACCTAAAGATGTACCTCGACCACTAAACATAGCACCTAAAATTTGTCCAGCTCTACCTTTTTGAGTAGTCATCATAAGATTATCATACTCAATTTCAAATTGTAAAGCTTCAGCAATCTGTTGGCCTATGTCATTGACTTCGGTTAATATGTGAGCTCTGTTATAACCTTTACAAACTTGTTCTATGATATTAGGAAAAACAAAAGGTTTAACTTCATTGTTCTTATATAGAGCTACAACTTTGTAAGGCATTTTTGTAACATCAAATACAACAAAGGCTGAATAGTCTTTATCAACACCTCTTGCTACGTCAACAGTACAAACATATGTGTGTCCTTTAATAGGTGCTTCATAAACTTCTACACTACCTGAAGACTTAACAGGATTCATATAAGGCATAGATTTAATTTTAGCAGGTGATATTAAAGTGTTAACTGAACCTAAAAATTCACATTCAAACTCTTGTTGAAACTGCTCAGGAGATGTGTTTCTAATTGTCATCTCTTTCCAAGCTTCATCTCTACCTGGAACTTCCGACCAATGTACTTCTATTGGTATGTAATCGTTTCTTTTATTTTCAGCGTCAACCCATAATTTATAAAATTGATTCATACCATAAGGTGTAGATACGATTATCATTTTTGTATTTTGACCAGCAGATATAGTAGGATAAACTGAACTAAAAAACATTTCAGCTATATTGGTTGGTACGAAAGCAAACTCATCAAGGAATATTATGTTATAAGAACCTCCTCGAATAGCACTTGATGAAGTAGCAGCCGCCACTATGGTAGATTTATTTTCTAATTCGATTGATCCTTTATTCCAGTTAATTACACCTTGTTGTAACCATTTTGGTAAATTTTCATAAGCTAATTGTAAACGGCCTAATATATCTCTAGCCGTAGATGATTTGTTTGCTAGAATGGCTATGTTTGAATTTGGATTAAATAAAGCATAATGTAATAGATAAGAAATTGTTGTTGTTGATTTACCTGATTGTCTAGGAAGTTTACAGATTGTAAATCTATTGTCGTGTATAGTTTCAACTATCTTTTTTTGAAACTCATACATCTTAAAAGGTACTAAACCGTGGTCTAGTGAAACAATTTGAATATATTTTTCCATAAAGTATAGAGGGTTTTCACTACACTTTTTATATTCAACAATTTGTTCTTCCGTATATTCTACAGGAGTGTTAACCTTTTTAAGATTGGGATTTCCTAGATATGCGTCTGTCATATTACTCTGGTAATAAAACTCCTTCTATATGAGTATAACCTAATTTTTTAGCAAGTGTAACTCTTTGATTACCTCGTACTACAGAATATTCTTTTTCAAAGTATTTACTGCCATTAGCTCCATATCTGGACACCTCAGAAACAGTATGTTTGTTTATTAATATAGGGTCTACCATTTCAAACCCTTTATCAGTACCTAAATTATAGACACCGTGTTCTTCATAATACTTTATATAAGCTAAATCGCTAATTTGAAATATCTGTTTCTTTAGTTTCGGAAACGATTTTAGGTTCTCGTGTTTTGCTTTCAATATCTTCATTATTTTTTCCTTTTAACATTTTTTGTAATTCAGCTGTAGAGCCAACAAATAAAGCATTTTTAATTTGTTGATTGGCTGTTTTAGGCAACTCTTTTAAATCTTTTAGTTTCTTTTGTAAGTCTTGTAGTTTATCTACTGTGTCCGCAACGTTTTTAATTAGAGCACCAGCCACCTCATAAGCTCTTGGATGTTGGCCTTCTCTAGCCACATCAAGTATGCCTTCTATAGCTTCTTGTCCTCTTTCTATAAGATTGTAATAGTTTTCTCTACTATACTTGTAATCATTATCAACGTCTGGAGATTCTTTATCTTCTTTACGTGGTACTAAAGGTTTAAACTCTTTATTTTGTTTAGGTTCTTTTGATTCAATACCTAAAATTTCATTGACTTTTTCTTCCAATTTGCTCATAATACTATTTATGAGTTGTTATTGGTTCAACTTCATACCTTTATAATAACTAGGTAATCCTAAATGAGGTCTGCCATCAAAAATATTTTGGTCAGCATTTCCAACCTTAGAGTTTACATCATTATAATGTAAAAAGACTTGAGCACAATCTTCACCTAAAAATGTTTCTCGCCAATGTTCTAATATCATACCTTTATAAACTAACATATCACCTGGTTTTAAAATTATTTTAGAACCTTTATTACTAGACTTGGCAGTATATTCATTTCCATCTTTATCTTTTTGACCTGGTATTCCTACATTTTTTTTATTCTCCAAGTAAATTGGCCATTCATCACCACCAAGATTTAATGTTGTTGAAATCTCACAACTAAATCTATCTTTATGTCTTTTTAACACATCACCTTTTTTATAGATACGAGCATAAGAGTAAGTAGGATTTAATGTGATACCTGTAAGTTTTTCCATCTTTGGTTGAACAGCAAGTAATAAAGTTTCCATAGCTGTGTCAGCGTAATGTGAATATGTGTTTGGTACTTGTTCATCATTCCATACACCCCATTCTGTTGTATAAGGCGATATATATTTTGTATCAAAGAATGTTCTTGCTACCTGTCTTTTCATTAAAAAGTAATTGTACACAAAGTTAGCAACTTTTGGATCAATGGCTTCTTTTATAACTATAAAATGATTATTTTTAAATTTTGCTTTCATTATTTCATTCCTTTTGCTGCATTCACTATTATATTTCTTACTGCTTGTAAGTTAAAGTGAATAAATCTAAAATCTTCTACTCCATCATCTACCGCATACTCGTGGGCTACGTATGAGGGAAAGAATATTAGTGTTCCTGGTTTTGGTTTAATATGTATCATATCAGACATAGGACTTATTTTATCTCTTTCTTTCATAGGCAATTTAGTCATCATAGCACCTGCTCTTGGATCGTGGAATACAGGATAAGATGTTTTATCAGAACACTTTAAAAAGTAAAATCCAGAAATATGATTATCCCAATGAACGTGTGTACTGTGATGTCCACCACCAGATTTGGCAAATTCTTGTACCCAAAATTCTGTAAAGAACATTGTATAGTCTTCCATCTTGTAACCCCATTCATCTAATAGATTCCAAGATGTAGCACCAATGTATTGTTCTAATTCTTTTAAACCAGGATCACCATTTAATGGTGTTGAGTGATAAGACCAACCGTGATCTTTTACTTTTTTAAAATCTTGTTTGCCTAAAAACTTTTCTCGTTCTTTTAATCTAGGCTTTTCTCTTTTATAGGCCTCATCTATAAACTTATCTGTGGCCTTAATCGCTGAGTTAAGCCATTCTGGTTTTTCTATGGTATACACAGGCGTGTTGAAATACCAATTTGTGTTCATTACATCTTTTGTCATTTTATACTCCACTTCATATTTTCACTAATATATATCCATTACCTAAAAGGGTACCCCAGGTTCCAAATTACTAACGAATATCTTGTACCACTTGTTACTGGCGCTACTCTATGCCATACAAAACTAGGAAATACAATAATAGAACCACGTGGTCTTATTTCATCACAAGACTTAATTGCTTTCTTTTTATTTCTTTCCCAATCTACTTGATTTCTAAAATCAAATTCTAAATTACCACCCTCGTATTCTGTTGGGTCGTTTAATGATATGGTTACAGATAATTTTCTTATTTTGCCGTGATCCATTGGCCAAGTACCATCATCATTTTGTTTTCTTTTATAAGGTACTTCCCAACTATCACAATGCCAGCCATAGTATTGACCAACACCGTATTTGGTAAATTGACAAGACTCTGACCAGTCCCATTCAAAATTCCAACCAGCGGCTCTATTTGCTTCGTGTATATAAGGGTGTATTTCTTTATAAATCCAACGATCAGCCATCCAAACAATATCAGATTTTCTTTTTTTCTGCATATTGTTAAGGTCTTTTTTAGACATCTTACCATTTGATCTATCATAACCACCTGTCACAGCCATTTCTGGTTGATGTGATTTACCGTATGCGATTATGTCATCACATAGTTTTGGTGTTAATGCTGATTGAAAATAGTAATAGTAGTTTTTCAAATTCATTTTTTAATTTCCTCGTTCAAATAATAATATAGTATATATAACAGTTTTAAATTACTGGAATTTGTATCTTATAATTACAATTCCTTTACCGCCAGTCGCATTTTTAGACCCAGCACCGCCACCTGTATTTGCTGTGCCTGCTGTACCACATACTGGTGGTTCAAATTCACTAACATTTCCTGCTCCACCCCCTCCAACTCCTCCAGGTCTTGGTGATGCTGGTGAACCAGAATGTTGTGCTCCTCCACCACCGCCAGCAAAATATCTTAAAGCGCCGTTTGGTCCTGGAGTTCCTACCGCAGGATTAATTGCTGTTCCAACTCCATCACCACCTTGTCCTGCTTGTCCTGGTAAAGTAGCATTTTGTCCAGCTGCTCCAGCTCCACCACCACCTCCTCCATTAGCACCAAAACCACTAGGTTGAGCGTGGCCTAAGCCTCCATTATTTCCTTGAGGAGGACTTGTAGGTGGAGTATTTCCTGCTCCTCCTGGAGATAATGCGTGAACTGTATATCCTCCACCACCACCTGAACCTCCTGATCCTCCTACTTGTGGCGCACCATTTGGATCTGATCCTCCGTAACCGCCACCAGCAGATGTAATTGTTGAAAAAACTGAAGGTGAGCCATTTGAAGCTGGAACAGGTGCTGAACCTACTCCTCCTCCAGCTCCAACTGTAACTGGATAGGTTGTTGATGTAACTGTAACACCTGTTGGTGTTGCTAAAGGACTTGCTGTGTAACAGCCTGAATTTCCTGTTGATTCTCTATAACCACCAGCACCTCCACCACCAGTATAATTTTGTATAGGTGATCCGCCTCCACCTGCCACTACTAGATAATCTACTGTGCTTGGATTTGTGGGAGTACCTAAACCTGTGCTAGATACAACAAAACAACCATCACCTGTAAATGTATGAATTTTGTAATCACCTGAAGTAGTAACTGTTCCACCTGTAGCAGCAATAAATGGCTCTGGAGTATCGTAACCACCAAAACCCTCTAAAGCTGAACTTGGTGTTGTACCAGCCGCTTGATTTAAATAAACAAGCCAACCTTTAGCGGCGTCAACGTAAATAAATTCTCTATCGTATTATTTGCTGTAAGTTTGAAATCGTTTCCTGCTGTACTGTCTAATAAAGCACCGCCTGTGTTTACAATACATTGGTTAGTAGCAAATGTACCTGAATAATCAGCAAGTACAACTCGATCACCTCTTGTTGGTGATGTAGGTAAAAATGCCTCAATTACACCAGCGTTAGTGTCTAAAAAATATCCTTTTCCTGCTGTTGTATTTACCGTTGTTGAACCGTCAGCAACTGTTACAGCTTGCCAATCAATGGCAGCATTAACGGTAGCAGAACCACCTAAAGAAACACTTGTACCATTTATTGAAATAGATGAGTTAGCTAATTTAGCATTAGCGATAGCCGCTGAAGGACTAATTTTAGCATTTGTGACTGTACCTGGTGTTATATCAGCACCTACGACTGTACCGTCTGCTATTGATTTACTATTAATTTTTGATATGGCCATTTTTAATTCCTATTACTATTTATATCTGTTTTCTATTGAAATTTATATCGTATTATAACGATTCCTTTACCGCCAGCACCACTATTTCCTAGACCACCATATCCTCCTCCACTTCCTCCACCTGTATTGGCAGTACCTGCTGTTGTTGTACTACCAGGACTTGTTCCACCAGCTGTGCCACCTCCAGAACCACCAGGTGCACCAGTAGCTCCGTGTTCAGATGCTCCACCTCCACCACCTCCAGCATAAGCTGTAGGTGAACCTGAAATTGAAGTTGTAACACCTGCTCCACCTGTTCCAGAAATAGGTCCTGGAGCTGCAGAAGCTGCGGCACCCGCTCCACCTCCTCCGCCTGACGAATATGGAGCAATAGCTCCTCCAGGATTTCCAGTTCCTCCAGGATTACCTTGAGGTGGGCTAACTGGAGGTGTATTTCCTGCTCCAAAAATACCTGGTTCATAAGAACCGCCACCACCAGATCCACCAGGAATGTTTGGATTTGTACCTGGAGCTTGACCTTGTCCTCCGCCACCACCAGTTGAGGTTATTGTTGAAAATACTGAAGAACTTCCTCTATTTCCAGGTTCATCACCTGTTGTACAAGAAACTCCTGATCCACCTCCTCCTACTGTAATTGGATATGCTTGAACAGAAACTTGTAAACTTGTTGGAGTAGCTAATGGGCTTGCTGTGTAACAACCTGATACTGTTGCACAATGAGATTCTCTATAACCACCACCGCCTCCTCCACCACCATACCTAGTTCCTCCGCTACCACCACCAGCGACTACTAGATAATCTACTGTTGCTAAAGGACCAGCTCCTGCTGAAACACAAAATGTACCATCGCCAGTAAATGCGTGAATTTTATAATCACCTGAAGTTGTTATAGTACCACCTGTAGCAGTAATAAATGTGTTTTGTACGTCATAACCATATTCTGTTAAAATTGAATCTGGCGTAGTACCAGCCGCCTGGTTAAGATAAACCATCCAGCCTTTATTTGAATCAGCGTAAATAAAATAAGCAATTGTTTCGTTTGTTGTTAATTTAAATTCTGAACCGACTGTACTATCAATATTTACTCCACCTGTATTGACTATACATTGATTTGTGGCAAAAGTACCAGCATAATCAACAACGGCGACAACATCACCTCTAGTAGGCGAACTTGGTAAAAAAACTTCTATAACACCAGCATTTGTATCTAAAAAATAACCTTTACCTGCTGTTGCTACAACCTGTGTAGAACCATCGGCCACTTGAACGGCCTGCCAATTTATTTCTTCTTTTAATGTAAGTGTACTTCCTAAAGAAGCTGAAGTGCCATTAACAGTAATACTTGAATTGGCTAATTGAGGATTTGATATTGAACCTGGACCAAAATTATCATTTGTAAGTGTAGCGTCTTCTATGTCCTGTGCTGCTACAGTACAACTTGAAATTCCAGCGGCTCCTACTCTATTAATTGGCATATCTATATTTATTCATCTGTATCTGTTGTTGGGTTATATTTCTTACCATCATTATAAAAGTTAATGGTAGTTGTAAATCCAAAATCGTCATCAGCGTCAGCGGATGTAGGATTGGGTACTACGATAATTCTTTCTTCCCTTGCTTTATTTGCTGTATTAGTATTACTGTATATATCTGATTTAACTTCTTTAATAACTTTTTGTGTAGAAGCAGGTCCAAATAGATAAGTTTTAGCAGTAAATGTTAGTGTATAAGTCACAGCTCTTCTTGTTGTAAATGAACCATCATATGTATCTTCATAATTTACTGTATTTAATATGATAGGCACATCTCTTTTAATGTTTAATTCAGGTAAAGCATTAACTGTAACTGTATAATCTGGTTGAAAATATGGTAATATTTGTTCTACTATTTGTAGGCCAGCTTCAGCCGTTGCTGTGAATATGTTTAGATTATATGAAATATTATAAGGCACAGGCATATAATTGTAATCTAAGATTTTGCCTTCAGCACCTGTTTTAACTTGTTTGAATTTTTGAACTCTTGTTAATTTTCTAGTAGGGTCATAAGCAATAGATGAAATCTCAAAACTCATATGAGGTAATGTAATGGCCATTTCTCTTTCATCTAAAGATGGCTGTTGATCTAATCTTGCTAAAAACTTTTCTTTGGGAGCATAAGCCAAAGGAACTCTTATAGATTGTATAACTGTACCAGATGAGTCTTTTCTTTTAATCTGTATGTTATTAAAAAGTTGACCAAAAGCGATGGTCATTCTTCTCATTGATTCGTTATAAAAATATCCAAACATTTATTCTCCTAAAAATCTATATCACCAAAAGGATTTCTTTCGGTAAAATCTAATATGTCATCAGCTGTTGAAGCCGTATCAAAACCAGCTGCTGTATCTAAATCTATATTGTCAGCATATGGCGATTGTGTTTGTATAGCATATGTTTCTAATAAGAAATAATTTGACTCACCATCAGCACTATCATTTTCTAATAATAAAGCACCTGTACTTGAGTCTTCGTTTGTACCAGCTTCTAGTGATACTTGATGTTGTAATTGATCTAAACTGTATTGATCTTCAGCACTATCAATATCCGTAACGCCAGTATCCAATCTTTCTGAACTGTATTCCCAACGAGTTGCTTTTAATTTGTAAACTGGTAAATTTGATAATTGAAAGAATGGCTCTTGGTCTTCAACAAATTGAATTTCAAAAAAACTATTCATTAAAGGCACATAAATTATATCACCTTCATTTGGTCGGCCGTCTTTAATTAAAGTATGTTTAGAATCAACTGCCTCTTGCCATCTTCGTTTAGCAATCATAAATGAAGTATCATCTCTAATCTCTAAACCAAATTTACTAACAAGCTCGTTAGTTCCAAATCCTTCAGTAGTTTCTAAATACATTTCAACAAGATATGCACTACTAAATTTACTAGCGACATCTTCGCCTAGTATTAAATCTCTATTGACTAATGTTCGTGGTAAATAATAGACATCAAAGCCGTAAATCTTTAGGCCTTCAATGATTAAATCTTCGTATAAAGTTTTTTCAGAGGAACTTCCGATCCCATTACCTGACTGAAAATAGTGATTAACTGCCATAGCATTATCCTATCATCATAGCAGGATTTAACTCAAAGCTTGATCTCATTTCGCTTTCTAATTTTTCAATATCAGCTAAAGCTTCTGAATATAGTTGTTGGCCATTTAATGTTACTCCGCCAACCATAGCAACTCCGTTAAATTTGCTTAGATTTGCTCCCCATTGTTTTTTAATTAAAGCAGTTGTATATCTTTTTAACCAAATATCGTTATAGACATCTGTAAATTCTGTAGGATCCAATTTTCTATAACACTCTATCACAAGATATTCACCAACAGATAAATCGTTAGACCAATCCATATCAATGTATAATCTATTATCGTGTTGATTAAATCTCAATGGTTTTTCACCAACTAATATGTGATCTAAGAAATCTAAGTGTCTTAAAACAATATCGTAATTGATGATAGATGTTGATGAGAAATCATAAAGGTCATTTAATCTTAATTGGTATCTTACATCAAATAAATTTAAATTACCTTTGTTTGAAAATGGAAAAATATTAATAACTGAAAATACTGTTTCAGGAACAATAAGATAATTCTTATCTTCTACCCAATTAGTAGAAACAGAATTTTTTGTACCTGTTTCGGAAACTGTAGATGTAATTCTATCTTTATCGGCTTGAGTATATTGATATTTTAGATATGTTCTTCTAATACCATCATAATGATATTGAGCATAGTATTGTAATGCCTCATCCAATCTATCTTCTAATTGGTCGTCATCTACATTTATCTCAATAACAGGCTTACCTAATGCTCGTAAAGCGTATTGTTTTAAATTTTCTCTTGTTGATGGTGTTGCCATTCTTAACCCTTATAAGTGTTTTACTACTATTTATAATAAAAGTAGTGTGTTATCCAAGAGCAACAGCTTGAGCAATAGCAAAGGCAGTAGAAGCTTTATTATCTAATTGTGTTTGAATATTAGATGAAACCCCATTTAAATAACCAAATTCTGTGTTTGAGATTGAACCATCTGATATAGAAGTAGCACTTATACCTGATAATGTATTTGAAGCACCACTAATTGTCTTATTTGTTAATGTATCAGTTGTATCTGTACCTACTAAAGTCGTTGTTGCGTCTGGTAATGTTACTGTTCTATCTGCTGTTGGATCGCCAGCTGATAATGTTAATTCGTAATCGTCAGCTGTTGTGCCTTCAAAAACAAATGAATTTGTAATATTAATTGTTGTAGAATTTACAGTTGTTGTAGTACCTGTAACTGTTAAATCACCTGTGATAGTTAAACCATCAGCAATTTGAATGATAGATGAATCAGACGAAGATATTACACTACCCTCTATTTGAATAGCTGAACTTCTTACAGCACTTGTACCTGATCCTAATAATACTGAATTTTGTGTTAATGAGTTTGTACCAATACCACCGTAAGCAACACCTACAAATTCACCTGATTGATATTCGGCAAGACCTGTTGCTACGTTACTTTCATTAAAGACTGCTCGTATTGGTGTTTTTTCTGCCATATTAATTCCTTAAAAAAAGAACAAAGTGTTTCCTTGTGATGAACCTAATTGTGTGCCATTTGCTAAAGTAAATGAAGCCACAGTTTTATCAGGATCAGCTTTAAAATCCAATTTAGTGTTTTGAGTATTTAGACCCCCACTAGTAGAGAAAAATGGAACGGCCTGAACTGGCGAACCATCAGCTCCTGCTAGAGCGAGTGTCTTTGTTACTCCATTGGTAACTTCAACATTCGAGTTTAGTGGTAATGTAGCACCTGTAGCAGAAATTGAAATTGTTCCTGTTCCGTCAGATGATATAGTTGAACCACCAATATCAATCGTGTTACCAGCTAAATAAAGTGAACGAAATCTTTTTGATGTCGAACCTAAATCATAAGCTTCAGTTGTGTCAGGTAAAATGTCTTGGTCTATCGCTGATAAATCAACACTTGTACCCTCATTAAAGTTAGCGATAGTAACAATACTATCACCACTTCTCATAAAAACTTTTTTATCAGTTATATTAACTGCGACTTCGCCATCTGCTAAATCACTAGTAGTTGGCACAGCCGAAGCTGTTGTCGTTCTTTTTAATTTTATAACTGTAGCCACTATTAATCTCCTAAATTAATAATTAATTAAAATGTTCCACCATCAATAGCTGTAACTGTAACAGCTCCTGAGGTAACTGTAAAGTTGTTTGAACTAAACGAAGCAATACCTTTATTTGAAGTTGTTGCATCTTCTCCAGTAATTGTCAAAGTATTTGCGGCAATCGCTGTGACGATACCTTCACCGTTAGCAATAGTTAATGTTTCACCAAGAGCAACAGCATCCGAAGAAGCGTCACTACCTGTTATAGTAATTGTACTATTTGATAATGAAGAATTACCTATATTCGATAAAGTGTTTGATGAACCACTTATTGTTTTGTTAGTTAAAGTTTGAGTACCACTATTTGTAGTAAACGAACTTGGTAAAGTAATTGTATTAGATGATAAATCTAAAGTAGTTGCTAATTTGCCAGCAGTTACGGCATTATTAGCAATTTTGCCTTCAGTAACGGCTGTATCAGCAAGTTGGTTTGTACCAATTCCTGAAGCCTTAACTTGTAAAGCGTCACCTGATATTTCGATTGTTGTATCATCAACGGCAACATCTAAAGTATTACCAGTTTTTGTTAAAGCGTCACCAGCTGAAATTTGGCCAGCACCAGAGAATTGAGCAACTGTAATAGGGTCTGTTCCTAATGTTGGTGTACCGTTATGTGTAAATACATAACCGTTATCAGCATTAGCAGTACCTTCTTCAACAAATACAAAAGCACCACCTGTAATTTCAGAAGCCTGGTCAGCGTCTGGTGTTCTTGTTAACACCCATTGTGAACCAGCACCGCCTGTAGCAGTTACTTTGTAAACACCGTTTTGAACGGCACTTGCTTGGTTTTTAACTAAAATTCTGTCATCAGCCGAAACTGTAACACCATCAACTGATAAAGCACCATTAGCGTCAGCAGTAATTGTTCCAGCACCATTGTTATATGTAGAAGTAGCAAGAGCGGCTGTTGTAGCAACTCTAACTGAAGCTTTTACATCTAATCCATTCGCAACACTATCAACGTATGCTTTTGTAGCAGCGTCTTGAGCACTTGAAGGATCAGTTACGTTTGTAATTCTACTTGAGTCAACATCAACAACACCAGAACCTTTTGGACTG
>Ga0222714_10000865_pt1 | contig 34408 bp, 29 predicted proteins | sample C33_3DmetaG_FD_165048 | JGI IMG/M metagenome (GOLD analysis project Ga0222714, IMG submission 165048) | Estuarine water microbial communities from San Francisco Bay, California, United States - C33_3D | ecosystem: Environmental > Aquatic > Marine > Unclassified | place: USA: California... | reverse complement strand
TTTTTCAATAGAATATTGATGACGAACCGCATGTTGTCCATCTCTTAATGTTACATCTTGTATGTACAATCTCTTTTTCATCTTTCTAGCTTACATTTTAGTTAACCTCTCCCCTACAGCTTTTGCAGCACTTGTCATAATATCCAAATTTCCTGCATATTCGGGTAAGTAGTGCCCAGCACCTACAACTTTTAAGAATATCGATGTTTTTAATCCATGAACATGTCCCAACCCCTCAATAAAAACTGGATTTGATTCAGGAATTTCCTCGAACTGCACGTCTTGATGAAGTTCATAACCTGGAACATAAGTCTGAACGCGTTTAACCATATCATTGATACTTTCGCGCACTTTGTCGGAATCAACCAACTCACTTAATGTAAATATTGTATCTCGCATAACGAGCGGCGGTTCTGCTGGATTCAATACAATAATAGCTTTACCGCGTTTGGCACCACCGATTGATTCAATTGCTTTAGAAGTTGTTTCTGTGAATTCATCTATATTGGCTCGAGTACCTGGCCCCGCTGATCTAGATGAAATGGAAGCTACAATTTCACCGTAATGAACTCGAGCCACTTGATTTACTGCTGCAACCATGGGAATAGTTGCTTGGCCGCCGCAAGTAACCATATTAACATTATCTAATGCTTCAAGCGATTCCATATTTACGGCAGGTACTAGATATGGACCTATTGCTGCTGGCGTTAAATCCACCACTTTTTTACCAGGAAACTGTTTTATTATATTGTAATTATATAGATGTGCTTTTGCAGATGTTGCATCAAACACAATTTCAATATCATTCCATTCTGGCATTTTAATTAATCCTTCTATCCCTTCATGAGTAACAGCTACTCCCATTCGATTTGCCCGAGCTAGGCCGTCTGAATTTGGATCTATTCCAACCATTACTCTCATTTCTAAAGTATCAGAATACCTTAATACTTTTATCATTAAATCAGTACCAATATTACCGGAACCAATAATTGCAACCTTCTTCTTCATCCTAATTCTATTTTAAATTAAACTTAACAGTATTCATTCCTGAGATATGCACCTCAAAAATATCTCCTGATTCACAAGGCACCATAGGTCCTAATGCTCCTGAGAGTATAACACTACCTTCTGCAATTTTAGTATTTGATATTAGTAAAGTATGAATCAACCAAAGTGCTGCATCAATTGGATTTCCCATACATGCAGCTCCATTACCTTCTGAGGTTACTTGGTTATTCTTTTTTAACTGCATCTCACAACCAACAAAATCAAAACCCGAAAAATCCTCAATTTTATCTCCTAATATAAAGTGACTCGCAGAGGCATTATCTGCGACTGTATCGACAATACGAATATCCCAATTTGATATGCGCGATCCAACTAACTCAATTGAGGGCGCAATACAGGCTACATAATTTGCTAAAAAATCTTCGCGACCCGTTGGCATTTCAAGAATTTCTTTGCTTAAAATAAATGCTATTTCACCTTCTGCTTTGGGCTGCATTAGTTCACTCATAAATACAGAACCATAATTTTCTATTTCTTTTGACTTCCAAAGAACTCCAAAATCTGGTTGATCAACCCCCAATTGCTTTTGTACGGCAAGCGAAGTTAAACCAACTTTGAAACCACAAATTTCTTCGCCTAATTGAACCTTCTTATTGGTTATAATTTTTTGAATCTCGTAAGCCAAATTTATATCATTGGCATCTATTATTTCACGAACAGGTGAACAAGTGATTTGTTTTTCTTCGGCATCCCATAAACGTTGGACTGCTTTCTGAATTTGAGAATTTTGATTCACTCAACAAAGGTAACCAATATTGAAATAAAGTAACCCCAAGGTAACATTTTGACATTGAATTAAAAATTTAATGGTGTAACGTTTTTATATAAATTGGAATAAGATCATTTTTAATTATAATTTATTGCATTTTTGTATAATCTATGAGTTTTACAGGAAACAGCGCAGAAAAACTACATCATTCTTTTAGTAATCAAGAGCCAATTGCTCAATTAAGTAAAGAGCAATCTTATAACTTGGAAACTGCATATGCAATTCAACATAAATTAGTAAATCACAGAGTTATAGAAGGCAACCCCATTATTGGAGTTAAACTAGGCTTTACTTCTAAGGCTAAAATGGAACAAATGGGAGTAAGTGATTTGATAATTGGACAACTTACGCAAGATATGTTTTGTTCCAATGGGGGTAGTTTAGACATTAATAATTTTATACATCCTCGGGTTGAGCCTGAAGTATGCTTTTTACTTTCAAAGGATATCGATAAAGTATTAACTACTGAAGAAGTAAAGAATTATGTTAGTGGAGTAGCTGCTGCCATTGAAGTTATTGATTCCAGATATGCTGATTTCAAATTCTCGCTAGAAGATGTAGTTGCTGATAATTGTTCTTCCGCCGCATTCATTACTGGTGTTATGAGCAAAGATCTACCAGATTTTGAACCCACACCCATTGAACTGCATATTAATGGAGAAGTAGTTAGCACAGGAAGCACAGCAGATATTTTAGATAATCCATGGAATTCATTATCTGAAGCTACTAGACTTGCAAAGCTTCATAACATTCCCTTAAAGGAGGGTATGTATGTTATGGCAGGTGCAGCAACTGCGGCAACTTTCATGCAAGAATCCCAAGAAATTTCAGTACATATTAGTGGACTTGAACCTGCTTTTTTCAGAGTTTGACCTAATAAATAAACAACAATATAATTTCCAATTAACATTGGGATAATCTTCCGATATGTGATTTGTATCTGAAAATTAGATACAAACACACATGAAAAAAATTAACTTCATTTTCGCATTAGTTACTTTAGCAGTTGGTATGAGTTTCACAGCCTGTGGAACAGACGAACCAACTGACAACACTAACAACAATACTTCGAGCAACGAAGTAATTGTAAGTTCAAACATTACAGCAAACACAACTTGGTTTAAAGACAAAACTTACATCCTAGCTGGTAGAATTTTTGTAGTAGACGGAATAACTTTAACCATCGAAGCAGGAACTGTGATTAAAGGACAGGCAGGTTCAGGTGCAAATGCAACAGCCTTAGTAGTTGCGCGTGGTGGAAAATTAATGGCAGAAGGAACAGCTACTTCACCAATTATCTTCACATCAATAGCAGACGAAATCAAGTCTGGTGAAATTGCTTCACCCAACTTAGAGCCAAACTTTGATGGCCTATGGGGTGGTTTAATCGTCCTTGGAAAGGCAAAAGCTTCATTGAAAGGTGATGTAACTGAAGCTAATATTGAAGGTATTCCTCCAACAGATTTAAATGGTTTCTATGGTGGATCAGATGATGCAGATAATTCAGGTGTAATTAAATACGTTTCTGTACGCCACGGTGGTGCAAACATCGGAGAAGGTAATGAAATCAACGGAATCACTTTCGGAGGAGTAGGTTCAGGAACTATGGTTGACCATATAGAAGTTGTTGCAAACCAAGATGACGGCATTGAGTGGTTTGGTGGTTCAGTTAGTGTATCTAACGCTGTGGTTTGGAATGCAGGTGATGATGCAGTGGATACAGACCAAGCATGGTCAGGTACTTTAGATAATTTTGCAGTTGTTTGTGGCGACGCTACAGACCACGCTTTAGAAATTGATGGTCCAGAAGGTTCTGCTAATGCTGGTCATACCGTTAAAAATGGATGGATTAAAGGTAATGCCGCTTCTGAATTAGGAAATTGGAGATCAAATGCACAAGGTGCATTCGAAAACTTGTATTTCTTCAACTTCGATGCAGGTATGGCTGACGGTCGTGGAGATTTTGACCTAGATGATGCTTCCGCTCCAAACTACGGAACATCTTTAACATTTGCTAATCTTGAAATTACTACTGATAGTATGGATTTAACTAAAATCTTCAAAGATGGTACAGACGCAAATGCAACGAAAGTATCTGCTCCAACAAGTGCTGGTGCTGACTTAACTGTTTTCTCAAACTGGACATGGACTGCAACAGCAGGTAACTTACAGTAATCAATCTTAGAAAAATATAAAAAAATGTCTGGGCCCGAGTTTAAACAAACTCGGGCTTTGACATAAAAAATTGCGATCAAAAAATAAAATGAAAAAAGTATTAAAAAACAGCATTCTCCTTGCCATTAGTGTGTGGGCAATAAAGGGAAATGCTCAAGATGGGATTATCCGCGGTAGATTGATTGAATCTTCTACTGCTGCTATCTTGACAGGAATTAGTATTGAAATTGATGGTGTGGATGCGGGCACTTCTGACTTGGAAGGAAAGTTTGAAGTTACGACCTCTGCAGGTAAACATTCTTTAACTTTTATGGGAGAAACTATTGCTAACACAACGGTTTCAGACATTGAGGTATCATCAGAAACTCCCACTTTACTAGGCGATATTCGCTTAAGTGCAAAAGCTCAATCAATGGGGGCGGTTTCTATTTCTGTTAAGAAAATGAACAATACCGAAGAAGCTCTACTTACAGCTAAGAAAATGGCACCTTCTATGATTGACGGAATTTCTTCTGCTAACTTCAAGAGAATAGGTGATGGCGATGCCGCTGCAGCAATTTCTCGTGTAACAGGGGTATCAGTAGATGGTGGGAAATACATTTATGTTCGTGGGCTAGGTGATAGATACACTAAAACTACTTTGAATGGAGTGGATATACCTGGTTTAGATCCAGATAGAAATACCCTACAAATGGATTTATTCCCTACCAACGTTATAGACAACATAATTGTTTCTAAAACTTTTACTGCCGATTTACCTGCAGACTTCACCGGTGGTGTCGTAGACATTGCTACAAAAGATTTTCCTGAAAAACGCAAATGGAGTGTAAATGTTGGTTTGGATTATAATCCTTCAATGCACCTTAATTCAAACTACTTAACATATAACGGAGGTAAAACAGATTTCTTGGGATTTGATGATGGTACTCGCGGCATTCCAACTCAGGGGTATAGTTTTATACCATCATACGCAGATTTCTTAAGCAATCCTAACTCTCAGAAAGGACAAGATTTCCAAGATATCACTAAGAAATTCAACCCAAATATGGGAACTCAAGAACAGATGAATTTCCTGAATGTAAGTGTTGGAACATCTTACTCGAATAGTAAGAAAATTAGTAAAAAGTACAAGTTAGGCTACAATGCTTCTTTAACTTATAAAAATAGCACTGAGTTCTATCAAGATGCAGAATACAATTTGTATGCTAAGCAACCTAGTGCAGAATTGTATGATTTAACTCCTTTGGAGCGTCAAAAAGGAAATTACGGGACCCACAATGTATTACTAGGTGCTCTCGGTGGCCTTGCTTTGAAATCCTCAGAAGACAAATTCAAATTAAACCTATTACATATACAAAATGGTGAATCAAAAGCTGGTAATTTCATTTTCAAGAATACCAACTTAGGTGCTGTTTTTGATGCACAACAATATAACATTGAATACAATCAGCGATCATTAACAAACATATTGCTATCAGGGGAACATAGCCGTAATAAAGGAAAATGGAGAGTAATTTGGAAAATATCCCCTACTCGTTCATCATTAGCCGATCCTGATATTCGTTTTACTCGTTTCAGAATTCCTGAGAATACTATTGGAACTGAAGTAGGAAAGCCAGAGCGTATTTGGAGAAATCTACTTGAGTATAATATTGCAAATCGTTTAGATATAAATCACAAGCACCGTACTTTAGGAATTGCATCTCAATTAAACTTTGGACTAGCGTATACATTTAAAAACCGTGATTACCGTATTGAGAATTTCCAAGTGACTTCTGGAAGCACTCAATTCACGGGTGATCCAGCAGAAATTTTCCTACCTGAAAACCTTGTATCAAATACAAATAAAAATGGCGTACGCTATGATGCAATGTTTATTCGAAACGGTAATATTTTTAATCCTAACGAGTTTAACGCTAATGTACATTATGCTGCAGCATACGTTTCTAACGAGTTTCATTTTAGCAAACGTTTAAAATCAGTTATTGGGATTCGTGCAGAACAATATTCACAGTTCTACACCGGAATTAACCAATCAGGATCAATTTCATTAAATAATGACCAAGTTCTTAACGACCTTGACTTCTTTCCAACGGCTAACTTAAACTATCAACTCACCAAGAATAGTAATTTAAGATTTTCATATGCCCGCACAATTGCTCGTCCGTCTTTGAAAGAACTTTCATATGCTGAAATCCTTGATCCTATTACAGGTAGAACATACATTGGCGGTAAGGCAGAGGAGTTAACAGATAATGGAACTACCGTTTTGTGGGATGGGAATTTAAAATCAACAAATATTGATAACCTAGATATTCGCTGGGAAAGCTTCCAAAAAAGAGGTGATATGATATCTTTTGGTGTATTCTACAAGGCGATGAAAAACCCAATAGAAATTGTACAATTCTTAGCTGACCCAGGTAGTTTCCAACCAAGAAATGTGGGTAATGCAACTATTTTAGGTGCAGAATTTGAAATTCGTCAAAATTTAGAAATTATATCTAGCTTATTAGATGGAATATACTTTAATAGTAACGTAACCATTACTGAGTCCAAAATTTCTATCACTGAATCAGAATTTTTGTCTCGTGACCTTAGCAAGAGAGAAGGACAAACCATTAGCCGTGAGCGTGCTATGGCAGGCCAAGCACCATATATCATTAATGGTGGTCTATCATATCAAACAAAAAATAAATCTTTAGAAGCAGGAGTATTTTACAATGTGCAAGGACCTACGTTACAGTTTGTTGGGTTTGCAAATAATACTGATGTTTATTCGGTTCCATTCCATAGCTTGAATTTCAATGCTAATTATCGCTTTGGAAAAACAAAAAATATGGACCTAGGATTGAAGGTCAGTAATATCTTGAACGACAAAAAAGAGCAAGTATTCACTTCTTATTTAGCTCAAGACCAGTACTTCACAAGGCTTGCTCCAGGTACAACAATTTCCGTGAAATTCTCTTACACACTGTAAGTTTGATCGCAAATCAATAGAGAATCAGAAAAGGGCCGGTAACTCGGTCCTTTTTCTTTTAAACTTAACATAGCAAGTCACTTTCACATATTAATTTTGTGCGATGCCTAAAACCAAAATCATACGAGATTTATCATGGTTATCATTTAATCACAGAGTACTAGAAGAAGCAATGGACTCTAATGTTCATTTGTATGATAGACTCAGGTTTTTAGGTATATTTTCTAACAATCTCGATGAGTTTTACAGAGTACGAGTTGCCACTTTAAATAAGATGAGCACGTTGCAGAAAAAAACTGCAAAAATGCATCTTGAACATAATCCTGAAAAGATTCTAGAAGAAATTGAAGATCGCACAAATCGATTTCAAAAAACATTCGACAGAACATTTAATCAAATTATACGTCAGCTAAAGTCGAAATATAATATTCATCTTAAAAACGAAAATAATATTGATCGCCATCAAAGAAAATGGGTAAGAAATTACTTTGAAGAAAAAGTAAGAACTCATATTGTTCCATTGATGATTGAGAGCATGCCATCACCTCCGTTATTGAGGGATCGCGATATTTATTTAGCCTGTGTTTTGGGTAGCACAGACAACCCAATGTTGCAACGATATGCCTTAATACAAGTTCCCGAAAGGCAAATTAATAGGTTTATCATTCTTCCGTTTTCAGGAACCGAAACCCATATTATGATGCTTGAAGATGTAATACGTTTCAATCTTAAGCACCTATTTGCGCCCTTTGGATTTAACAAATTCAGTGGACATGTTATAAAGGTAACCCGCGATGCAGAATTAGACTTTGATCAAGATTTATCATCAGATATTATCAAAGACCTGGAAAAATCATTACTCAAAAGAAAAAAAGGGAATACAACACGCTTCGTTTACGACAAACGCATTGATGAAACCCTATTAAATTACTTAGTAAAACGTCTGAATATCCAAGATTCTGCAGCTTTAATTGCCGGAGGCAGAATTCATAATTTCAAAGCATTTATGGACTTCCCAAAGTCTGTATTTAATGATATATTACCACGACCCAAACCCTTTGTCCACCCGTTATTAAAACAACCTTGTCGTATCATGGATATCATTCATGAAAGGGATGTAATGCTTCACTTTCCTTATCATTCTTTTGATAGTGTTATCGATTTATTGCGTGAGGCATCTATAGATCCATTGGTGTAAAGTATCCAAATAACAATTTACCGCTTAGCAAAAGATTCAAAGGTTATTAACGCATTAAAAAATGCAGTTAGAAATGGTAAAGATGTATCAGTTGTAATAGAATTAAAAGCGCGCTTTGACGAAGAGGCAAACCTAAAATGGAAAAGTGTTTTAGAGGAAGAAGGTGTTAAAGTTTTTGTGGGCATCCCTGATATGAAGGTTCATGCTAAATTATGCTTAATTACAAAAAAGGAATTTAACAAAATCACTCAATACGGATTTGTATCAACAGGAAACTTCCATGAAGGAACTGCAAAGGTATATGGGGATCACCTCCTAATGACTTGTAAAAAGGAGATTTTGAGTGATATGAAAATTATCTTCGACATACTCTGTTCTTCAACACCAGACCTTACACAACTGGAACATCGTAATTATCTTATCACCTCCCCTAATCAACAAAGAGAATTTTTCGTAGACAAAATTCAAAATCAAATTCAACAACCCAAGGACAAACAGTCTATAAAAATCAAACTGAATAGTCTTGTAGATCCAACATTAATAAAAGCGCTCTACAATGCCGCCGAAAACGGCTTGAATGTTGAGTTAATTATTAGAGGAATTTGTACTGCTATTACCAATCAAAAGCAATTTAAAAAACAGATACATGCAGTTAGTATTATAGATCAGTACCTTGAACACGCAAGAGTAATGATTTTTGGAAAAGGTAGTAATTGTGAGGTATTTATATCTTCTGCAGATTGGATGGTTAGAAACCTAGATCACCGTGTTGAGGTCGCTTGCAAAATAGAATCAAAAACATTCAAAGAGGAACTCCTGGATATCTTCAAAATCCAACTAAAGGAAAACATAAAGGCTCGTATATTGGACAATAAGCAATCTAATAGATATGTTCGGCAAGAAAAAAATGAAACACCCTGGAGATCGCAAATTGAAACTTATAAATATTTGAAATCCAAACGGTATAACTAATAAGTTTTTACACATTCTTTCAATGTGGTCGTAATTTATTAATTGGTTCAACTACATTTGAGAACTGTGATAATTGCAGGTATTGATATTGGTTCCAATGCTGCCCGTCTGCTTATTTCAAAAGCTACGAATTATAAAAAAGGGCAAATTGATTTTAACAAAATCAACTTAGTTCGTATTCCCCTGCAATTGGGTATTGATGTTTTTCAAAATGGTGAAATTGGTACTCAAAAGGCCGAAAACTTCATCAAAACAATGGAAACATTTAAAACCTTGATGGAAATTTATGAAGTAGACCATTATCGTGCTGTTGCTACTTCGGCGATGCGAGATGCAAAAAATGGAGAATCGATAGCAAGAAAGATTAAAAAAAGAACCGGCATAGATATCGAAATTATCTCAGGACAAGAAGAGGCTAGCATACTATATGAAAATCATTTATCTCATTATTTAGTTTCTGGAGATCGACAACTTTTCATAGATGTGGGAGGAGGAAGTACTGAAATCACTTTGTATGTTGACAATACAGTAGTTCAAAAACAATCATTTAATATTGGTACAATTCGAATGCTAAATGAACAAGTTGATGCAAATCATTGGCAAGAAATGAAATCCTTTGTAAAACAAAACATAAAGGGAATTGAGGGATTACAAGCAATAGGTAGTGGTGGGAATATCAACAAACTGTTTTCCATGTCTAAAACAAAAGAAGGCAGTCCTTTGAGTTACAGATTCATTCAACAACAACACAAGAAAATGGCTCACCTTAGTGTAGAAGAAAGAATCCATGAATTTAACCTTAGAATGGACCGAGCCTCGGTTATTGTTCCTGCTATGAATATTTATTTAAGTATAATGAAATGGGGTGACATTAAACAAATTTATGTACCCAAAATAGGATTAGCTGACGCCATTGTAAAACATCTTTATTATAGCATAAAGTAGATTTTTTCTATCATTATTTTGAATTTATTAGTACTATCTAGTAAATTGAAAAAATGACCACCCCAAAATATAAAATTGACTCATTCGAAGAGTACAATAAGGAGTATAAGAGAAGTATAGAAAATCCTATTGAATTTTGGGATGATATTGCTAATGATTTCACTTGGCATAAAAAATGGGATACTACCTATGAGTCTGATTTCTCAAAAGCAAAAACTCAATGGTTTATTGGTGGAAAATTAAATATCACTGAAAATTGTATTGATAGACACCTTACCGAAAAAGGGGAACAAGCAGCAATAATTTTCGAACCAAATAACCCAAACGACCCCAATCAAATTATCACATACAATCAGCTTCACAAGCGTGTTTGCGAGTTTGCCAATGTGTTGGTGAACAAAGGAATTAAAAAAGGTGATCGTATATGTATTTATATGGGAATGATTCCCGAGTTAGCAATTGCAGTTTTAGCATGTGCTCGTATTGGGGCAATTCACTCGGTTATTTTTGGTGGATTTTCAGCAAAAAGTATTGCAGACCGAGTAAATGACGCAGAAGCAAATTGTATTATCACCTGTGATGCAGCCAACCGTGGGAATAAGACCATCCCATTAAAATCAGTTGTTGATGAAGCATTAACTGAATGTTCAACTGTTGAAACTGTTTTGGTTTACAACCATTTAAATACAAAAATTCAGATGAAAGAAGGACGAGATCACGACTGGGTAAAAACTGTAACTGAGGTAGTTGAATCTAGGAACTCTGATTTTCCAGCGGTTTCTATGGATTCCGAAGACCCTTTATTTATATTGTACACTTCGGGTTCAACCGGCAAACCCAAAGGGGTAGTCCACTCTACGGCTGGTTATATGGTTTGGGCAAACTACACATTTGTAAATGTATTTCAGTACCAAGAAGGGCAAACTCATTTTTGTACTGCAGATATTGGATGGATAACGGGTCATTCTTACATTATATACGGACCACTTTCTGCTGGTGCCACCACTTTGATGTTTGAAGGAATTCCAACTTGGCCCGATGCAGGTAGATTTTGGGAAATTACCGACAAATATTCTGTAGACATATTGTATACTGCCCCAACGGCAATACGTAGTTTAATGACATTTGGTGATGCTCCAATCAGTGAAAAAAACCTTGATACATTAAAAGTATTAGGAACTGTAGGTGAACCAATTAATGAGGAAGCATGGCAATGGTATAAGGGTAAAATTGGCCATGGGGAAGTTCCTATAGTTGATACATGGTGGCAAACAGAAACAGGTGGTATTCTAATTTCAAACCTTGCCGGTATTACTCCTGAAAAACCAACATTTGCCACTCTACCATTACCGGGAGTTCAACCCGCTTTAATGGATGAAAATGGGAATGAATTAATTGGAAATGATGTAAGTGGAAATTTATGCATTAAGTTTCCATGGCCAGGAATGATTAGAACCACATACGGAGACCATGATAGATGCTTAAATACATACTTTACTGCTTATCCCGATAAATATTTTACCGGCGATGGCTGTTTAAGAGATGAAAATGGGTTTTACAGAATTACGGGTAGAGTTGATGACGTACTAAATGTAAGTGGCCATAGAATTGGAACTGCAGAATTAGAAAATGCAATAAATATGCATCCAAATGTTTTAGAATCTGCTATTATTGGTTATCCCCACGATATAAAAGGACAAGGAATTTATGCCTATGTAATTCATATTGGAGAGCAAGATCAGGAAACCATAAAAAAAGAAATATTAGGATATGTAACTCAACACATTGGTCCTATTGCAAAACCTGATAAAATCCAGATTGTCAGTGGATTACCAAAAACGAGAAGTGGAAAAATCATGCGACGTATACTTAGGAAAATTGCAGAAGGTGAGTTCCAAAATATTGGTGATACTTCTACCCTATTAAACCCAGAAATAGTCGATGATATTATTAATGGTAGAATTTAACGAACCTTTTTTACCCTCCTAGATTCGAGAAAATCTAAGGCTTGTGGGAACTGCCTAGACCAGGAATCTTCAGTATGATTCATTCCTGAAAATATTTGATGTTTGAAGTTTTTTGTTTGAATCTTCCCCGTACCTTTTATCATTTTCACCATATTATTATGGGAATTTGAATACATACTATCTAAAGTCTCGGTACCCGTACTTAAATACCAAATTTGCTGATTATGACCTAGTGATATTGTACTTCGGGTGTAATCAATAAAAGACTCAGGGAATGGATTGCTTTCTAAAGTAAAAATCACCGGCCAATGACTACTTAAAGCAATCATACCGCCCCATTTATTCCGGTATTTCATGCATGCATAATAACTAATCAAACCACCCATTGAAGAACCCGCAATGAAATTTTGGGAATAATGTTTATTCACTGAGAAATTCGCTTCAATCATCGGTCTCAACTCGTTCACAATAAAATCTAAATATTCGTTTGAATATATTTTATCTTGTTTATAGGCCGAAATAATATCTGCTGCTGATTTATTCATTGTGTCGCTTTGACTAACAAAATTCAATACATCCTCGGGCAGATATTCTGCGTGCCTATACTTACCAGCATTATAAATTCCCACAATAATGTATGGGGAATTACCAGACTCAATAAACTCTTTCAATGTTTCATCAATTTTCCATTCTTGACCATTCCATGTTGAATTGGCATCGAATAACATTTGACCATCATTAAAATAAATTACCGGGTAAGTCACACCAGTATCATAGCTTGGTGGTAGCCAAACATCTACAATTCTATTGCCAAAATGAGCAGAATCGAGTTCAACCAACGTGGGAGAAATAAACCAAAATCGTTTTAATACTCCGTAGTTAACTTTAACATTTAAATCACCCTCTAGTTCAATCCAGGTAGGTTGAATGTTGTTTCCATTTCCCTTTAAAGATAAATCTTCTAGTGTTAGTGATTTTGATAAATTCTCTAAAGGCTTTATAGTTTGACATTTAGAGAAATATAGAATAAGTAAAACTGGAAATATTATTCTTTGAATTGAATGAACACGCATCTCGAAAATTTAGGCGTGACAATGTTATTATTTTATTACTATTTTCGCAAGAATTAATTAAATGAAAGAATTTATTCAACAAGCACAGTTACTAAGTTCAGTTAATTACGCGAACTGGGGAATAGGGTTACTATTATTGATTTGCTACACTTTACTTTTTCAATTCCTCTTTAGAAAATATGCAATGGTTGCCTCAAATAGAACTTTATTTGCTTCAAACTTTCTTCTTTTTTCAGTTGCGATTTACTTGATTATAACCACCATTAAATCATCATTGGCCCTTTCGCTTGGGCTTGTAGGTGCACTTTCAATTATTCGTTTCAGAACAGCAATTAAAGAACCCGAACAAATAATTTTCTTGCTCGGACTAACTGCAATTTCCATATCACTAGCCGCCGAACAGTTTATAATTAGTACGATAAGTGCAATAGTATTTTCCATCATTGTAATTACGCGCTATAATGCGACCTACAAAAAAACCGATCTACAAAGTGATTATTTAATGATTTACTTCGAATGCTCCGATAACAATCAAGCTGACCGTTGCATAGATGATATCATGAAGAGCGATTCAATTTATGAGTTGTCAAACTTTGAATACAGCGAGAACAAGAATTATAGACTGCTCTTTAAAATTCAAAATGGAAATTTTGAAATGATTCGAAAGATAACTGAAATATTAAATCAACATAAAATTCAAGAGCCAACCGTTAAGTTATCTAGCTCAAATGCTTAGATGAGAATAAATCGAACCTCACACAAAGGTGTTCTCACCTATATTTTATTACTAATTCTAACTCCAATTGGAATTCTAGAGGGTGTATCTTTGCTTAAACACAACTCACATATTTGGGAATTAACCCAAAAAGTATTCGATAAAGATCATATCCAAAAAGGCTGGAATTTAGAAAAGTATTTCAAGGAAAAACAAATTACCGGCACAATTATCACAGACTCAATTAAGGTAGAAATGGACCCGTTATCTTATGGGGCTCTTATTAATGAGTGGAAAGTAAATTATAAAAATAAGCATCGATTGGATGGCACCCCTTGGATAGAGAAAAAAAGTAAATTCAAAGCCCGAATTAAGAGTAACTCCGGTCTAAAATGGTCAAATAGCAAACTTGGTTTAACAGGTATGTGGGAAGATCATCATGGACATTTAGATCAACTCTCACTCAAAATAAAATTGAAAGGTGATAAACGCCTTGATGGTGAGAAAAACATCAACCTAATTAGACCAATTACTCGAAATCTTTTCATTGACGAGCTTGCAAATAATATTTACAACGAACTTTTTGACGGTATCAAAATTTGTTACAAACCATACATTGTTACATTTAGAAAACAACTACCCTATTTGTTACTTCGTGAGGATGATTTAGGAAAATTTCTAATTGAAAGAAATAGAAGACGTGAAAGCGTAATATTTGAAAAAGGGTTCGGCGGGCCATTAAAAAACCTACCAGGAATTGAAGATCTATCTGTAGATGGCGATTTCAATTATGAACTCGGGGATAAAAATAAGCAAAATGAATTGGCTATAGAGATCAGCCGTGTTTTCAATAGCGATACAAACGAATTATTCAATCGAATAAACCATCAACAATTAATGGGAGTGCTAGCTACCAGTATTGTTTATAGCAGTTGGCATAATATGGTAGATATCAATTTGCATTGGTATTACAACCCTGTTAATGATAAGTTTGAACCAACAATTCGTGAAATCCAATGGGATCCAAGAATTTCTTTTCCTAAAAACAAGGGCAACTTCAATGATCGCAAGAATCATTATAAGCTCTGGTTTAACTTTTTTGACACTTGTATTTCACATCAGGTATCGTCATTTCCAGTGGTATATTACAGGTATTATTTACAAAAAGATTCAAATCAATTTTATGCCGATTTAGATCAAGCAGTAAGGAAGGTTTCTTTATTAAGTATTCAAAAATTAGAAAAAGAAAATCAATTCCGCGATCCAATTGTCAATTACACAAATTTTGAAAGAGAAAGATTAAAAAGTTATAGAGAAAGAATCATTAAAAGCAGCAAACGCTTCACCTACACGCCAGCATACAGAGTCAACAAGAACTCTACAATTATAGAAATTATTAAATGGAGAGGAAAAATATCTCTTGATACATTCCTTACCATCAGTAAAGACCAAAAATTAATAATAGAAGCGGGTAGCGAAATACAGTTTACAGGAAATAATTCTGGAATAATTATTCATGGAGAAATAGAAAGTAAAGGTGATTCAAATCATCCCATTCTATTTATAGCTAAGGATTCAAATACACGTGCGAGTATTTTTATGGAATCAGATAAGAGTTTAAGTTTTAATTACTGTAAGTTCATAGGCCTATCAAGCCTCAAAAAAGGCATCTGGAGTTTACCCTCGGCTGTTACCGCGCATAACTCTCACAAGGTGAAATTCACGAATTGCACATTCCAAGAGAATCGAATTGGAGATGATATGCTCAATATTTTTGGATGCAAAAATTTCAAAATCGAAAGCTGCAGTTTTCAAGATATTTTGAGTGATGCGTTTGACTCAGATTTTTCTTCAGGCAGTGTCAGCAATTCCAAATTTATTTACATTGGCAATGACGGCGTTGATGGTTCAGGAAGTGATATAAATATAATCAATTGCACATTCAACCAGATAAAGGACAAAGCTATTTCGGCGGGTGAAAAAAGTAATTTTAGAGTTGTAAAATCATCCGTTCGTAATTCGGAAATCTGCTTTGTTAGTAAAGACCAATCTAGTTTAAATGTTACAGATTGTCAGTCCAACCAGAATAAACTAGATTATGCTATTTTTCAAAAGAAACCAGAATATGGTTCAGCAAAATTAAATACAGATATTGACCTAAATAAATCTAGGTATTTAATTCAAAACAACAGTGCTATAAATCATGCAGGCGGCAAGATAACAAGAGTTAAAGACGTAGAATCTAAATTATATGGGAATGAATTCGGAGCAGCCACAAAAAAATAGACTATTACGACTCCTAGATTGGATAAGGCCTACCGCATATGGTACACCTTACCGCTATGAGAAAAAATTCATCATTCCAATTCAGAAACTGCCGCATTTGGAAATGCTATTATATCGAAAAGGTTGTAGTACTTTATTTCCTAGCAGATGGATAAACAACCTGTACTGCGATACCTATTCTGGCCAATCTTTAAATGAAAATATTGAAGGATTTAGTGATAGAACAAAAAATAGATTTAGATGGTATGGCGATACATTTGGCATTATTGAGGTTACTGCAGAACAAAAAATAAAAAGTGATGATGTTAATAGAAAAAACTGTGCCAAATTGGGAGAGTTTGAGTTCAATAACTTCCAAGACATTCCAAGATTCTTTGAATCCTTGAAAAATAAACTTCGCAATCTTCCCATGGAAAATAACTTCTTAAGTATAGAGCTACAAGAACCCAATTTAATTAATCGTTATCAGCGTAAATATCTTACCAACTTAAACGGTGATATACGCATAACCTTAGATACCAATCTTAGTTATTACAATATCATAACTGGTTTGCAATCTAGGCAAACAAATTTTTGTATAGTGGAGTTGAAATGTTCCTCTAATTCTCCAATTATTGAAGATTTGCTCCCCTTACAATTGAGCAAGTCATCCAAGTTTGTAGAAGGTATGTTAACTACAGATCCAAAGGAATCTACTGAATTCCTTTAATTCAATAACTTCCCAGAAAGTCTTAACATTTGGTAGCGTAATAAAACTAAGTTTAAACGACTTTGAGTAATTGCCAACCTCGACTGTAATAAACTAAGTTGATTTTCACGAACTTCAGTATAACGCAACTGACCATTTTTGAATGCTTCTAATGATCGAGTAACATTTAACGCGGCTAGAGATTCTCGCTTCTCCTGCAAAAGAATACTTTCCTCTAATACTTTTTGGTCTAATAAAGCATCCATTAATAATTGTTGAACTTGAAGTTCGGTATTTTGCTTAGTTAATTGTGCAACTTGCTCCTGAATTTTAGTGTTTTTTATAGCAGTTGCTAACTGTAAACCATTAAAAATTGGCAACGATAATGACGCAGATCCACTCAAACCATCAGTTTGCTGTGCTAAAATAATCCCTGCACCATTCTGAGATGAATTATATCCATAGTTAAGGTTAATAGATAAAACTGGCAGCCTTCTACTGTTTGCAAGCTTTGTGTTTTCCAATGCCATCACCTGATTAATCTGTGCAATTAAAATCTGTGTATTATTCTGAATAGAATTCTTTATCTCTTCATTTGATCCCAGCACAGGTACTGGTACTTCATTTTTAATTTTTAATTCAGTCTCTATATTAACCCCTAGCAATACTTTCAATTTGTTCAACTCTTTATTCAAAGAGTTTTCTATTTGAATAAGTGCTAGGCTATCCGTTCCCAAATCCACTTGAGCAGCGCTTACCTCAATGGAGTTTCCAACACCTGTTTCTTTTCTGTAGTTACTATATTCTAATCGCTCCTTTGAAATCTGAATATTTTCTATTGCTAGTTTCTTTTGAACATATAACTGTTCTACTTGTAATACAGCGGCAATTGCCTCCATCACAGAATTTTCACTAACTAGGCGCGACTGTAATAAGGAAAGTTGATATTGGTTCTGCAAATTCTTGTATGTACTTACTCTACCAAAACCATTAAACAAGGTATAATTCAAACCTATATTGGCACCAATTGCTGTATTCTCAGCACCATCACGTTCCACGGTTGGTAATCCACCAGCAAATTCTAACCTCGTATTATTTTTACTGTAACTACCGTTTCCATTAAGTGTAACACTAGGGAAATATCCTGCTTGACCTTTTGTTGCTAGACTTGCATTCTGTTCTGTAAACAAACCTTGTATTTGTATATTGTAGTTATTCTTTAGAGTAGCGGTTACTACATCTTGCAGAGATAAACTATCTTGTGAATATGCCGTCCCGGCAAACAACACAAACGACAATAAACTATTCACCCTCCAAATCATATGATTCATTAATTAATTCTTTTACTGCAGGCTCTACCGATTCTGCCGAGGGCATTTCTCCTGCATTCCAAGCCCATCCTAAATAGCACTTAATATTATTCCATGCAGAAAGGAAAACTGGTAATAAAATTAAAGTTAGCATAGTTGCAATCGCTATTCCGTATGCCACAGAAATAGCCATTGGTATTAAAAATTGAGCTTGAAAACTCTTTTCCATAATCAAAGGTGCAAGACCTGCTATGGTGGTCATACTGGTTAAAAATATTGCTCTAAACCTAACATAACCCGCTTGATATACGGCATCTTTAAATTTATACCCCTCTTTCAGAAAGCTATTCATTTTACCCACCAATACTAAGGAGTCGTTTACAATAATTCCAATTAAAGCAACCACCCCCAAGAAACTCAAAATACTCATTTGCTGCCCATGAATAAAATGTCCCCATGCTACACCAATTAATGAGAATGGAACTAATAACAGCAAGATTATTATCGCTTGGGCAACACTTCTGAAAGTGAATGTTATTATTGCCAATATGCTTATTAATACAAAAGGCAGAGCAAATTTTGAAGATGCTTGAGTTTTTGCAGCCTCACGATTTTGACCTTCAAAAAGTGGTGTTATACTCGAATACTTAGCTAAAATGTTTGGAATAATGTTAGCCTTAATTTGACTTATAACAACCGGTGCACTCACCATTTTAGAACTTAATTCTGCCTCAATAGTTATTTGTTTTTCTCCATCTAAGTGATCAATATCCACAACCCCACGCGCAATTTTCATGGTTGCCAATTCCTTTAAAGGTATTAATTGTCCAGAAATGGATCTAATTCTCATGTCCTCCAATTGTTGAATGCTTGATCTCTGATTTTCATCATATCGTACCCAAACCTTGATCTCATCTTTACCACGTTGTAGCCGTTGTGCTTCATAGCCGAAATAACCTCTCCTCACCTGTGCCATCAATTGTGCCTCCGTAAAACCCATTGAATATGCTTTATCAGTGAGTTGAATATCAATTTCTCTTCTTCCCTGCTGAACACTCTCAACCACATCTTTTAATTCAGGAATTTCTTGCATTTCTTTTTTCAATTCATTTTTTGCAAGCTCCAATTCTACTGGATCGCTACCTAAAAAAGTAACTGACACTGGCTTACCAAATGCACTGGCCGTACCGTAGGTTAGTTTATCGGCATTTTCAATTGGCCCTACCTCATCCCGAAACATACTTGAAAGTTCATCACTGCTATACTTTCTAAATTCGCTTCCAATTAATATAGCTTTAACTTCACCTTCATTAGTAGCTGGACCCACTTTGCGCTCTATATTAACAACAATATCCTTGCCATTTGGGTCTTCCTTTTTAATTCTATCATTTACTTTCCAAATTCCTCTCTCAATCTTTTCTAATTCCACATTAGTAAGGGATTCATTTGTTCCCGGAGGAAGATTTAATACCACTGGTATTTCATTTCGCTCAAGATTTGGAAAAAATGTAAACTTTATATGCCCGCCTTTAATAGCACCAATAGTGATAATGAATAAACCAACAGGAAATAAAAACGCAAATATTTTATGATCAAGACAGAATCTTAAAATTGGCGCATAAAACCTATCTCTCATTAAGTACATAGCTTTATCTGTAAAGCGTTCTAGCCAACTTTTTGAAGTTTTATCTGTATTACGTAATGCTTTTGAATGCGCTAAATGGGCAGGCAAAATAATTAATGCCTCTATCATTGAAACAAATAAAGTAGCAATGACTACAAACGATAGCTCACTGAAAAAATCACCTGCTCTTCCATCCACCAAGAAGAAAAAGCTAAAGGCAACCATTGTTGTTATAATAGCACTAAATACAGCTGGTAAAACTTCCATCGTACCATCGATTGCCGCCCTTATCGCACTTTTACCTTTTTCAAAATGATAGTAAATATTTTCTGAAATCACTATTCCATCATCTACTAAAATACCTATCACTACTATCATCCCAAAAAGTGAAATCACATTGATTGTAACGCCAGCCCAAAGTGCCAAAATAAACATCCCTAAAAATGATACGGGCAATCCCATTGCAACCCAAAAAGCAATTCGTATGTTTAAAAACATCGATAAAAGTAATAAAACGAGAATCACTCCAATAGCACCATTCTCAAATAACAATTGCTTACGTTCGTTGAGTGTTTCGCTCTGGTCCTTTATTAGTGTAGCTGTTAATTCTGGATTTCTTTTGGTAAATTCTGTAAAGTACTCATTTACATAAACCGCATTTTTAAGTAAATCCTCTCTATCGGTACTCTCAACTAGTACCTCTACTCCGGGCTTCCCGTTAATAAAAATCCTATTTGGGTCTTCAGCCCATTTATCAGTTACCGTTGCAATATCTTTTAATCTTACTAAGTTTCCGTTGGCTGCGGTTTTAATTACTAAACCTTCTACCTCTTTGGCGTAGTATCCTTTATTTCTACTTCGCACTAATAATTCTTCTTTGGAAGTTTTTACCGTACCACCGGTTATATCTATGTTTGATGACCTTAATAATAAACCAGCTTCTTCGATAGTAAAGTTAAATCGTCTTAGCGCTTCGTCGTCAAAAGAAACTTCTATTTCCTCTTCTGGGAAACCCTGTAATTTTACTTTAGATATTCCTTCATGTTTCAACAAATCTTTTTCGACCTGACGCGCATAATCCTTCAATGCATGTAAGGAAATATTGTTGCCCGTAATTGCATAGTTAATTGTAAAAAAGGTGTTTTCTCTAAGAAAAACTATGGGTTTTTCTAGGTCGGTAGGGAAATTATTAATTCCATTAACTGCATTTTGAACATCGTCTAAGGCAGTGCTAGTATTATATCCTTTTTCTACCTCAACAGTTACTAAACCCGAATTTTCCTTGCTTTTAGAAGTAACTCGTTCAATCCCACTTACTCCTTGAAGCTTTTCTTCAATTATTCCAACCACACCCTCTTCAATTTCTTCTGGAGAAGCTCCTGGATACACTAATTGAACATTAATTATTCGACTCTCTACTAAAGGAAAAAAGCTTGCTGTTAACTTTGTATAAGCGATAAATCCAAAAACAGTAATAATTGCCAGTAAAGTATTTACCGAAACAGGATACTTAATAAAATAAGCTATGAGCTTTTTCATGTTACTTCTCGATTATCGAAGGTATTACTTTCATAGATTCAAAAGCACCCGAGATGTTATTTAAAGGAATCAAATCTCCATCCTCAACACCAGAAATTAAAGCCATCTCTCCTTGCACTGAGTATAGCTTAACTGGCTTCTTAACTAAAGTAGAATCTGAATTTCGAACGATGAAAATTGTTCCATCCTCATTAATCATATCTCTCGAAATTAGGAAAGAATTATTAATCGAAGCACCGTTTATCCTTGTACGCAAAAATTGGCCTTCCCTAACTCTTTTATCCGATATACTCAAATATACACTAACCAATTGTGTACTGCCTTCAACTACCTCATTAATCCTGCTAATAGTACCCCAAACAACTTCACCAGCATCTGTATATAATTGAATTTTTGAGGTCTTTTTTAAATATACCAATTCTTCTGGTGTAACCGATGTCTCTAGCTCATAGACTCCAGGTTGTACAAATGTTCCAATCTTTTGCCCCGCTCTCACTAATGCACCTGGTTCAATTAACGCCTCACTTAGAATCCCACTAAATGGTGTAATGATATTATATTTTGATAGTCGAACTTCTTGAGCTTGTATAGAGTAGTAACTATTAAGTATATTCCGAGATGCTAGAAACTGTTTTAATTTAGGATTATTAGAATTAGGTAAAACGGGAAGCTTTGTGTTAGGGCTCAATGCAGAAGCAAAATTCTTCCAATTATCTACCTCCTCCTTGTAATCAATTTGAATATCAGGGAGAGCCTGACTAATCAAACCGAGTAATGAACTTTTCTGAGCTTTCAGTTGAACTGCAAGTTCTTCATCATTCATTTTCACTAAAACCTCACCACTATTAAAGGAGGTTCCCTCTCTATACGATTCATTTTGTAGAACGCCATTAACTTCAGCAAAAACATCAAACCTTCTGTATGCTCTTAACCGACCACTGGCCTCCACGCTAAATGTATTTACCCCTAATTCTAAGGGCTTTACACTAACAGTTTTTATTCTGAAGGATATTTTGGGCGGTTGCTTTTTTGTGGGATTGGAAAGTTGCTTAGACACTATCACACTTAAGATCACCACAAGAAGACCAAGTATAATTGATCTCACCAAGGTTTTTTTCCCTTTTAACATGATTTTTTAATTGAAAAGCGAATTTAACTCGCGTTGGATGTTTTAGGTTAAAAATTTGACAAAAAATCAATTTAGAGCCACTAAATTAGGAGTAATTATTATTTATAAAATAAATCAACATTGAAATAATTAACATTTTATTTATCAGAAAAGGTCTCATTTTAGCTTGTATTAAGTTAATTTTGCTTCAATAAAAACATCATAAAAAATTATGTCATTCGTAGGAAAAAAATTCCCAAACATTACCGTCCCAGCAATTTCAGAAATGGGCGATGAATTACAAATCAACGTATTTGAAGAAGCTACAAAGAACAAAAAGAAAGTAATCTTATTTTGGTATCCTAAAGACTTCACTTTTGTTTGTCCAACTGAATTGCATGCATTTCAAGAAGCTTTGCCAGAATTTGAGAAAAGAAATACTATAGTTATTGGTGCTTCCTGTGATACAAACGAAGTGCACTTTGCTTGGCTAAATACCTCCAAAGATAATGGGGGTATTGAAGGTGTTTCTTATCCCATTTTAGCAGATACTACAAGAAACCTTTCTAGCGTTTTAGGAATCTTAGATATTGATAGCTCTGAATACAATGAGGAATTTGAAACATATTTATACAATGGTTCAAATGTAACTTACCGTGCAACATATCTAATCGATGAGCAAGGAACTGTGTTTCATGAAAGTGTAAATCACATGCCATTAGGTAGAAACGTAAATGAATACCTTCGATTAATCGACGCATTCACCCACGTCCAAGAAAAAGGTGAGGTTTGTCCTGCAAACTGGGAAGAAGGAAAAGATGCAATGAATGCTACTAGAGATGGAGTTGCTGATTACTTAAAATCACACTAAAATATTCAAATTATGTTCCTAGAACTTGAAACGGATACTCTATCTGAAGTAATTCAAAACAACCCAAAAGTGATGGTTCAATTTTCCGCATCGTGGTGCGGAAACTGCAGAATCATGAAGCCCAAATTTAAAAAAATGGCTTCTGAAAACGAGGATATAACATTTGTAGTGATTGATGCTGAAAAAAATCCAGAATCAAGAAAACTGGCAAGTGTTACAAATCTCCCAACATTTGCCGCATTTAACGGAGGTTCTTTAGTGGAACAAACGCAAACAAATAAGGCAGATGTTTTGGCAGAATTGGTATCTAAAATCGCTTAGTTATGAAAATCCCAGTTATTAAACATCTAACTGAATTCATTGAACAAAAAGATGCAGATTTCATTGAAGAAACTATAGAGGTACTAGAGTCGCTTACGGAATTACCAACATTAAAAGATGAAGAGTTAGATGTAATTGGAGAATTAATCTCTAACCTTTACGGTGCTCTTGAAGTTCAAAAATCCATTCAAAATGGTGAATCAAAAAAAGATGCACTTAATGGATTCATGAAACGCGTACTAGGTTCAATTGACAAGTAATTTGGAACTAAACTTAGATAAAAAGAGGGATTAAAACCTCGCTTTTTTTATTTTTCGAACTTTTTGTTTTACCAATTGTTTATTCTAAGTGTTGATTTGACACTTTTTTTTTTAATTAATATCATGACCAACATTACAGCCGGAATTGAATCTTTTGGAATTTATATACCTCAAAATTTTGTGGATATTGAGGAATTAGCAATTGCCAGAAAAATAGAACCAAATAAGCTCACCAAAGGATTAGGCCTTAAAAAAATGTCTATTCCTAGTTCATTTGAAACAACTCATTTCATGGCAAAAGAGGCTATTTTAGATTTAATTGAAAATCATCAAAACACTTGGGATTGGTCAGAAATTGACAGAATTTATCTAGGAACTGAAAGTGCCGTGGACTTCGCAAAACCTACTATTACTTTCATACAAAATGACCTTGAAATTAAATATAATACTAGCCTAGAACATGTAGATTTTCTAGATATGACATTCGCTTGTATTGGTGCTATAGATGCACTTCACATTTGCCTAGATTATGTAAGATTGAGACCCAAAAAAAAATGTCTAGTAATCGCATCAGACATTGCTAAATACGACTTAAATTCAGGTGGTGAATATACACAAGGGGGCGGCGCTGTAGCATTATTAATTTCAGCAGAGAATTCAATAATCACATTTGACAATAATGTAGGCACAAGTACTCAGTCAGCTTTTGATTTCTACAAACCAATACAAACATTCAATAAAGAAAAATTAGCCCAAGCGTTATTGCAAAGCAATGGCGTGAATAAGTTAAAAAAATATCCGAGCAAAACGAATAAAGAAAAATCATATTTAGAGGGTTTAATTTCGAGTTTTTGGGACTTACCAGAAGAAACAATTTCAATACACAGAAAAGCGCCAGTTTATGATGGCAAATATTCGAATGAATGTTACATCAATAGAATTGAAAGTGCCTTAAATATGTTTAGCAAAGTGAGTCAATTAAATATTGAAACGACGGATTCTTGGATTTTCCATTTGCCCTATGCATACCAAGGCAGGAGATCTGCTGTTAATATGTGGGTCAAATATTTTGCCGAAGACAACCGGGATATTCAAGATAAACTGGGCTACATATGGAAAGAAAAGCCTGAAAAAAGAGATTCAGAAGATTATAACAATTGGATAAAATCAATTTCAAAATCCAGTCCGTACATCGAATTTGTTCAAAAACATATTGCACCTTCAGAAAAAATGTCTTCTGAGATAGGTAATATGTACACTGCATCTATATTTATGGCAATGTTAAGTGCAATTGCTTTTTCTCAAAACAATTTGCAAAATCTAATGTTTTTAGCCTATGGTTCAGGTTCTAAGTCTAAAGTTTTTCATGGCAAAATCACTAAACGTATGTCGTCGGAATTAATTAAAAACAGACTTTTAGAAGGCATTAAAGATAGACAACGAATTTCTGTAGAAGAATACGAAAAACAACATTCGTTATAATTTAGAATTTCTCTTATTAATAAAATACGCACTTTTGCATATGGAAGAAAATTTTCCTTGCCCCAAATGCAACTGTGCGTATACTTACCCTATGGATCACCTATGGATTTGTCCAGAATGCGCTCATGAATGGAATCCTGAAGAAAAAAACCAAGACTCTGATACTCTACTTGTAAAAGATTCAAATGGAACACAATTAGTTGATGGCGATACGGTAATAGTAATCAAAGATTTACCAGTAAAAGGAGCTTCTAAACCAATTAAAATGGGAACTAAAGTCCCAAATATCCGATTGGTAGAAGGCGATCATAATATTGATTGCAAAGTTCCTGGATTTGGATCAATGGGCTTAAAATCTGAATTTGTAAAGAAGGCCAACTAATCTTCTGATCCGTCTAATTCCAACAACTCACTTCCACCTTCAATAAAGTCTTCCGAAACTCCTTGTGGAAGTCCCTCAATATTTTTCAGCTTAGAAATCATCATACGAGTTCTAGTTCCCACAAGTGTGTCTATTTCTTTATTGGCTTCATTTAATTTCTTTTGAGCTTTTTCTAGCACCCCACCAAACTTGGTAAATTCAGTTTTTACTGCTCCCAATACTTTCCATACCTCTGAACTTCGTTTTTGAATAGCTAATGTCCTAAACCCAATTGCAAAACTGTTTAACATAGCTGCTAATGTGGTTGGTCCAGTAATAATAATTTTATAACTGGATTGAATATCTGTTATTAATCCAGGTTCACGAACAACTTCCGCGTATAGACCTTCCGTAGGTAAGAACATCACAGCAATGTCCGTTGTATTCGGTGGGTCGATGTATTTATTATGAATATCTTTGGCGAATTTTTTTACTGAATTATAAAGTGCCTTTCTTGCTGCCTCAAGACCAGCAGCATCATTTTCCTCAGCGGCATTTTGCAATCTTAAATAATCATCTTGAGGGAATTTTGCATCTAAAGGAAGATATACCTCTTCACCTTCATCGTTGCCTGGTAATTTAATTGCAAATTCTACCAAGTCGTTACTCCCCTTTTTGGTTTTAACATTCTGATCGTATTGTTCAGGTGCTAAGATCTGTTCTAAAATATTGCCCAATTGATATTCGCCATATACGCCTCTAGTTTTTACATTAGATAAAACCTTTTTTAAATCACCAACACCAATAGCCAAAGTTTGCATTTCACCTAACCCCTTTTGCACCGCCTCTAAACGTTCACTAACCAATTTAAAAGATTGACCTAGTCGCTCCTCTAAAGTTTTATGCAACTTCTCATCTACTGTCTCGCGCATTTTATCCAACTTTAACTCTGTAGTTTTTACTAGTTCGTCTTGCTTTTGGGACATAGAATCAAACTTCTTACCTTGTGATTCAGTAAAGTCCTTGAGTGAGTTACTTAATTCTGCTCTATTATCTTTGGCATTTTGATTCAAGCGCTCTAATAATTTATCTAAACGATCCTCTATTGTTTTCGACAACCTTACTAAATTAGAGTTCAACTCTTCACGATTTATTTTCAAAGATTCATTTAATTCTGACCTATTTTCTCGCATTTCAACCCGAATTAACTCTTTGATTAATTCATTTTCATGAGAACCTTTTTTTGTACTTTTCCTTCCAACAATAAAAGCGATACTTAATATCAATAAAAGGACGCTCAAAATGATTTCAATATTCGTCATAGGTTTTAATTTGTTCTTTTTACTTTGCTTTCTAAGATAAGCAAAATCCTTTAAAAAAGAGAGATTTTTCTCCAGATTTAACTGATATAAATTATATTAAATAATTTATTACGTAATAGCAATGTGTTTCAAGGCAATCCTGACAGAATGGTAAATTGGGAGTATGTAAGATGGAATTTCACGGCTCAAACCACGTATGTCATCTCCACCTATTTTCAATTATCACTGAACTATTATTATTACAAATACGAAAAGGAGTTATTATTACTAGCACCTGTATATAAAGATTATTTTATTCGATTAGGGGTAATGCTTTAAGTCTAAAATTGAGGATTAAATTCTTATTAGTTGAGGATTAAATTCTTATTAGGTTACAGAATTAAATTTTGGTTTTTATTCAAATACATGTAATTTTATTTTTTTAAAAAATTAGATCATGACACAACAAAGCCAAACTGATTACAAAGAATTATTACGCATCCCCTTTGTTTTGCTTTATTCAGCCCAGTCCTATGACATGGCAGATGAAGGAGAAGCAAAACTTATTCCTTCCTTCAAATCATATATTGAGGCAAAAACAAATGTTGAAGTAAATGAAAAACAACTTATTCAAACTCTTAGTGATCTTCACCAGGAATACAACTATTATTCACCAGAAGAAGTATATGATACACTATCAAAATCCTTCTTTTCACTAGAAAATTCTAAGAAAACTGAATTATTGAAATTAACCTATGGCATTATCATAGCCGACGGAAAAATCACTAGAAATGAAGTACAATTTCTTGCTGAAATAATTAAAGAAGCTAAGATCGATCTAGTCGACATAATTAAATAAAATACTCTCGGGACTTCGAATGAGTTTTTTCAAAGCATCCGCCAGAGCAGGATTATTAACACTATTCTCATTTTTTTGGATATCCTCAGCATATGCCAAAATAAAAAATGATAGTTTGGTAGCTGGAATTTTCATTGATAAAATTCACGCAATAGATTACAAAGAAGGATATTTTTCGGCTACTTTTCGCATTTGGGTAATTAGTCGTTCAGAGCCGTATGACTTGCAGAACTTCCTAAATGTTAAAAATGCGAGAAATACAATTCTCAGCGATTATCGTAAAAATGAAAAATTCAACTTTGAAAGAAGAGACATCAGGGTACTTTCTGAAATTAAGGTATATACCGAGATTTCACAGAATTTCAATGTTCAAGATTACCCATTTGATAAAGAAAAATTAATTGTTGAGGTTGAACTAACCAAAGGTGATGCATATAATCAAAAATTAATCCTCGACAATCTCAAGGAAATCATCAAACCACAATCACTACCCAATGACTGGAAAGTAAAATCTCAAGAAGTAGCAAAATCCAATCGAGAACAATTAGGAACCGCTGGTTTTTCAGGATCGGGAGGTGCCTTACATAACGGAATAAAAGCCTCAATTTCTGTTGATAGGGGTACGGTATGGATGTTTATTAAGTTATTTTCAGCTCTTATTATTTCGTTTTTGATTGCTGCAATCAGCATTTTTATACCGAACCATAAATACGAACCTAAATTTTCTCTTATTCTTGGTGGTTTATTTGGTGTGATTGGTAATAAATATATTACAGATGGCTTACTGCCCGAAGTTAGTGAATTACATCTTTCTGACAAGTTACACTTAACCACCATATTGTATTTGCTCGTTATTACAATTATTACCGTTGTTCGAGCTTGTAAACCGGATGAATATGAAAGTCCAATAAAAAAAGACTTTCTTCTTTTTGGATATTGTGTTCTAAGCTATTGTTTGATTTGCCTTTACTTTGTTTTTGGATGATGAAATATTTAAGTATAACTAATAAAATCAATCTTCTATTCATATTATGTATTCTCGCCTCTTGCCAATCGAGACTAGATCAGTTTGCAGAAAATGGACCAGTAAGAGATACGCTAAATAGCATTATCAAAAAAAATGAGCTTGATAAAACGGTTATTAAGCAAATAGAAAATGAAAATAATATTTTACAATTAAACGTAACCACGGAAATCGGGCTGCAATTTGTGATTAATAAAATTCCATTTAGAAGCAACAATGAAAGAATTTTAAAAATGAATGATAAGCCATTGATAATTGGCGAATTATTTAAGGATAAAGAGAAAAAAGGAGAATACACAATTGGCTTTAGTGAAGTAGATTTTGGTGAATTACTATTAGAAATCAACTCAAATAATATTGTTTCTCACTATCTCCTATCATTAAAACCTAATTTAGTAACAAACACGATGGAGTCATTATACAGGATGGTTGAAGTGGAAGAGTCCGTAAAATTGTTTCCATTAGATTCTCTTATTCATCAAAATCAGTACAACATTAATATCGCGCGAGAATCATATCCAAACGTAAATAATAAAATCAAATCCAATGATTCTGCTTTATACAGTCAATTGATTGAGTTAGAGCGTCAAATTGAATCCAATTCAACCAATGCAAAATCCTTCCAAAAGCTAGGTGAATTGTACATTGAAACAAACCATGAAGAATTGTACAACACCATTAATCGGTGTTTTATTCAGTCTTTAAATTTAGGAAATAACGGTATCTCATTAATCTATTCATTGGCTTATTCTGAATTCCTTTTAGGAAATTATGACAAGGCAACTGACTATTATATTAAAGCGACTCAAAGCGGTTGGACTAATGATTATTACGATCTCCATGATCGTTTAGAGGTTTATTTACTTAGAAGAGGTTATTAAATCTTTACAAAAAAATTAAATTTAAGAATATTAATTCAAAACACTACCTTTGAGGGCTGATTGAGAAAAGACACTCTCCCTTTAATTGGTTTTCCGTATTTTGGGCGTTTCTTTATCTATCAAGCCCAATTAGTATAAAATGAATATATATGTATCTAACCTGAATTACAGAACAGGTGACCAAGAACTAGAGCAATTATTTGCTGAGTATGGAACTGTAAGTTCCGCAAGAATTATTAAAGATCGTGAAACTGGAAGATCTCGTGGATTTGGATTCGTTGAAATGGATTCAGACGAAGAGGGTCAAAAAGCTATTGATGGTCTTAATGGAACTGAATTTAAAGAAAGATCCATCACCGTATCTGTTGCCAAAGAACGTACAGAACGTCCTGAGCGCAATCGTTATTAATTTAAAAAGGAATAAAAGCCGCCTAAAATAGGCGGCTTTTTTTGTATAAAAACTATAAACCGCGTACATTTAGACTGCATGGCAAAATCCCAAACCACATTCTCCAAAAAAGAAAAAGAAAAGAAAAGACTTCAAAAACGTCGCGAAAAAGAAGAAAAGAAAGCGCAACGTAAACTAGATAACAACAAGGGCAAATCATTAGAAGACATGATGGCCTATGTTGATGAATTCGGAAATATTTTGGACACTCCTCCCGATCCAGAAGAAAGAGAGGAAATAAATGCTGAAGATATTTCTGTTAGTGGTTACCAGGTACAACATGCAGAGGTTTCAAATACCCGTAAAGGTAAATTAACCTATTACAACGATGAAAAGGGATATGGTTTCATCACCGATAGAAAGTCCCAAGATCGCGTTTTTATGCACATCAACAATTGTGTAGATGAAATCAAACTAAACGACGACGTAGAATACGAAATTGAAAGAAGCCCCAAAGGGGAATCTGCAATTAACGTTCGGAAGATGTAGTTATTATTAAAATATCTTCTGTTTTACCATCAAGAACCAACCCTCAGAATTTATATAAATTCCATTTAGTAATTTAAAATCAGCTTTATAAGTATGAGATTAGTTTCTGGAGTTGTGTATTCTATACTAAAGCTATAACTTTGAAACTATACAAATTATTCAGATGAACTATTCTTACAAACTGATCTTTGATCAAAATGATCTGCAAAAGAGTAAAAGTGTTCAACAAATGAGAACCGCCATTCAAAATAAACTATCTCTTGTCAATATGTCATCTAAGGTAAATTTAGGCACCAAAATCAAGAGATGGTTCTCTAAATAAACCTCAGGTTCACTTATCAATTTTGAGAAAAAATCTCGAAAACAAGGTTGATAAAAAGGTTCAATAGTGTTCAAAATGGAGAAATTACTTCGGCGTTTTGAAGACTACTCGAATTTACAAATAAAAGGTACAAATAAGGTACAAAAATGATCAAAACAACCTATTTCTCATTCAAAACACGAGAAACACTAAAAACATAAAACACTGTTTAACAAACTATTATACTTTGATTTAGTTTGTTTTTGTTTGATTTCTCACTTTCCGATACAGAACTTAGAGAATATATTCCCTAAGACCTCTTCATTATCGATCTCTCCGGTTATTGAGGCTAAAGCCTTGATGCCGGAGCGTAAGTGAAACGATAATAAGTCTCCCGTTAAACCCGATTCAATTCCATCAAGAATTGATTGTAGTTCAACAGAACATAAGCGGAATGATTCGGCATGTCTGGCGTTAGTAACTACTATTTCATTGCCTAACTTCGAGATTTCAGAGGTCAACTCACCCACAATTCTCTCAAAAAGTTTTACAACATTCTGAGAATCCTTGGCTGAAATTTCAGCTTTGACATCTCCATATTCCGATAAACTACCTCTAAATAAATCCATCTTATTAGCAATAGTCCATACGCGTTCTGTTTTATTCTTAAGGGTTGACAAATCACTTGCGACATCCTCAGGTATGATGTTGCTAGGATCAAATAGATACAACGTTATTCCGCTTGCCTCAACATGCTTAAAAGTTCTATTTATACCTTCTCTCTCAATAACATCAGTGGCATCCCTAATTCCAGCTGTATCTACTACCCTCATTCTAACACCACCCACTTGAATTAGTTCTTCTATTGAATCTCTTGTTGTTCCTTCTATATCACTTACAATTGCACGATCTTCATTTAAAAGTGAATTGAACATAGTACTTTTACCCGCATTGGGTCTACCTGCAATTACAATTGTAAATCCTTTCTTTAAGGCATTTCCTAAAGTAAACGAATCTGACAATCGGTCTACCCTGTTCTTGATTTCTAGTACTAATTTTTTCAGTTCATCACGTGATGCAAACTCCACATCTTCCTCTCCAAAATCTAATTCTAATTCAATTAGTGATGTAAAGTCAAGCAGTTTTCCTCTCAACAATTGTATATCCTTAGAATACCCTCCCCTCAACTGATGCATAGCTTGCTCATGTGCAAACTTGTGCTCCGAAGCAATAACGTCAGCCACAGCTTCTGCTTGAGCTAAGTCTAACTTACCATTTAAAAAAGCACGTTGGGTAAACTCACCTGGCTCTGCCATTCTGCAACCATGAAATAATACCGCTTTTACCAATCGCGTAGCAATGTAGTCACTGCCATGGATAGAAATTTCTAAAGTATCTTCACCCGTGAAACTTCGTGAACCTCGAAATATACTAAGTAAAACTTCGTCAATTATTCCATCCTCATCAAAAAGTTCTCTTAAAACGATGCTATGTGATTGTTGATCTTGTATACTTTTACGAAGTAGTTTTTCAATAATTTCAAATGTACGCGAACCCGAAATTCGAATTAGTCCTATAGCTCCTATACCACTAGGTGTTGCTACGGCCACTATAGTATCATTTAAAATCACCATTACAAAAGTACATCAATTAAGATGAAGTCAATAAACAAGTGTATTTTCGACACTTTTGAAATTTTCGTATACATTGTGTAAACGAGGTAAAAACGAGGTTTTTTTACCTATTTTCACGGCATGTTAAGTGATATTGAAATTGCACAACAGGCGAAATTGAAGTCTATTTTTGAAATAGGAAATCAATTAGGAATTGAGGAGTCTGCAATAGAACCTTATGGTAAATACAAGGCAAAAATTACTTTTAATTTAGATGCGGACAAAAGAGCACAGAGCAACTTAATTTTAGTAACCGCCACTACACCAAACAAAAGTGGAAGTGGTAAAACCACAACATCAGTAGCACTTACACAAGGACTGCAAAAAATTGGTAAAAAGGCTATTGTGGCATTAAGAGAGCCATCTCTAGGACCTTGTTTTGGTATGAAGGGTGGTGCTGCCGGAGGAGGATATTCACAGGTTCTGCCGATGGAGGATATTAACTTACATTTCACCGGTGACTTTCATGCAATAACTTCCGCAAACAATACGCTAGCGGCATTAATAGATAATTATCAATACATTCATAGAGGTAAATCTACGCAACTGAGACGGGTTTTATGGCGCCGCGTATTGGATGTAAACGATCGTTCATTAAGATTTATAAATACTGGACTAGGAGGAAGCACAAACGGAGTTCCACAAGAAACTGGATTTGACATAACACCTGCATCCGAGATAATGGCAATTCTTTGTTTATCTAATTCATTCGATGATTTAAAACGTAGATTAGGTCAAATCTTACTTGGATACACTTATGAGGGAACACCTTTTAGAGTGTCTGATTTGGGTGCAACGGGAGCCTTGTCAATTTTATTAAAAGATGCTATTAATCCAAACTTAGTTCAAACATTAGAAGGAGGTCCGGCATTCATTCACGGTGGACCATTTGCCAACATTGCCCACGGGTGTAATAGTATAATGGCTACATACGCCGCAATGGAACACGGAGAATATGCTATAACTGAAGCTGGATTTGGTAGTGATCTAGGTGCTGAAAAGTTTCTAAATATTAAATGTAGAGCAGCGGGTATTGCTCCTAAAGCAACAGTATTAGTTACAACCACTCAAAGTTTAAAATTGCACGGAAATGTGCCGGAAACGGATATAAAACTTCCTAACAAAGAAGGAATTTCTAAAGGATTGGAGAATTTGAAACGACATGTTGAAAATTTACAAGGACTTAATCAATCTGTAATTGTAGCCCTTAATCAATTCCATTTTGATTCTGAAGATGAGTTATCACTAGTTGAAGAATATTGTAATAATCTAGGTGCAGCATTTGCTCGTAATGAAGGTTTTGCAAAAGGAGGAGATGGTGCAATCGATTTAGCCAAAAAAGTTGTAGAAATAGTTGAAAATGATCCATCAACAGGAATTGAACATACTTATGATTTAAATGATTCAATTGAAAAGAAATTAGAACAAATAGTTCAAAAAATTTACCGAGGCAGTAAAGTAGTTTTAGGAACTAACGCTAGGAAACAAATAAAGAAAATAATTGAATTAGGAGGAGATAAATGGCCTGTTTGCGTAGCAAAAACTCAATTTTCGTTCACCGAGGATGCTAAAAAAGTAGGGGTAGCTGAAGGATTTACTATTCACATTGATAATTTGATTATAAACGCAGGAGCAGAATTCATTGTAGCTGTTGCCGGCTCGATAATGAGAATGCCAGGTTTGCCGAAAGAACCAGCGGCGATGGGAATGGATATAAATAAGG
>Ga0222714_10000864_pt1 | contig 34416 bp, 11 predicted proteins | sample C33_3DmetaG_FD_165048 | JGI IMG/M metagenome (GOLD analysis project Ga0222714, IMG submission 165048) | Estuarine water microbial communities from San Francisco Bay, California, United States - C33_3D | ecosystem: Environmental > Aquatic > Marine > Unclassified | place: USA: California... | reverse complement strand
CCCGATCCTAACTTGTACTCGTATGGGCTCGTACCACCACCACCTGTGGCCGTGATCGTACCGTCGCTGCCACCGTTGCAACTCACATCCGTCTTCGACAAGGTCAACGTCAAGGCTGTGGGTTCAGTGACCACCTGAGTCAAGCTCTTTGTACATCCGTTTGCGTCCTTGATCGATATCGTATACGTGCCGGCAGATAAGTTGCTGAACGTGTTCGAACTTGAATACGAACCGCCATTGATCGAGTACGTATAACCCGGTGTTCCGCCTGATGCACTTACCGTAATTTTACCATCATTTCCACCCTTGCAGCTCACCGATTGCTCGGCAGTTGATCCTCCCAAAACAGTAGGCTCTGTGATCGTCACACTCACACTCTTCGTGCAGGACTTGTTGTCCTTCACTGTTACTGTGTATGTACCTACACTCAATCCTGAGAATGTGTTCGAACTCTGATACGTACCGCCATTGATCGAATAGGTATAACCCGTCGTGCCGCCACTAGCCGACACGGTAATCTGAGCATCAGCACCACCCTTGCAAGACACATTCACCTGGGTAGTACTCGCGGTCAATGTGGTAGGTTCTGTAATCGTTACACTGCCCGTCTTTGTGCAGCCATTCGAATCAGTAATCTTATACGAATAAGTACCCGCTGCCAAGCCACTGGGGTTCTGAGAACTGCTAGTATAGGTGCTAGGACCCGTCCAATAGTACGTGTAGGTAGATTTACCTCCAGAAGCCGTCAAGGATATGCTCGCATCTGAACCGCCATTGCACGATACATTTGTCTGTGTCGTTGTAGCTGTCAAGGCATTAGGAGCTGTCAAGGTAATGCTCGCCGCAGTTGTGCACCCCTTGGCGTCTTTCACCGTTACTGTGTAGGTGCCGGCACTCAAGCCGCTGAATGTAGCATTCGTTGTGTAGCTACCCGATCCTAACTTGTACTCGTATGGGCTCGTACCACCACCACCTGTGGCCGTGATCGTACCGTCGCTGCCACCGTTGCAACTCACATCCGTCTTCGACAAGGTCAACGTCAAGGCTGTGGGTTCAGAAACGGTTACTGAAATAGTAGTGGAACAATAGTACTTATCCCGTACCTCTAGGGTGTAGGTACCTCCAGACAAATTGCTGAAAGTCGAACTGGTTTGATAGGGGCCTGAACCAATGCGATACTCATATGGGGTCGTTCCACCCGATGCCGATAAGCCAATACTTCCATTTGCTGCACCATTGCATGTTACATCCGTTTTCGAACTTGTGGAAAGACTCAAAGCAGTAGGCTCTGTTAGTGTAACCGAAAGGGTCTTTGTGCATCCATTCGCATCTTTGGTTGTAACAGTATAAGTTCCTGCGCCAAGTCCCGAGAAAAGAGAAGAACTCTGGTAACTGCCATTATTCAGACTATATTCATATGGTGTTGTTCCCCCACTTGCAGCAACAGTAATGGAACCAGTAGAAGAACCTTTGCACTCAATGTTCACTTGAGAGGTTGATGCCGTTAAGCTTCCTGGCTCACTGACAGAAACATTTAATGATTTGGTACATGAATTTGAATCCTTAACTGTGACAGTATATGTACCGGCGTAAAGACTTGATAGGTTTTTTGAGGTACTACTGAACGAAGATGGTCCCGTCCAAGTGTATGTATATGGTGATGTGCCTCCAGAAACGGTCAAATCTATTTTACCTGTATTACCTCCATAACATAATACGTTAGTCACAGATTGGGTAACAGAAATAGCAGCCGCCGGCTGAGTTAATGTCACCGATAGTGTATCAATACAACCATTATTATCCTTGACTAAAATGGTGTAAAATCCAGAAGATAGAGAAGTGAAATTCGCACTAGACTGGTAGCTTCCTGAATTCAATTTATAGGTATATGGGCTAGTTCCCCCTGAAGCACTTACTTGAATGGCTCCTGAACCGTTTCCATAACAATCAATATGAGTTGCATTTAAACTGGCTGAGACAACAGATGCCGGTTCAGTTAAGGTAATTGAAGTAGAATAGATGCAACCATTCTTATCTTTAACTGTAATCGAATATGTACCAGCCGTTAATCCACTGAAGCTCGATCCGGTTTGGTATGCATTTGAACCTAATTTATACTCGTACGGTGAAGTTCCTCCTGATGCTGTGATTGAAATCACTCCATTATCTCCTCCCTTGCAGCTAATGTTCGTTCCCGACAAAGCTGCAGATAATGTATTGGGCTCAGTTAGTGTTGTCGTCAAAGTTGATTCACAACCCAAGGTGTCTTTTACCGTAATCGAGTAGGTACCTGCTGACAATCCAGAGAATACATTCGATGTTTGGTAAGCATTGCTGCCAATTTTATACAAATAAGGAGTAGTGCCTCCACTGGCAGAAACCGTGATTTTTCCATCTGAATTTCCCTTACAAGACACATGGACTAAAGCAGCTGAAGACAATAAAGAATTGGGTTCGGTAAGGGTAACACTTTCAGATTTGGTACAACCGTTGGCATCTTTTGTTACAATCGAATAGGTGCCGGCTGACAATCCAGTAAATGTGCTAGAACTTCCGTATGAACCAGAATTTATACTGTATTGGTAATTAGGGGTGCCGCCGCTGGCAGAAATAGAAATTATTCCATTTCCAGCTCCCTTACAGGTCAAATTTGATTTTGACACCGATGTTGCCAATGCGGAAGTAGGTTGTGTGATTTGAATGGTATCACTGCGGGTACAGCCCTTTTGATCCTTAGTGTTTACAATGTAGGTTCCAGCAGTTAAAGTGCTGAAAGTGCTGGTTGACGAATATGCACCTGAGCCTAACTGATACTCATAATTTCCATTACCTCCAGAACTAGAAACTGAAATGACCCCAGTGCTGTTTCCGTAGCAAAGAATATGGGTCAATGTCAAAGCTGTTGTTAGTTTTTGTGGTTCCGTAATTGTCAAATTTTCGGTAACTGTACAACCTTTAGCATCTTTGATAACCAGTGTATAGTTGCCGGCAAGCAATCCTGAAAACAATCCGCTCGATTGATATGATCCGGAATTCAATTTGAATTCATAAGAACCCGTTCCGCCTGAACCTGAAGCGTTGATTTTACCATCTGAACCTCCTAAGCAAGTCACATGGGTTAGATTCTTTGTAATTACCAATTGAGTAGGTTCGGTAATGGTGACAGTGTCAGACTTTTTACAACCATTTGAATCAGTCACTGTAAACTTATAACCACCCTTTGATAATCCTGTTAGATTTTGATTTGTACTAGTAAATACTCCGGGGCCTTTCCAGAAATAGGTATATGGCGTAACTCCACCTGAAGGTGTAATACTAATTGTGCCATCCGTTCCATTGTAACAAGAGACATTGGTATTCGTGAATGAAACACTCAAAGATGTCGGCTGAGAAATAGATACAGTTATGGAATATTCGCATCCTTTTGCATCTTTCGTAGTGATTGTATAAGATCCTGCTGAGAGGCTATCAAATATGTTGCTTGATTGATAGCTCGCCGATCCAATTTTATATTGAAAAGGACCTGTTCCTCCATTAGCAGTAATGACGATCTCACCATCACTATTACCGTGGCATTTTACATGATACAAAGAGGCTGAGGTAGTGAGAGCGTTACTTGATTCATTGACAGCTACAGATATTGATTCTGTGCAACCATAGTAATCTTTAACCGTTAACGTGTAAGTTCCGGAACTCAATCCTGAGAAAACAGTTGAACTTTGATAACTTCCCGTTCCCAGACGGTATTCAAAGGGCGATGTTCCCCCTGAAATGGATGCGGTTATCTTACCATCAGACCCGCCTTTACAGGTAACATCAACTACAGTAGATCCCAAATTGATCGCCTGAGGCTGACTGATAGAAATCGTACCTGATTTGGTACATCCATTAGAATCAGTAACAGTGTAATAATAAGTACCCGCGATGAGAGAATCTTGGTTTTTCGAAGTACTTGTGTATCCGCCTGGGCCAGTCCATCTATATTTATAATTCAACTTTCCGCCCGATACGGTTAATTGAATGGACCCATTATTACTCCCGTTACAGGTAACATTAGAATTTGTTGTGCTAGCCGACAGCTGAGAAGGTTGTGATATTGTGATATTCGAAGATGTCACGCATCCGTTGGCATCTTTAATCCCTACTGTATATGTTCCCGTAGCCAGAGCAGAAAACACATTTGAAGTACTATAAGTACCGCCATTAATGTTGTAAGTATAAGGTGTCGTACCGCCTGTTCCGCCAGCTGTAATCTTTCCATCTGTCAAACCATTGCAGCTGATATCGGTACCAGTTAAACTTAATCCAATTGCCGAGCTTGGACCAGTAATTGAAATTCCAAGAGTAGATGTACAGCCATTTGAATCTTTAACTGTAACCGTGTAAGAACCAGAGGCTAAACCAGAGAAAGTTGATGAAGTTTGATAGGAACCAGAACCCAACTTGTATTCATATGAAGGAGTACCACCCGATGCAGCAAATACAACTTGTCCCGAGCTATTGCCATAGCAACTCACGTTCGTTTGGCTTGACACCGATACACTCAAGCTCGATGGCTCGGTTATCGTCTCTGTCTTGCTCGCCGTACATCCGTTCGCGTCCGTTACCGTTACCGTATAATTGCCTGCCTTCAAGCCCGTCGTGTCTTGGCTCTTGCCACCACCTGGACTCCAGGAATACGTATAACCTGATGTGCCGCCGCTAACGCTCAAGTCTATCGACCCGTTCGCATTGCCGTTGCAGTCTACATGAGTCAATACCGTGCTCAAGCTCAAGGCTGATGATGGCTCGGTAAGAGTGACCCCAACAGAATCTGTACAACCCTTTGAGTCCTTAATATAGAACGTGTAGGTGCCCGCACTCAACGTTCCAAAGGTCGTTGAACTAACATAGCTGCCACTCGCACCTTTTCTGTACGAATATGCCGTTGTTCCTCCTGTACCACTCAACGTTATACTACCCGTTGAGCCCCCTTTACAAGCCACATTCGTTTGGCTTGAAACGGCAACCGACAAGGCTGTGGGCTGCGTTACACTTACACTTTCTGTCTTGGTACAACCGTTCGCATCTGTTATTGTCAGCGAATAGCTTCCTGCAGCCAAGCTGCTGATATCTTTACTGGAACTTGTATAGCCAGAAGGGCCTGACCATGAATAACTGTAAGGTGCTGTACCACCTGATACACTTGTATTGATAGAGCCCGTTGAATTGCCATAACAATCAACTGAGGTCATACTCAATGTCGCACTCAATGCAGCCGATGGCTCTGTGATTGTTACGCTTACACTGGCTGTACAACCCTTGGCATCTTTGATATAATAGGTATAGGTACCCGCTGACAAGCCCGTGAAGGTTGCCGATGTCTGGTACGTACCACTCGTGCCTTGCTTGTATTCGTAGTTAGTGGTACCGCCACTGCCGCTCAACGTTACGCTGCCTGTTGCATCACCGTAACACTTCACGTTCGTCTGGCTTGACACCGATACACTCAGACTAGAGGGTTGTACGATCGTATCCTTATGGGTCGCCGTACATCCGTTCGCGTCCGTTACCGTTACCGTATAATTGCCTGCCTTCAAGCCCGTCGTGTCTTGGCTCTTGCCACCACCTGGGCTCCAGGAGTACGTATAACCTGATGTGCCGCCGCTAACGCTCAAGTCTATCGACCCGTTCGCATTGCCGTTGCAGTCTACATGAGTCAATACCGTGCTCAAGCTCAAGGCTGATGATGGCTCGGTAAGAGTGACCGTTTTGCTCGTTGTGCAGCCATTTGCATCGGTAACTGTTACCGTATACGTTCCAGCCTTTAAGCCTGTAATGTCTTCGGTTGATGCGCTATAGCTGTTGGGGCCCGTCCAAGAATAGCTATAGGTTGATGTGCCGCCGCTAACCGTCAAATCAATGGCTCCTGTAGAGGCTCCATAGCACTTGACATTCGTGGAACTCGTACTCGCACTCAATGCAGCCGATGGCTCTGTGATTGTTACGCTTACACTGGCTGTACAACCCTTGGCATCTTTGATATAATAGGTATAGGTACCCGCTGACAAGCCCGTGAAGGTTGCCGATGTCTGGTACGTACCACTCGTGCCTTGCTTGTATTCGTAGTTAGTGGTACCGCCACTGCCGCTCAACGTTACGCTGCCTGTTGCATCACCGTAACACTTCACGTTCGTCTGGCTTGACACCGATACACTCAGACTAGAGGGTTGTACGATCGTATCCTTATGGGTCGCCGTACATCCGTTCGCGTCCGTTACCGTTACCGTATAATTGCCTGCCTTCAAGCCCGTCGTGTCTTGGCTCTTGCCACCACCTGGGCTCCAGGAATACGTATAGCCTGATGTGCCGCCGCTAACGCTCAAGTCTATCGACCCGTTCGCATTGCCGTTGCAGTCTACATGAGTCAATACCGTGCTCAAGCTCAAGGCTGATGATGGCTGTGTTATACTCACTGAAATACTTACAACGCATCCATTAGCATCTTTGGCATATAGAATATATGTACCTGCCGAAAGCCCCCCAAAAGTCTCGCTTCCCGTTGTAGAGCCACCATAGCCATTTGAACCAATTTGGTATTGATAAGGAGAAGTGCCGCCCGAGGCCTGAATGGTAATCGATCCATTAGAAGAACCGTAACAGGAAGGAGATGTGGAATTAGAAACAGACAAACTCAAAGCGGTTGGCTGAGTAAGGGTAACAGTGTCCTTTTTTTCACAGCCATTGGTATCTTGAGTCGTTATGTAATATGTGCCTGCAGCAAGATTTGAAAAGGTCGATGAAGATTGATAATTGCCTCCATTCTTCTTGTATCGATAAGGACTCGTTCCGCCTGAAGCAGAAATGGAGATGCTACCAGTGCTTGCGTTGTTGCATGCAATATTAACCGCGCTGACCGCTGTAGAAATCTTGGCGGATGGTTGGGTAATGCTAACAGTTGAACTAGACAAGCAACCGTTGGCATCTTTGACACTTATAGTATACGTTCCTGCCGACAAACCACTAAATGTGGTAGAAGATCCATACGCTCCACCATTGATCGAATAGGTGTAAGGCGAAGTTCCTCCTGAAGCGGTGACTACAATTTTACCGTCACCACCTGCATTGCAAGACACCATAGTCAAGGCCGTCGTATGACTCAGCGCCGAAGAGGGTTGGCTTATAACAACGGTCAACGTTGAAATACAACCGTTGGCGTCTTTCACCGATACTGTATAGGATCCGGCAGCAAGAGAGCTATATGTCTGTGCCGAAGTTGTTGTTGATCCATAGGCGCCGCCTGCCCAACTATATTGATACGGTGAAGTACCCCCTGAAGCTGAAACCGTAACTGCCCCAGTTGAATTGCCGTAGCACAATACATTCGTTTGAGATAGATTGGAAACAATCAATGCGCTGGGTTGGGTAATAGTGACTGTTGAACTTGACAAACAACCATTGCCATCTTTGACACTTATAGAATAAGTTCCTGCCGACAAACCACTAAATGTAGTAGATGATCCGTATGATCCACCATTGATCGAATAGGTGTAAGGCGAAGTTCCTCCTGAAGCGGTGACTACAATTTTACCGTCACCACCTGCATTGCAAGACACCATAGTCAACGCCGTCGTATGACTAAGAGCCGATGATGGTTGGGTAATTGTAAAACTGATTGTGTCTGAACAACCGTTGGCATCTTTGGCAATGAACGTATATGTTCCTGGTGAAAGATTGGAGAACGTACCAGATGATCCGAAGGTGCCCCCGTTTTTATTGAACGTAATAGAGGGTGTGCCACCAGATGCCGACAATGTAACCGATCCATCATTGTTGCCATAACATTGAACATCGGTTTTCGAACCCGTAAGAACCAGCTGGCTGGGTTGAGCAATCGTAACCGTTACAGTTACTTCGCATCCCTTGCTATCTTTAACCGTAGCCGTATAAGTTCCAGCCGAAAGGCTACTAAACACATTCGAAGACCCGTAAGAACCTGACCCAAGCTTATACTGGTATGGGCCGGTTCCCCCAGAGGCTGCAACAGAAAATGAACCATTCGATGAGCCATAACAACTTACAGACGTATTGTTAGAAACGCTTGCTGACAAGCTTCCGGGCTGCGTCAATGTGATGGTCGTGTCTTTGGAGCAGCCCAAAGAATCTTGCATCGAAATGGTGTAGGTACCCGCTGTCAATCCAGTAAAGAGACCCGATGTATCATAACTACCACCCGCTTTCTTGAATTTCAATCGACCCGTACCTCCTACTCCGTGCAAAGCAATTTTACCGTTGCTTGAACCGTTGCAACTCGGATATACAAGGCTGTCAATAACAAAATAGGCCTTTGGAAAACCATAAGTAACCACTACAGTTGCTGTATCGGGGCAACCAAACTCGTTGATCACAATGGCCTTGTAAGTTCCTTTCGCGGAATCATTGAAAACGCGCTGAGGGTTTTGAACAGTTGACGTAAATCCGTAAGGACCCGTCCATTTGATTTGAAACGTTGAAGGGAAAGTGATATTCCACTTCAATGTACCACTGTAATTATCGACAAAAAGACTGCTATCAATAGTAAGCCTTAGATTGAAATTCGTATTGTAACAAACCGTATCATACTTGGCCTTTAAAAATTTCTTGCAATAATTAAAATCAGCGAAATAGGCGTCTACACTGCCTTTGTTCGTCGTCTGATAGGCATTGTAAATGAGGTTAGATGTTGATTTCGTTTCCCCTACTAGGAAAACATCACCCCAAGAACCGACAGCCATGTTGTAATTGTATTCATTCGACGCACCACCAAAGTAGGTGGCCCATAGACGGGTTCCGGAAGGTGAAAATTTAGTCAAAAACGCATCCCAACCACCATTCAATGTATCCTGATAGGCATCATAGGTACTTATGGATGAACTCGATTCAGTTGAACCAGTTAAATACACAAATCCATATTCATCAATGGCCACTCCGTTTCCATCTTCATCCAAATCACCACCGTAATAGGTACCCCAATAATGATTGAACTTTCCATCATACTTCAACAGATAGGCATCATTCTGATTGGATGGAGTACTCGTATTGTTCAGCAAAGATTGGTGACCATTCAAAATCGACATACTCGAAGAATTTGTCGTTCCTGCTATGTACAAAGCTCCGTTGATGTATTCAACAGATTTACTCAAATCATTGCTTGACCCACCTATGTATAGGTGATTCAAATACCCACCGGTAGAAGAAAATGAAGCCAATAACCCGTCGACTGAACCTCCTGCTGAATTTTTTGTGCTAGAAAAATTTGATGATGACGTCTTACCGACGAAAAACAATGTGTCATTCTTACCAAATACTGCGTCGTATAAATAATCATCACCCGACCCACCATAATACGTAGAATAACTGCGATTGCCCGATGAATCCAACTTCAGAATGAACCCATCCGTGCCACCCCCATTTGAACTCTGATAAATGGAATAACCCGAAGCATTACCGTGAGTTATGCTTGAATTCGTACTTCCTACTACAACAGGTTTGTTGCTCTTATCTATCGAAACCGAATAGGCAATATCATCTTCACTGCCACCAAAGTAGGTTGACCAAATGAGGGTTCCATTGCTTCTGAATTTAGCTACAAATGCATCTGTTTTGCCTCCATGAGTAGATTGAAGTTTTGCATTCTTTATCAATGCGGAGTTTGTCGATTGAGTAGCTCCAACTACATAAATCTCATCGGCACTATCCAGGGTAAGATTGTAAGCAATATCAATGCTCGATCCTCCATAATAGGTACACCAAATTCTTGAATTCGAACCCCCATCTTTGCTGAATTTTGTTAAAAATGCATCATCACTGGCAGAATATGTCGTTTGATAAACTCCTGAAGTTGCTATGTTGCTAGAAGAAGTTGTGCGGCCGCAGAAATAAGGATCACCATCCAAATCAACCCAAACACCATAACCTTGTTCACTTCCTTGATCTCCGTAATACGTAGCCCATTTCAATTGGGGTATGGGATCAACAATGATTGGACATTCCGTTGTATGGGTTGTTGTAACCCCTATTTGTTGATCATCATATATTACCCATTTTGCTTCAATGTCTTCTTCAGTCCCGTTGCACGAAATCGTTGACTTTGGGAGCAAATCAGAAATAACCTCTCCAGAAATTTTTAAGACTAATGAATTGTTTTCGTCAATGGAAATATGGTCAGCACCTTTGACCAACCACCTCATATTCGCCAAAGTTTCAGAATTGCGCGCTTCTATTTCGTATTTGAATCCCGTTACCTCATCATAATAGAAAACAATGTTTATGCCTTCAAATGCATCCAAAAACTTAAGCTTTTTGGAGGATTCTATGTGCTCAAAACTTCCAAATTCTGAATACACTCGGTAATCAACAGGCAACCCACTTTCTGAAATCCAATTGCCCGAATTTTGAAAATCAATATCGATTCGGTTGAAGGTCCATTCGGTTTCACCTTCATTCAATCTAGCTATTTCATAACTGAATCCATTGTTGCGAAGTTGAATTCTCAATGGACCCCGAATGCCCAAATACTGAACAAAAGGTACCGGCTGCTCATTTTGGTTGTGCAGCTGGCCTGCATTGTGAACAAATCCTTGGGGTGCCTGTTGTGCAGTCAATACAACAGGAGCAAAAATTGCCAAAAATGCAAAAAGCACTCTAAGAATAAGACGGTAGACCATTGAACAATCCTAACCTTCAAATCTACCCACGGATTCCGTTATCCACAAGTTTATCCACAATTAAAAATGGTCGTCTATTAAATAAAAGTGACAACTGCACAGTATTGAATCGCAGAGGCCAGCTAGTAATCAAGGTTTATTTAAAAGTACGTCGCCTTCAATGACAGCCCTACTGAACCCATATTCCAGGTGTTCGGATCATACGATTCACCTAAAAAATTGACATTCAAGACAAGATTCAGTGGGCCCAATCCAAAGTAAATTCTGCAGGTGGAACGAAATAAAGAATTATAATCAAATGGATCACTGGTGGTTGGGTTACCAAACATGAATTCACCACCCGATAATTGAATATGATCCCAGCAATTCACACCAATAGAGTAAATGAAGGAATTGTCATAATTCAGAGCATTCGGTGATGGTGATTGGACAGACAACTTTAAATCATCCGTTAGCTTACTCGTTGGCATAGCCATACCCATTCCGACTATTCCACGAATCTTTTTCACCTGCTCTTTAGATTTCTTGGGCAAGGTCATGCACAATTCCATAACCGGGGTAGATCCAGAAAAGGAATTCGTTTGATTCATAGAATTGGACTCAAAAATGGAATAGGATTGGTATCGACTCCAAGATTCAATACCTGTAAGAATCCAAACAAAGGTTCGTTCGGGTGATTGGTTTTGCCCTGTCGCCGTTTTTGAAAGCCCCGATGAAGTTGTGTTTGCAACTGAACTGCTCGAACCCATTCCATTGGAACTGGTAAGCGACGAACCCGCAAATTGATTTGATATGGTTTGATTATTTCCAGTCTGAATTCCAGAAGAACTGGTTGATCCTCCAGTTTGGCTTACTCCAGGCCTTGCGCTAACACTCTTTTTGTACGGATAATCACCCATCAAATTCCCTGGTGGATCGTAATTACAAACCACAAACGAACCAGAACTGCCCTTCACTGTTGCGCATCCAACTCTTGTCGTTTTGTACCATATAACTTGAGTGTAGTGTCCAGTTCCATACCAATTGGAGCTTGATACCGGGCCGTACACATAATCCGATTTCTCACCGTTAAAAGCAAGTATAGCTTGATTCTGATTTGCAATTGTACCCGTCGTCATGTAGCAATTCTCCCCATACGAATTATTCGGCCTATGAGACAAATGGCCACGATGGGCTATGGTTGCCGCCCAATCAGCGGCAAATTCTTCCAATTGATAGTCCCAAACAAGATCGGAAGTGCCAACCAAACGCCTCTCCACATTGTGTGCCTCCAGGATGGACAATCGATCAGATTCTGCATAAGGAATTCTTGTAACTTGACTAGATAAAGTCTGAAAAGCAAGAAATAGGCATGCTATCAGAAGTAATTTTTTCTTTTTCATCTTTCAAACCGAAAATATAATCCCTTGAAATCTTGCAGAACAAAAATGGCTAGTGAATACTTTGGAATAGTTGCATTTTTTTTATGAATGATGCGCTTTGCCATACCCCTGAAGGATTCCAACGAATAATTCCTGCTCTTGAAATAAGACAAGTAACCCATCAAGCTAGATGGATCAAAAATTTATTATGTTAAAACCAACTTCCATAATCAAAGTCGAATCGGCATTCATCAATAGAATGGTCATAACTTCATAAACCATTGACTCTTTTTTCCTTAAGAAATCAATATTCTGTAAATTCTTGTAAATTGAACTAAGAATTAATCTCATGAAAAAATCGATTCTAGCCTTTTTAACCGCATTATCTGCCCAATTATTGTATTCACAATGCATCATTCAAGGGCCGCAGCAAGCTTGCATTGGGCAAAGTGCAACCTATTCTGCTGATTCGATCATTTCCGGGTATGACTATCAATGGTCCATTTATGGCGACGGCACCCTGGTCACAAGCCAAACAGAAGCTATTGTTTCATGGGGAGATACTGGGCAGGCCTCGATAGTCTTGATTGTTTTTAACTCATACAATCAGGTTGTTTGCACAGTAACTCAAGTGGTTCAAATTTTTGATTTCCCAAAACCGTCGATTCAAGCCAGTATTTCCTCTGCCTGTGATAAAGATCGAAAAACAGACAAGGACCCTCCATGCTCTACCGCCTGTGATTCACAGTGGGTAGAATACAGCACCCCATTTCATACTGGATCTTCCTATGCCTGGACAGTAACCGGACCAGCAGATACACAATCAAATGGCAATGTTCTTCGGGTTTACTGGACTGGGCTAGGCAATTTCTCTGTTCAAGTGACAGAAACCAATAACGCCGGTTGCCAAGGTTTTGCAACCTTTTGTGTCAATGTCATTGAAAGCCCAGATGCTGCCTTCACTACCTTGCCCATCCCTGGGTCTGTATCGACTGTGGCTTGTTTGGGACAATCCGTTCAATTTATCGATGCTAGTACTGATGACGGAGATTCTCCCCTTTCGCATGTTCAATGGTTTTTCGGAGACGGAAGCACTGAATTAAAACCCTACACCTCCAATACCAACACTTCTCATGAATACAGCAGCTCTGGAATTTTTCAAGTCATGCAGATAGTATACAATGCATGTGGATGTAGTGACACAGCCTATGGTCAAGTAGAAATCTCTAGCCTACCAGGTCCTGATATCATTTGTTTGAGCACAGTATGCCCTGGAACAGTTCAGGAGTACACCACTCAAGCCGACTGCCAAAACCTATCCTGGGCGGCAACTGGAGGCCAGATACAAGGTTCCTACACCACCAGTCAAGTTTCCGTACAATGGTCACCCACAGGGCCCTATTTTCTTTCTCTAACAGCTGATTGCCCCAATTTTTGTCCCGTGAGTTCGTATGTGGCAGTTCCCGTGATTCCGAGTTCTGCACCCATTACAGGAAATGGAGACTTGTGTCAATACCAATGTGAAGACTTCTATTTGGATTGTGCCATACCTGTGCACGAAATCATTTGGCATGTTCCTGCAGGATTCACAATAGTTGGAGACACAATCAACACTCACCATATTCGCATTTGCGGAGGTTCAGCTGACGCATCGGGCACTCTTTGGGCCACCTACAACTATTCACCAAACGGGCAAATACCAAATGCGCAATGCCAGGGCATTTCAACGTTGCCAATAACAGTTCGTTCCCCGTTTACAATACAAAGCAACAACACTCGTTTTTGCGGAAGCAATGACACATTAATTGCCTGGATATCCCCCAACAGCAATGGCTTGTTCACATGGGTCATTCGGGACGAATCTGGCCTCGTATTGGAACAAACCACCTTGGCGGGCAGCCAGCCCTTGGTGACACCTTTGAATTATCCTCCAGGAGAATATTCCCTTTCGGCTTATGATAGCAGTAATCAATTTTGCGGCCAATGGAAAAGAGTATCTATTGCGATTGAAACTCCTCCTGATTCCGTATTGGGTATTCAGGGTCCACTCCAAATATGTCCAGGTTCTACCCAAACATATACAGCGATATCGAACGAACCGGATCTGATAATAAAATGGCAGATTCAAGGGGGGACACCCAGTGTTTCTGTTGGAAATTCTATTGCTGTAACATGGAATGCGACAGGGCCATATTCGCTTGTCTTGACCCATGTTGACCCCATTACCAATTGCCAATCACCCAGCATAACAATTCCCGTAAGTTCATTGCTCCCCGTTGCCGCTGGCTCAATACAAGGTCCCGGAATTGTGTGTCCCAACACGAATTCCGTGCCCTTTGCATCGACAAGTCCTGCTTCGGCATACAATTGGAACATCAGCCCTGAAATTGCGGGCTCAGTCATCAATGGCAATCCGGGGCCCTCCATTGAAACGCAGTGGAATAATTATACAGGTCCCGCTTGGGTATTGGTTCAAAGAGAAGTGTGCGGGCAAACTCGAACCGATTCTCTGTATATCAGCATTCAAGGCCCCCCAAATCCTCAAATGTCCTCGCCCCCTCTGTTGTGTTCAGGCACAGCGGCCAACTTCAGCTCTCCGACAAGTGCTGTCAATTATGAATGGAATTTTGGTGATGGTTTTACAGCTTCAGGAAGTGCCCCTTCGCATTCATACTCTAGCCCCGGCAACTACCCAGTAACGCTGACGGTAACCTATGGCGGATTTTGCTCTGACACGGCATCGGTAACCAACATGGTCATGGTGTACCCCAGTCCAAACATCAATATTTCAACTCCTGATCCTACTGAATACTGCTCCAATCCCATTTTAACGACCATGAGCATTTCTTCTCCAGTAATAGGAGCGAGCTATACTTGGAACCCAACCGGAACATCTGGAAATTCATTGACGACCACATCAACGGGAACCTATTATGTGACCAGTACCAATTCATACGGTTGTACCGGTCAATCCAATTCGATTTCGGTTTCGCTGGTTACTTGTACAAAATGCGCACCTGAACCATACAAGCTCAACTTCAATCGCCAATCATTGAACTGCAATACAGACACATTTGCAGGAGTTGCCAGTCCAAATGTCACGGGGCTTACTTGGTTTTTTGATGATCCTTTCAACCTCGCAGGTGGTACAGGTTTGAACGCATCCCATTATTTCCCAGAACCTGGATATTACCGAGTAAAACTATGTGGCATGGTACCCAATACGAGTGGCACTGGCAGCTGCGAAGTCTGTGTTAAAAAGATTGACACCATACGATACGTTCCCGACTTCTTTGATTCTTTGGCCTGTCAGAACAATCAAAATACTTGGAACGTAACCTTTATTAATACCACTAAAAAACTCAACACAGTTCCCACGCCAAGTTATTCTTGGGCCGTCAGTCCAGGTGGTTATACCTCTACAAATACAAATGCTTCATTTACCCTCAGTCCCGGAACATACACCGTCGAATTGACATTGGCGGGTGGTCTTTGCTCCAAGGTGAAAACCATTGTGATTCCGGCATTGCCAGCATCTTCGTTTGTAGCCTTAGACTCCGTATGCGAAGGGTCGCCCATTCCATTCCAAAACAACAGTTTGGGGCCAAATTTGTCATTCGCTTGGAACTTTGGTGATGGAGCTAGTTCTCTTTTGACAAACCCCATTCGCGAATACGCAAACGCTGGGATATACCAGGTTCAGTTATCGGTTACCAGTTCCTTAGGCTGTTCCGATTCATCTTCGACTTGGGTGCGCGTATTGCCCAATACAATGCAAATCACGACAACCGGCTCGGGCTCCATTTGTTCAGGTGATTCTTTGCAGCTTTCTGCCACCGTTTCAGGATTCTATGGGTCTTCAAGCGGCATTTGGAGCAACGGTCAAACCAACAACTTTCAATGGGTTCAAATGGCTGGCGATTACACATTCACAGCCATCGATGACAAAGGTTGTACCATGGTATCTGAGCCTGAAACCGTTGTTGTGAAGAATACTCCAAATGCTCAAATTCAAGGGGTTACAACTCTTTGTATGGGCAGTACCTATAGCTATTCTGTCTATTATCCCAACAATTTGCCTGGATCCAATATAACCTGGTATCTTGACGGCTCATTACAAAATCAAGGCTCCAATTCCATTTCCTATTTTGCCTCATCACTTGGCAATCATGAACTGGTAGCGGCAATTTCAAGTCCAGACGGATGTACTGACACGGACACCTTGTTGTTCACCATAGTTTCCATTCCTCAAGTGACTGTAACCAATCTCGCATCCTTGTGCGAGGGCGATGGTTCACTTTTTGTCGCCAGTTACTCAGGGCAACAACCCTTGAGCGGACATTGGGACAACGGCAGTACCAATGACAGCCTTTGGTCTTGGCAGAGTGGAACGTACACGTACACCATTACTGATGGCAACGGATGCACAAATTCATCTGCGGGTACCGTTATTCCAAAACCCGACTTGTGCGGGTTGAATACCGGTTGTTATACCTATTGCGATACGGTTGACCCACTGATTTGGTATGCCCCGAGCGGTTACAATGCTTACAAATGGTTTTTCAACGGCAATTTGCTGCCATGGGCCCAGAGCGACTCTCTTCATATGTTGTTGTACGAATCTGGTTCCTACCAAGTTGTGGTAAGCAATCAACAAGGATGCCAGTCCCAGTCAGACCCGATTGACATTCAGTTCACAACCTGCAATTCCCCCTGCACCTTCTTGACTGCGCTTGACATTGACTGCGGTCCGGTTCAAGCAAACGGTTTCAACAGCTATCATGTCACCGCAACAGTGACAAACACCATTGATACAGGAGCTAGTTTTCAAGTTTCTTCTGGCAGCGGGGTGGTTAGCAATTTGATTCCAAGTGTTTTGACGTTGGGTACCCAGCAAATCGAGTTTGATTTTGCGCCTTGGAGCACAGCAGATTCTGCTTGTTTTGACTTTTCAATTGGAACATTTAAAAAGTTCACTACGCTACCAAATTCTCAGAACTCAGTAGTGTGTGACACCTCGTTATGCATTGCATTGCCAAATTGCGAAACATCCGATTGCAAAGCAGAATATTCCATTTCCAGTATTGAATGCGTAGGGCACAACGCCTATGGGCAAGCCCAATACTACATCTGTGCCAATGTCGGATGGGGGGGCAGCTTTCCAGCCACTTTGTCTTTGTTGTCAAATACCGGAACTTGTCTACCCAATCCTATATCGATAAATACTGCCCAGAGCACGCAATGTTTCTTGTACACACATGTTGCTACTGGGAATTCAGCCAATTTCATAACGAGTGTATTTGACCCCAATACACAGTTGAATTGCAAAGACACATTCAAAATCAAGCTGCCAAAATGCAACGACAGTTGTGGATTTGCGATTTACAATGTCTGTCCGCATTGCAAAGGGAATGCCAACGGTGGCTGGCTTTATGACATTGATGTAGTAGTGAACAACCCCTTTGCAAACAATGCCAATGTTGCCATTATGCCCGTTGCTGCCGGCAATATCAGCGGCATTTCACCCCTGAATATTGGCATGGGCACACAAACCCTTTCATTCGAATTCACCGATGTCTATCCCACAAACCCTACAGTTTGTTTCAAAGTTGTTTTGACAGATGAAGTTACAAATCAAATCTGTTTTCAAACAGTATGTGTGGCACTACCCAATTGCGACAAATTGGGTTCAAATCTGTCTATAGATTACCAAACAGACATTTCCTTGTACCCAAACCCGACACAAGAAAATGCCCAATTGGAAATACGGCGCGTTCAAACAGGAGAAGAAATGGCCTACCGAATAACAGATATGTCCGGACGACTAATTCAGCGTTGGGAGAGCCAAGAAATGAGCGCCGAAAACAGAATCATATGCCAAATTCCGAGTCAAAATTTTGTTCCAGGAGTTTACATTGTTACTCTTTATCAGGGTGGTTTGCCAGTGGGAAGCATCAAGCTGATCAAGTCAAATTGAAGACTCTAATTTTAAACCATCAAGTGTGAGAAAACTATTCTGTTCATTATTGTTGATTGGGCAATTGTATGGCCAAAGTATATGGCTCAGCATGGACGGGAGAAAATCATGACCATATGTTCAGTAAAAGGTCGCTGCAATTTTTCAGCTTTTCCAAGTATTCCAAGATCTTGTTCAGCATTTACTGAACATCAATAAACATTTAAAAATACTAGAAACCGCCGCCAGGAATCGAACCTATGCTAGAAAAGTCAAGTATGACAAAGGTTTTCAAAACCCGATTACTACAGGTGAAACATTTTACCGTTACAAATGGAGATGAAATTGGCTCTAAAACCATGTGGAGAAGTCGAGAAAGAAATTTTCTATTGCAGGTGAAACAAAACATCGTTCAGTATATCCTGAACTGAGTTTTGGAATTCTCTAAAGTTCTAGCAATCATATTGGATGAATTACTGAACATGTGATCTCGCAACTCTCCAAGGGGCAATGTATAGTGCTTATGGAAACGAAAACTGGGAATTTGATGAGAATGGGTACATGCAAAAACGCTTTGCCAGCATCAACGATCTCCCCATTTTGGAACAAGAGAGAAAATTGAAATGAATTCAATCACATGTGACAAAAATTGATTATAAGAAATTTGAGATTAGAGTCGCTAAATTTGATAAGAAGATATATATATGATGATCGATTTATGAAAATCAAAGCCAAAATTATCGTGGTCTATTTGTTGCTAACATCCTTAACATGGATCTCCTGCAATAAAGAAGTAACTGAACCAACAACTTGTGAATTGCAGGGCAGATGGATATATGATGACTATCCAAATACTATGATTGAATTCACAGATAGTTTGCAATACACCATCTATTCAGTAGACGGAAAATTCGGCACTCGTCAAGATGCCATTCCAAACCCTCATACTTATTGGTTCGAAGGGGATTCGCTCGTGACTGATTTGAATTTCGGAAATAAAAGCACTTGCAAGCCCTATTTCAAATGCAATTGCATGGTCTTGGAATTGCACAGCCCCTTTGCTATTGCCAAAATGCACAAAGAGGGCTTCGACCCCGCAACTTGCCCATGAGGCACCAGCTGCCTTGAAACATATAATTACTGAAAAATCGATGAATAAACTCTATACCGCTCTACCAACCATAATAGAAATAAAGGAATATGATCGTTATTACCGCAATTAAAAACTTTTTCATTTTTTCTCAATTACCAGTTACAATATACTCTTTTTTTCAAATTCTACAAAGCAGAAAATTTAATCGGTAAGTTGAGCAATGGAAAATTTGCTAGGTAGGAATCGAACACTTATGAAAACTTCCGAAAACTGGAAGCGTTGATAACTAAGAAGTTAGAAAGAATCCGAAAATATCCGAAAGTCTCTCAGCGGTCCCGCCAGGAATCGAACCTAAGCTGGGAAGTCAAGCATGACATGGGTTTATAAAACCCAATGAATCCAGGTGAAACATTTTACCGTTACAAATTGATGTAATATTGGCATTAAAACCATGTGGAGAAGTCTCGAAGGAAATTTCTTCCTTATGGATGAATAAACCCTTGTTCAGTAAATAATAAACTCAGTTTTGGAATTCAATAAAGTTCCAGCAACCGTATCAAATGAATTACTAAAGAAGTGATCTTACAACTCTCCATGACCCACTTTATACACTCTAACATGGCCCGCATCAATGCCATTTCCATCATTACCATCTGCCCCAATAGCAATTGTATTGGCATCGGGCATACTTACCGATATTCCGAAATAGTCCCTAGCCGCTGCCCCATCAATATCAGCACCTTTTTGTACCCATGCAGTACCGCTCCAACTATATATTCGAACATGCCCCGCATCTTCGCCATTCCCATCATTTCTTCGTGCCCCTATGGCAATGATATTAGAATCAGGCATGCTTACCGAACTTCCTGTAAAGTCACCAGCGGTTTCCCCATCTATGTCAGCACCTTTTTGTACCCACGCAGTACCACTCCAACTAAATATTCGAACATGCCCCGCATCTTCGCCATTTCCATCATTGTAAGGGGCCCCTATGGCAATGGTATTTGAATCTGGCATGCTTACTGAATACCCTGAATTATCCATCTCGGCCTCACCATCTATGTCACCGCCTTTTTGTACCCATGTTGGGATGCTCCAGCTTCCATAAATGCCACTGCAACTATAAACGCGTACATGGCCAGCGTCTTCGCCATTTCCATCATTATTAGGTGCCCCTATGGCAATGGTATTGAAATCGGGCATGCTTACTGAGTATCCCGACCAGTCATGAATTGCTTCCCCGACTAGTTCGGAACCTCTTAATTCCCATGAGTTACCATTCCAATTAAATATCCGCACATGACCAGCATCTTTTGAATTATAATGCGCACCGATAGCAATAGTATTGGCATCCGGCATGCTTACTGAATACCCTGAAGCGTCCAACTCTGTCTCCCCGTCTATGTCAGCACCTTTTTGCTCCCATACACTGTCAATCCATCTGTAGACTCGCACATGACCCGAATTAAAGCCATTTCCATCATTACCATCTGCCCCAATAGCAATTGTATTGGCATCGGGCATACTTACCGCCGCCCCAGACCAATCTTCAGTACCTTCGCCAAGTATATCAGAACCTTTTTGTACCCACACACTGCCTATCCAACTATAAACGCGCACATGACCCGAATACAAACCATTCCCATTATTTTGTGGTGATCCAATAGCGATGGTATTGGCATCTGGCATACATACAGAACGCCCTGAATTATCCATCTCGACCTCGCCCTGAATATCAAAACCTTTTTGGGTTTGAGCATTTGTTGTTAGGAATGTTAGAAGCAAACAAGCTAAAACAATAAGGTTTTTGAAATTTATTGAAGTAATTTTCATTCTTTGGGCTTTTGGATATTGCAGTTCAATATACTTTTTTCTTACGAGAATTTTATCGTCCAACCGCCAGGAATCGAACCTAAGCCGGGAAGTCAAGTATAACAAAGGTTTACACAACCCTATTTCGCCAGGTGAAACATTTTACCGTTACAAATGGAGATGAAATTGGCTCTAAAACCGTGTGGAGAAGATTGAGATGATAATTTTACTCATACCGGTGGAATAGAACTCTACATCTATCTACTCACCTATAGAATACACTCGCACTTGGCCCGAAACTGTGCCATTTTCATAATTGTAAGGGGCTCCAATTGCAATAGTATTTGGGTCGGGCATACATAACGAACTCCCTGATAAATCACCAGCCCCTTCCCCAACAATGTTAGCACCTCTTTGTATCCATGCAGAGCCACTCCAATCATATATACGAACACGACCCGCGTCTTTACCGTCAATACCAGGAATACCAATGGCAATGGTATTGGAATCAGGCATACTTATGGATTCACCAAAACCGGCGTACACCTCCTCCCCGCTGATTTGAAATCCTTTTTGTACCCAGGCAGTTCCGCTCCAATTATATATACGCACTTCGCCACGTTTAGCATCGGCAAATGGAGACGCCATGGCAATGGTATTTGAATCTGGCATGCTTATTGACTCCCCAAAAAAGTCACCAGGAGCTCCTCCATTGATTTGAAATCCTTTTTGTATCCAGGCAGTTCCGCTCCAATTATATATACGCACATGGCCAGCATCATCGCCATTTCCATCATTACGAGGTGCCCCAATGGCAACAGTATTTGCATCGGGCATGCTTACAGAGAACCCTGATCTGTCACCAGCCCCTTCCCCAACAATGTTAGCACCTCTTTGTATCCATGCAGAGCCACTCCAATCATATATACGAACATGACCCGCATCTTTACCATTCGCATCATTATCAGGAACCCCAATGGCAATGGTATTGGAATCAGGCATACTTATGGATTTACCAAGACCGTCGTAAACCTCCTCCCCGTTGATTTGAAATCCTTTTTGTACCCAGGCAGTTCCGCTCCAATTATATATACGCACTTCGCCACCTTTATCGGTAAAAGGTGCCCCAATGGCGATGATATTTGAATCCGGCATACTTATGGACCGGCCAAAATAATCATCCTCCGATTTCCCATCAATGTCGGTACCTTTCTGCAACCAATTAGTGCCACTCCAACTATAAATACGAACCTTACCTGCACACCTACAACTTCCATCATAACTTCCAGGAGCCCCAACAGCAATTGTATTTGCATCTGGCATACTTACTGAAGAACCTAACACGTAAAAATCCGCTTCGCCATCAATGTCAGCACCTTTTTGGATTTGTGCATTTGAAGGCAGGATGGATAGGTGCAAACATGTACCAAGTACTAGTGTTTGAAATTTGATGGAACTAATTTTCATTCTTTGGGTTTTGGGGTTTTTGAGTTTCCCTGTCTAATATAATTATTCTGAAAAGAATTCACCCTGCCGCCGCCAGTAATCGAACCTAAGCTAGAAAAGTCAAGTATGACAAGGGTTTTCAAAACCCGATTACTACAGGTGATACATTTTACCGTTACAATTTGAGGTAGAACTGGCCTCAAAACACTGTGGAGAAGTCGAGTGGGAAATTTTACCCATTCAGGTGAAACAAAACTCTGATAAGTAAATATTAAACTCAGTTTTGGAATTCTATAAGGTTCTAACAATCCTATTGGAAGAATTACTGAACAAGTGATCTCGTAACTCTCCATACCATGAGGAGAAGTAGCATATGAGTTTTATACTTGCTGATGAAACAAAACAATGTTTAGTAAATGATGAACACAATCTTGGAATTCCGTAAAGTTCGAGAAATCGTATCACATTAAATACTGAACAAATAATCTTGAAAATCTCCATTGAATAAATAAAAAATATTTTTATTAATTTTAAATAATTTTTAAGAATGAAAACTATTAACAAAAAATATATATACTATATTACAAGCAATTCAATACAAATATTCAATTTGTTATTGAATATTTGTATATTTATTTATGTTGCAAGACTTTTAAATATTGCAATAAAAAACCTAAGCACAATATTGGAAGATGGAAAGTTATCGGATGCCTTTTTTACAAGTCTGATGGTATTTTGGATTTTGTGTTTTTACTTATCGATATTATCAATTTTATCATTTTATAAATTAAATCGAATAGAAAATAATCGAAATTACTTTAATTATTCCACCGGATTAATTAGTGCCGTAAAGTGGAGATATCTCAAAGGCACCAGTAATCCAATTTGTGATATTTTATATACAAAAATATCAATAAAATATTCTATATATTCAATAATATCTTTGGTTTTGCTCGTTGATAATTGGCATCACTATTGGGTGATAGTAATATTGATGTTTATTCAAATGAAGAAAATATTTAAAGAATCTAAGGAGTATTTAGAACATAGTTTTCTAAATGAAGAACTCAAAACAAAAATAGAAATAACAATTGATTCAATCACAATAAATAAAATAAGTAAAAATGATCGAATCTTTTTAACAAATAATATTCAAGAAAATTATTTCAATTTTATTGCTAATAACGAAATAATCGCGACTATTCAATCAAACGCTCTGCAATCAATAGAAATAGACAATTTTAGTAAATGGAATATAAATATAATAAATATAAATCAAAACAAAATAGCAATAGAAATAATACATCCTAATTCGCAATACTCCGAGAGGTAGGAATCGAACACTTATGAAAACTTCCGAAAACTGGAAGTGTTGATAACTAATAAGTTAGAAAGAATCCGAAAATATCCGAAAGTCTCTCAGCGGTCCCGCCAGGAATCGAACCTAAGCCGGGAAGTCAAGTATATCAAGAGTTTAGCCAACCCAATCACTCCAGGTGAAACATTTTACCGTTACAAATTGGGGTGAATTTGGCTCTAAAACCATGTGGAGAAGTCTCGAGGGAAAAATTTGCTCTTGCGGGTGAAACAAAACTGAGTTCAGTAAATGTTGAACTCAGTTTTGAAAATCTCGGGCTTCTAACGATAGCAATTCATGAATTACTAAACGAGTGGTCATAAAAATCTTCAACTTACGAACTCAGATTTTTTACTGCAAAACGATTTTCTTAACGCCAACAACCTTTTTGTTCTCATCGATGATATATAGGGTATATATTCCTGCACCACCCATTGTTTTGGTATCAATTACAAACTGTTTCTGGTTAATTACTGAATTGAATACCTGTTGACCCATTGCATTAACAATTTCAGCATTGTAAGAACCCATGGTGCTATAGTTTTCATTATCAATAATGACCTCTGCAACGCTAGGGTTTGGATACACTTTAATCCCTTTTATAATTTCATCTTTAATCCCTAAACCCCAAACGGTTAATGTAGCCACAACTGTTGTGTCTGTCAAACAATTCCCGTTTATAACACAACGAAACTTCTGATTATCATTGGTGGAAGTAACATTCGAAACCCATAGAGTATCAGTTGTTGCTCCACTATATTGACCTGCATTATTTAAATTGTTCCAACCCGACCCGAGGTCACTTTGCCATTGAAAATTTACTAGAGTATCATTCGTAGAGCAGGTGAATATTGCATTTCCATAAAACATGGCTTGATTAGTAGGTTGATTTGTTATGATTCTATTACAAACAGAATACACTCTCACATGACCCACTGAAGAACCATTCCCATCATTTCCAGGTGCCCCAATGGCCACGGTAGTGGCATCTGGCAGGCTTACCGAATAACCTGAAAAGTCACCAGCAGCTTCACCATCAATTTCATTACCTTTTTGTAACCATGCAGTGCCACTCCAATAATAAATTCGCACATGTCCCGCTGCAGAGCCATTTCCATCATTCGAAGGTGCTCCAATGGCAATGGTATTGGAATCTGGCATACTCACCGAATACCCTAACCTGTCACCTGGTGCTTCCCCATCAATGTCAGCACCTTTTTGTAACCATAAAGTACCACTCCAATTATAAATCCTCACATGGCCCGCTGCAGAGCCATTACCATCATTTTGAGGTGCTCCAATGGCAATAGTATTGGCATCTGGCATATTTATCGCCCACCCGGAATAATCATCTGTGGCTTCCCCATCAATGTCAGTACCTTTTTGTACCCAAGCAGTGCCGCTCCAACTATATATACGCACATGGCCTGCATAATCGCCATTTCCATCATTTTCATCTGCCCCAATTGCAATGGTAGTGGCATCTGCCATGCTTACGGAATACCCTGACAGGTCACCAGCCGCTTCCCCATCAATGTCAACACCTTTTTGTACCCATGTAGTGCCACTCCAGCTATAAATGCGCACATGGCCTGCATCAAGGCCATTCCCATCATTCCAAGGTGCCCCAATTGCAATGGTATTGGCATCTGCCATGCTTACGGAATACCCAAAAGCATCATGTTCCGCTTCCCCATCAATGTCAGAACCTTTTTGTACCCACGCAGTTCCACTCCAGCTATAAATACGCACATGGCCTGCACCAAGACCATTCCCATCATTCCAAGGTGCCCCAATTGCAATGGTATTGGCATCTGGCATGTTTACCGAATAACCTGAAAAATCCTCAACCGCTTCCCCATCAATGTCAGAACCTTTTTGTAACCATGCAGTGCCACTCCAATAATAAATTCGAGCATGTCCCGCTGCAGAGCCATTTCCATCATTTCCATACGCCCCAATGGCAATTGTGTTCGCATCTGGCATGCTTACCGAATACCCTGACTCGTCACCAACCGCTTCCCCATCAATGTCAGCACCTTTTTGGATTTGAGCATTTGTTGGCAGGGAAAATAGGTGCAAAGAAGCTACTAGGAGGATAGTTTTAAAACTCATGAAAGTGTTTTTTAATAATCGAAAATCAATTAATTATACATTTGAAAAATTCATAATTGATTTTAAAAATAACTATTTTTTGATTCGAATTAATCATGAATAAATTATCATTCAATTCATTAAAATGAACTTCATTGCCCAGTAAGTCAAAGATTTGAATTTTAAAATCCGAACTGCCTGTTATTCTGAAACACCCTGGAAAACCTTGTACTGAATAAACTTTGAATTCTTGTTTTTTAAAATCCTGCAACGCAGTGTTGTTATCTGGATCGCGCCAATCCCCAATTCCATCACCATCTGAATCAACTGTTCCTTCATCCGCATCAGATTTACCATCGTTGTCTGAATCCAAGTCTCGCCAATCCCCAATTCCATCTCCGTCTGTATCTACAGTTCCCTCTATCCAATCGCCAATTCCATCATTATCTGAATCTAAATCTCGCCAATCGCCAATTCCATCTCCATCTGTATCAACCGTTCCTTCAATACTGTCTAAAATACCATCATTGTCTGAATCGGCATCTCGCCAATCGCCCGTTCCATCTCCGTCTGTATCTACAGTTCCCTCAATCTCGTCTATGATTCCGTCACCATCTGAATCCCAGTCACGCCAATCGCCAGTTCCATCTCCGTCAGTATCTACAGTTCCCTCTACCCAATCTCCAATTCCATCATTATCTGAATCCAAATCACGCCAATCGCCCGTTCCATCTCCGTCTGTATCAGTAGTTCCTTCTACCCAATCTCCAATTCCATCGTTATCTGAATCCAAATCACGCCAATCACCAATACCATCTCCATCAGTATCTACTACACCTTCAATTCCATCAACTATTCCGTCATTGTCTGAATCCAAATCACGCCAATCGCCCATTCCATCACCGTCTGTATCTACCGTTCCTTCAGTACTGTCTGAAATACCATCATTGTCTGAATCCAAATCCAAGTAATCTGGTGTTCCATCTCCATCAGTATCAACAGTTCCTTCAACAGAATCAGGGATTCCATCTCCGTCACTATCTCCGCCTAGCGAATTACAATGAAACAAATTGCCAAAATGCCGTGAGTTAATAATGCTCAAATTGTTGCCATTTACATGGGAAACAATGAATAACACTAGAACGAGAGCCGAACCAACTTTCTTCATGAAATTTTAGTAAAGTAAAAATAGGTAGAGAAACTCTCATTTCAAGATTTATTATTTACGAATGCCTTATGAATCAAGCATATCTAAAAACCTGAATACCATCAAAATAAGATCTGCAACCAATCTTCCCCTATTTATTAGTTTTTTTTAGCTGCCCACTAAAAAGTGTAGCCATGTACTAATATAAATCAATTAAATTGGCCTTATGTTGAGGTCTTTGTCTCTTGTGGGATTTGCACTTTGTTTCAATTGTACTCAAGCCCAACTCCTATTCGGCCAATTTGTGTCGATGAGTTTGGCGAGCGCCAACCCTGAATTGGGGTATGTCGATGGCTTAGGAGCACCATTGCACGGAACAGGTGGCAACTCTTGTTTGGTGGTCAACAGCGGCTTTGTTCTTGGCCCTTCTGAGCAATGGAACAATACCTCTGCTTTTGTCTATCGCTGCCAGCCTGAGTCTTCAGATGATGAGTCTTCTTCTGAGTGGGCCTGGCGCATTTACCCCAACCCTAGCCAAGGAGAGTATTTCTTGGAAGCCAGTGATGTTTCCCTCTGGGAGGTATATGACAACCAAGGCCGATTGGTTAAGTCTTCAACGGTCTTCGAGCCGGATGGCCCTCAACGCATCAACATCAGCGACATGAGCGCTGGTTACTACATACTTCAGTTTGAACAGCGCTCTGAATTCGGATCGCGCAAACAACAAACCCAACTCATCAAGGTAGAAAAACCCGAACCCTCTCTGTATGATTAAACGCTTACTCATCGCCCTATTGGCTTTTGTTTCTTGCTTAGGGCTGAACGCCCAAACCAATCCCCCCGATGCTTTTGTGTATCAAGGATTGGCGAAGAACCCTGGAACCGGAGGTATTGCTTCCAATACCAAAGTGCGCCTAAAAGTACAGGTATTGCAAGGAGGACCTACAGGCCCTATGGTCTTTGAAGAACACCACAATACCACTACCAATGCCGATGGTATTTTCTCTGTGCTGGTAGGGCGTGGAATTAAGCTTGCGGTAACGACCTACAGTAGCTTGTACGACATACCCTGGTCGCAAGACAGTTTTTATTTCTCGATGTCCATGTCGATTGCAATGAAATTCCCTCCCAATAGCTATAGCCCCTATTTGCCCATTGGTACCCAACAGTTTTTCTCTGTTCCTTATGCCATGTTCGCCAAAGAGGCTCAGAGTGTATTGGACACCTTGAGCATTGCCGCAGGTGGCAATTACCGCTTTTTACAATTGGGCTCTCAAAAGCCTGTTGTATTCTATGTTGGTGATGGCGACACCTCGGCGCTGAACGAGTTGCAAGAATTGGTTCGTTTGGGCGGAAGAATGGGTCTCAAAAACGCCGACGGATCAATCAATTATACCGTTTCGCTTCCAGATAGCTCATCTACCAACGAGCTCCAGACTATTAGTCAAATGGGAAATATCATCACCTTAAGCAAAGGTGGTGGTTCAGTAACTTTTGTAGACAATGATAAACAGACCTTGAGCCTAATAGGCAACACCGTTTACATAAGCAATGGAAATAGTATTACATTGAACACGAATGATGCCGATTCAGATCCAACAAATGAATTGCAAACAATTTCAAAATCTGGCACTACCATTTCCTTAAATAAAAGCGGTGGCTCAATCACAGACTCTGATAATCAGACCTTGAGTGTGAGCGGATCCACCCTATCCATCAGTTCAGGCAACTCAGTTATTCTACCAGATGGTTCATCAACCAATGAGTTGCAAACTTTAGGACAGACAAGCAGCAAAGGAACTATTACATTGAGTCAAGGTGGCGGTAAAGTAATTCTTCCCGACAGCTCAGCGAGCAACGAACTTCAGAACTTAAGCCTAAGCGGTGCTAGCCTGTCCATAAGTTCTGGGAACAATGTAATCCTACCCGACGGCTCATCGACCAATGAAATACAAACTTTAGGACAGACGAGCAGCAAAGGAACCATTACATTGAGTCAAGGTGGCGGGAAAGTAATTCTTCCTGACAGCTCAGCAAGTAACGAGATTCAAAATTTAAGTATAACTGGTGCAAACTTGAGCATCAGTTCTGGAAATACTGTTGTCTTACCTGATGCTTCTTCTTCTAATGAACTACAAACATTATCCAAATCGGGGTCAAGTATAACACTAAGCAATAGTGGCGGATCAGTTTTAGATTCAGACGAACAAACTTTGACATTAAGCGGAAATATACTCAGCATATCAAATGGTAATTCCGTAACAATCAATACGAATGACTCAGACTCCAATCCATACAACGAAATTCAAAAAATTACCAAAACAGGGAATACAATAACACTAAGTCAAAATGGAGGCAGCATTACAGATTCCGACGCTCAAACCTTAAGTATAAACGGCAATACTTTGAGCATATCAAATGGCAATAGCGTCACTATAGGCAACCAAAATTCAAACAATACCCAGAATCAAAACGGCCCTAATATTAATGAGATGTATTTTGGATATATATACCCGAATCAACCTACAACCATGTACCATTTAAATACATTTAATGATACATTATATTTTACAAATAATAGGTGGGTTTACTTACATACTAAAGATACAACAAAGAAGATAATAGACCTTGGAACAGGCAATAATAGCTTAGGACTATTGAACAGAAATACATATGCTTTCGGTAAACAATTTGTAGGCTTCCGATTTTACGACATAGATACAGGATTGATTTCAGGACATACCGGATGTTCTATAACTGAACACCGTCCTGAATATAGCTATACTGCAATTGACAAATACAACAACATCATTTCTCTACAAACATCAGGCACATACAATCTAGGTAAAATAAGTTATTACAATTATAAAAAAGACACTACAATAATGCTTCCATTTTCATTAAATGGTAAAAAAGGGGTCAGATGTCACCCCCAAATAATAAATGACTCTCTCATACTTATAAGTACTGTAATATGGAAATATAATCAAGATACCATGATAGAAAATAAACAAGTAATTTCTACTCAAGCAGATATAAGCGGTAACTACTATATTAAACCTTTGGTTGTTTCAAATAATAAAATCTTAACACAATTCGAAGATCAAATGAAACTTTACAATATCACAACCAAAGAATATCATCCTTTATGTAAATGCGGTAACCTTGGTGCGGGCTATGATTTATGCAAAATATTTGGCGTATCCGACAACAACATACTTATAGAATCTCAAACTAATCTTGGAAATATAGGTTTAACAAGTACTAAATATTTGAACACCTACTACTGGATAAACATTGAAACAGAATTAAGTTCAAAATTCCAAATAATCGGAAATGGAAACCCCAAAAGAAATACCCGAACACATCCAAATAATATAATTATTACAAATGGAATTGATGGAAATTTTCCAAACGTAAATAACACTACACCCGAAAGTGGCTATACCTATTTAAATCCATGAAATATAAAATTTACTTAACTCTGCTTTACCTGATGTTATTAGGGGTAGAAAATCATGACCATACGATCAGCACATATTCACTGCGATGTTTTGGAATTTCTGAGTATTCCAATTCACTGTTCAGCATTTACTGAACATCCGAATTCAAACAACTACTATTGACCCAGCCGCCAGGAATCGAACCTAAGCCGGGAAGTCAAGAGCAACAAGGGTTTACACAACCCGATCAATCCAGGTGAAACATTTTACCGTTACAAAATGTGACAAATTTGGCCTTAAAACACTGTGGAGAAATCTCGAAGGAAAATTTGTTATTGCACGTGAAACATAACTGTGGCGTGTAAATACTGAACAAGTAGTCTAGAATCTCTCCACCTTGAAACTCATACTTGAAATCCTATATTTATTCTCCACCAGGACCAGGCCATAATCTATAAGTATAGCTAATTAGCCTTTTTTCTTTGGTAACAGAAGATATGGAAATAGAAATTTTTTCCCTACCAGTATCACCTGCTTCTGCAATAAAATTATCTTGAAAAATCACTGTAGGAGTTCCCGGTTCTAAATTGATCCAATGATCGTAAATAATTGAAGGCTCAGTATTTCTGACAACAACATGAAATTCACAATCACAGCAAACAAGTGAATGTAAATTATTTGGAGCTACATAAAGTTCAATTTTATATCGATCGCCATAATTTATCCAATAACCATCACTCGGTTCTTCGCCTATATATTCATGCCACAGACCGTCCCCCCCATAAGAAACAGTTTGGGTATAAAGTTTTACAATAGGACAGAAAGAGGTACTTGCTGATGCAGCTGGCGCTGATGAAACCTGGGAAAACAAAGAATTCGAAAACAAAAACAAGAGTATGAATAAATTTTTCATCATAGTGTTATTCAGTTTTTACTAAGATAACTGTAAAATCAAATTAAAGGTAATTTCTATTAAAACATTCCGATTGGGAGTAAACCCAGAATATTTTCTTAGAATTCAGCAAAGATGCGGAAATCGAATCGCCAACATTATGAACAAGAGATTTTGCAACCCAGTAAAATAAAATTCATCTCATCTCACAAAATGACCAAGGTTATTTTACATCAGTAGGGTTATCTTAGGTTCGAGTACAAAGAAAAAGCGACCCTAGGGCCGCTTAAAGATGTTTTCACAACGGAATAATCCTTATTGTGAATGGCTTCGTATTTGTACCACAAACCTATATAAAGATGGCCAATAAAAAAATACTTGGATTGGATTTAGGCACCACTAGCATTGGGTGGTCATTTGTTAATCTTGAAAACGATGTGCCCGTTTCTGTAAAATCTGGTGTTCGAATCATACCACTAACAACAGAAGAACGGGATGCTTTTAATTCGGGAAATGCAATCTCTACGAATGCTGAAAGGCGTTTAAAACGAGGTGCTAGAAAAACCCTTGATAGGTATCAATTGCGTCGAGAGCGTTTAAAGTCATTTTTTAAAAAGTGGGGTTGGATTTCGGATGGCACTGAACTTCAGTTATTGGAATCTTGGAAGATATGGGAAATACGGGCACGAGCTGCAGCAGAAAAGATCAGCCTAGAAGAACTCTCTCTTGTATTGCTTCATATCAATACGAAAAGGGGATTCAAATCGAATCGCAAATCTGACGGAGAAGAAGAGTCATCATCAGAATTCAAACAAGCCATTTCAGACAATGATAGAATGGTTCTTGAACTCGATTTCACAATAGGACAATGGTACCTCGATGAATTAAAACAAGCGCAGAGATTAGACTCACCGCTACCGCAATTCAAAGGAAAGACGTTTAGCAGGAGGCTTCACAAAGAAGAGTTTGATAAGATTTGGTCTGTTCAAAAGCAATTTCATCAAGATCTTTCAGATGACAAATACATCATACTAGGTGATCGAACGATTTTCTATCAGCGAAAATTGAAAAGTGCCAAACATTTGGTTTCCAAATGCGCGTTTTATCCAACTGTAAGAGTCATACCGGCTTCACACCCACTATTCCAACTCTTCAGAGCTTGGCAAGAAGTCAATAATCTTAAGGCTTATCACACAAAAGATGGCAGCCAATTAGACATATCTCATGATATCAAACTTAGCATCATTCAGTCATTACATCACACCGTGAAACTGAGCTCGGCGGCTTTGGTAAAAATCATTGCTAAGGATTTTAGTTTAAACACCAGGCAAATAAAAGTATCAGTCGATTCTATTCTTGGACTTGAAACACCAATTGCAATATTAAAGGCCTTACAAAGTGTAAATATAGACAGACCAGAACTCATTGATTTTGACCCATTTAAAAATGGCAATGACTTTGATAAACAACCTGCTTTGCAGCTTTGGCATCAGTTATACAGCATAGAAGAAACAGACGATCTAAGGGAGTCTCTCCAAAAAACCTTCAAGATATCGGAAACTGTAGCAGATGAACTAATAAAGGTTCGATTGAGGGATGGGTTTGGCTCATTATCTGCTAGAGCAATTAAAAAAATCTTACCTCATTTGATGGATGGGCTTACATACGATAAGGCCTGTTCTCTTGCAGGATTCAATCATTCTTTCTACCTCACAAAAGAAGAAAATGAAAAAAGAGTATTGGCAGATAAGATAAACCCTATACGAAGGGGAGATCTACGAAATCCAGTAGTAGAGAAAGTGATGAACCAGCTTGTTAACATCATCAATTCCATTCTAGATCACCCCGATTTGGGGAGACCTGATGCTATACATATTGAAATGGGCAGGGAGCTCACAGCTAGCGCCAAACAGCGAAAGTCCATGCAATCAGGGCTGAAAAACAACGCTACGCTCAATGATAAAGCAAGAAAGGAACTCGAAAAATTGGGCTTACAAAAAATTTCAAGAAAAGACATTATCAAATGGAAACTTGGAGAAGAATGTAATTGGATTTCAATCTATACAGGCAATCCTATTTCCCCTTCAGAAGTATTCAATTCTGACAAGTACGATGTGGAACATATTATTCCTCGTTCCCGATTGTTCGATGATTCATTCTCAAATAAAACGCTATGCGAATCAGAATTGAATCGTCGAAAAGGCAATATGACAGGATTTGATTTTATGGAATTTCTAGGTGAAGATAAGTTAGAGGGCTATCTAGAAAGAGTCAATTACCTGTTCAACAACAAAATGATAAGCAAGGGGAAATTCGAGAAATTCAAAATGAAATTGAATGAGATACCCGATGACTTTATCTCTCGCCAGTTAAACGAAAGTCAGTATATAGCTAGAGAGGCCCTCACTCGTCTGCGAGAAGTATGTTTCGAAGTATCTCCTACCGTAGGCATGTTGACCGCTCATTTAAGGCACGAATGGGGTTTAGATGATACTATAAAAAATCTACAATTAAAAAAATACAAGGAGGCTGGTTTAACAGAGATTCGTATAGATAAGGGTGGTAATCAAATTGAAGACATAAAGAACTGGACCAAACGAGATGATCATCGACACCACGCATTAGACGCCTTGGTTGTGGCTCTCACTACGCGCAGTATGGTTCAAAGGGCAAATAGATTAAGTCAACTTATGGGCGAATATTCTGATGACAATCAAGCCAGATTATCAAGAAAAGACCGAATATTCGAACAACCCAACTACGATATTCGAGCGATTGCATCTCAAGCTATGGGTCAAATTCTTGTTTCATACAAAACAGGAAAAAAGGTTGCCACATGGAGTAAAAATCAAATTAGGACTGCTAATGGTACGCTTCGAAAAAAACAATTAGTTCCAAGAGGGCCTCTGCATAAAGAAACCACTTTAGGATTAATAAAAACGTATGGTCAACAACCAGTAGAACTTGCCAAAATAACTGACCCTAGCGCAATAATTGACGAAACTGCAAGGATCCAATTTGAGGAATACTTGAACAAGTACGGCAATAATCCAAAGATCACTTTTTCAAAGAAGAACTTAAGCAAGAACCATTTTGTATTAAATGGTCAAATCACACCCGCTTTGAATTG
>Ga0222714_10000862_pt1 | contig 34427 bp, 46 predicted proteins | sample C33_3DmetaG_FD_165048 | JGI IMG/M metagenome (GOLD analysis project Ga0222714, IMG submission 165048) | Estuarine water microbial communities from San Francisco Bay, California, United States - C33_3D | ecosystem: Environmental > Aquatic > Marine > Unclassified | place: USA: California... | reverse complement strand
CTTGGATTTCTTCCAAATTTGTTGATAGCAGAGTAACCGGCTAAATCGCCTGCAGAAATAATAACGTTCGAAGCAGCACCGAAGGTATTAATAATATTACCATCTTGATCACCAAGCATAATTACTTCATAAATGGTATCATTATTAGTAAGTTTAGCGCCTCTATCAATATTATATTGTGCCATATTTTTTTATCCTACCAGAAGTAAGAGCCTCCACCTTTAAGTCCAAGTTCTTTAGCATATTGTGGAAGACGACATGACCAATATCCTGGAGTCATTTTATCTTTTTTTGTATCACAATTATGTCGAGACGAAAAATTCTTTGCAGCCTCTCGATCGTTTATTTTTGCTGTAAGGCCACCTTTTTCATCACCAAATTCTATCTTTTTTACGTTACCTGTTTCAGGATTTTTAACGTATACAACATATTTTTTATCACCTGAAGATCTCTTTGGAGAATTTAATTCAGGTTCTTCTTTTACTGGATATATCATTGGCTGTTCGAGTGGTACTTGTTTACCTTCGTATTCGCCAAATCTTTCGTTAATATGTTTTAGAAAACTATGCATTATCCACCAAACTCGTGTCCTGCGACACGTTTCATTTGTTTTTTGAATTCATTAAAATCAGGTTTTTTCTTATACAGTTTAATGGAGATTTCATCACGGTCTTTACCTTTGATTCTCCAATTATAACCTTGTTCTTTATGCTCAGGCTTTGTAGTCTTTACAACACGACGTTTAAATCCATCTTCCCAAGGTTCAGATCTTGATCCATCTGATTTCTTTTCTGACATTATGCTCATAATCCAATCTTTGGCATTGGCTTTACCATATAAAGTAGTTGCCCACTGCCAGTCGCCTCTCTCCCATTGGTAAACGTGAAATTCGCCTCTATGACGCTCATTAAAGTCTAAAGCTTTTTCGATCTTCCACTTATCACCACCAATGGTAGCTTCAATTTCACCATTAGGACCCGCCTTTTTCCAGCGTGGTGCTTTTGCTTCAGTTATGAATGTTTTAAATTTCTTCATTAACCGCCTTTATGTTTTTTCCAAAGATCAGCATCTGCTGTTTTTTGGGTAGTGCCACCAGTGGCAAATGAATTCACACGTGCTAATCCCCATTGAGTTGGATTAGTACCTGGACGATGTGATGATTTCCATGCGCCATAACCACGATCAAACACTTGTTTTAATATATTATATGAAATGCCAGTTTCTTTTGATTTAGTTTGAAGAGCCTTCTTAACATCTGCTTCTATAAGATTTGAGTCTTCACCATACATCTGATGATATTTTTTTGTGTATTTAGAAAGTGGCATTTCACGTTTTTTAGCTTCTTTTACTTCTTTGACATCGTGCAGCCACTTTGTTGTACTTTCACCATTGTCCTGGAGGATAATTAAATAGTTTGTACCACATTTCGTTATAGTGCCAAGCTCATTTGTTTCTTTCACTTCAACTCGATCACCAATTTGATAGATATCACCTAATATGTATTTCTCTCTTATGTCAGATACCTTTTTTAATTCTAAATGATTACGAAATTCAATACGTTCTTTAAGTCCCATTCCTTTACGAATGAGATTAAAAAGATTTTTTGTTTCATCATTTGATAATGTATCAGGTATTCCGTTATTAAATGAAATAAAATCATTATCAATTGCAGCTTGTCTCATTTTTGAAGCTGACATTCCAGATACGCCTTCTGCATCAGGATCTCTTTCGCCAGCAGAAAGTACTTTAATCACCTCAAACTTATAAAAACCATCTGTACGATTTTCACCATTATATTTATTTAATAATATATCAAATTCACGAACTCGATCTGATCCAACAACCATTGCAATTGATGTAAAGCCTTCTGAATAAAGAGCATCAGCAATTTTAAATACGTTTACTATTTTACCTGTATTATCAAAAATAATATTTCTTGCGTGCTTTGGAAATATTTTACGTGCAAATTTTATTTTATCACTATAAGAAAGCGGATTTTTCTTTTTATCTTCTGAATGTGAAAGGTATATTCTATATGGATTTGAACCTGAAAGTTTTTTTAATTTATCAAGCAATAAGCCATGACCAATGGTAGGAGGATTTAACCTACCAAAGGTAAAGAACATCATATTTGATTCTTCAGTAAGATAATTACTAAATGATTTTATTTCAAATTTCATACTTTTTGCCATCCTTTAAGTACATCTGGCGAAAAGTTATTATGAGAAAACTCCAATCGATCAACAATCTTAAGTGCTCCACCAGTTAATTGATCAATTGCTACATATCCTTCTTGACCAGTTACTTTATATCCATTATTTGTTTTAATAAAGGTACCAATATTATTTAATTCATGTAATTTATTTAAAAGTATTAATTTTGCTTCAACAATTAATTTTTGTAGATCAAAAATAAGTTTTATATTCTTTTTATTTTCAGGACTAAAGAATGATAGAAATTCATCACGTTTTGTTATTTGTATATCTTTACCTTTTTGTGTTGAACGTTTATCAACTTCTTTTTGAAATTTATCTTTAATATATTTAATCAAATCATTTGTATGTTTTGTCGTATCAATTATGTATTCACCTTTACGAACATACGTATTATTAAATGTTTCAATTGTTTGAGCCAATTCTCTATTTTGTTCAATTTGACGAAGAACATTACCTGATATTTTATTGAATAGAACACCAATTTCAGAAAGTTTATTATTAATATTATTTGTTTCTTCTTTAGATAATGTAGCATTCGTTAGATCTTTAATAACAGCATCTTGCGACCAGACATCACTTGATTTTGCTAAATTAGAAACATCCGCACCAAATTTTGCCTTCATAGTTTCAAATGTATTACCACTATAGGATGTATGCCAAACAATACCAATTTGAGATTTTAATATTTCATTAGCCATTCGTGTATTAATAGGTACAGCATAAACAATAGTATTTGGATGGAATGTTATATATTCTTGCCCATCAATTTTATCTTTTTTAATATCTGATCTTGAATATAAGAAATCGCCTTGTAATACACCTTTAATACCTAATTTGGGCAAATATTTAAGTGCTTGTTTTAATTTAATTGCAAGATCACCAGACGTATCAGCATCAACATCACTATCTGTTTTATATACCTTTGGATCTTTATTAAAAATGCCTTTTTTAGCAACAAAAAACTTTCCATCACGAGGATCATTACCAGCAAAAATAGCAGGTGCACCATCCCATTTAACAGATATAAATCCATCATGAACGCCAGATAGCATATCTCTTAAGCTACGTAATCCATTAATTGCTTGACGTGCTCCGTTCACTCCACCATAAATCACAGAATCTTCCATATGGGTCATATGGGTATTCTTTTGTTCAGTTATATATTGTCTAAATTTTTGCATCATTATCCTTCAGATACCTTAATATACACCGAACTTGAATCTAATTCAGATCCTGCATAAGAAATAATATCACCAATGAGTTTATTCTTAGTCATATTATTCATACTATCTAGCATTTGTGCCAATTGAGTTACTTGATATTTAGATATTATATATGTTAGTTCATTCTTTTTTGACTTTATTTCTTTAATGAAATCAGAAAGAGAGGTTGACTTTAATCTCGAATCTAATTTAATTGCCTGATTGTATAATTCAGATAAAAATTTATCAGGATTTATTGTATATTGCTTTGCAATATCTTTTGAATGTAATATTTTAATATATCTCTTTGTATATTTTTTAAAAAATTGATCAATAATAGAAAATCCTATTTTACCTGCTGCAGCACCTTTACCGCTTATTTCTCCAGCAATATTTTCTGGACGACCAAAATTTCTAAATTGTATAATATTATCTTTATTATAATAAACATTCATATCGAGTGAATTAGTATATGATACTTTTCCTAAATCATAATTGCTAAAAATAATAGTTTTATTTTTTCTTTCAAGATTTTTAATTTCAAACTTTGGATTTTTCTTTGTTTGTTTTAATGAAATTGGCAATAAATCTTTAGTATTAAATTTTTCTAATATCCAATCATTAAGTTCATCTAAAGTCGAAAATTTAGAAAAATCAAATGAGATAAGACTTGGATCAACACACCATATATCTGCAGGATTCCATTTATCTTGATTAATACTTACTGCATTTTTATTATTTAATATTTTAAAAGCTTGAGAAATATTGTCAACAAATTTTGATTTTGATCTTTGAACAACCAAATACTTCTGTCCAGCATATTTAGAATATATTGTTTGAGCAATTAATATTGCTGATTTTATCCAACCAGCACTTGCAATTTCTATTAATTCTTTTGCAGAATATTTACTTCTTACATCTTTTTGACCATATTGAATAACATCATCTATACTAAATTCTGTATTTGGTTTATTAAATATAGTTGCAATATAATAAGCATGAAGAGATTCTTGTTGATCTGTATTTAAATTTTTGCTTGCATCTGGTTTTACAAATAACTTTAATCCCGAAAAAGGACCATTATTTATTTCAAGAGCACCAATACTTGATTTTAAACCACTTATAGGCATTGAAATAGGAGTATTTAATTTTGTTGATAAATCCTGTAATACTATTTCACGATCAGATTTCGGAACATAAACTGCTACAGTATTTTTTTGTAACATATTTACTTTATCATATCCATAACTATGGAGTTTATATAATAGTGTGTCTACACTATTTTCCTCGTAAATAAATCTTTTAAGTGAAAGCATAAATCAATTATCCCATTAAAGCAAATATAAGTCTATTTATAATAATAAGATATTTTAAAGATTCGTTTCAAATAATTGATATTGATCAGAATTTACTTTATCTGTTGAATTATATGTTACCTTTTGTTCTTTTTCACGATCGTCAAGATCATATTCTGAACGATACTTATTATTAATTTCCATAACGCTTTTTAATAATTCTTGTTTATCATCAAAGTCAATGAATGCAGCAATATCTTTTGGGAAACATGCTCCGCCAAATCCACGCTTATAATCAAATCCAGGAACACGAGTATGAGAATAACCAACACGAGGATCAGCACCAACTGCATTGATAATAGTCGAGAAGTTACCACCAAATTTTTCGACTGAATCATATAGCTGATTGAAGAAAGTGACTTTTGTTGCAAGGAATGTATTAATCGCGTATTTTACAAATGAAGCTTCAACTGCTGTCATTCTAAAAACTGGACATGGTTTACAAAATGAGAATAAGTCATATATTCTTTCAAGTGCAGCAGTTGCTTCTAAATCACCACCCATAATATGAAATTGTGGTTCAATAAATTGTTCGTTTGCTGATTTTTCAGTAAGAAATTCAGGATTATATACAATCTTTTTTCTTTTTTCTGGATTAATTGAAAGGATAATTGAATCCATAATATCAGGTGTTATTGTTGATTTAATAACAATTCCACAATTTGCGTGATGACTTAATTTAAGTACTGCATCTTGTACAATCACAGCATCAATACTACCATCTTCATTCATTGGAGTTGGGGCACAAATAAAAGTCATATTTGGTTCCCATTCAATTAAGTCATCAATTGTTGTATTATATTTTGGATCAACTAAAAACATTGTTGTTTCATTTGTAGTAAATCCATATTCAACTGCTTTACCGACAAATCCATGACCTACAATACCAATTTTCAATTTTACTTTTTCTTCACTCATAATTTTTTATATTCCATTTCAGTTTTAATTTCATCGCCTTCTCTATCATTATATATGTCACCTGCAAGAGCTTGTATATCAGCAAGTAAATATTGACATAATTTTTTATCATAAGTAGAGTTAGTCATATTTGAATATTTACATCTTTCACGGTGCAAAGCAATTGCTTTATTTTTCATTATTTCTATTTTTTGTATTAGTTGTTCAATACTGTGCTGCATTATATAATCCTTAAAAAAATTGTGGGCTAACCGTGGACCCACGCGTGCGAATTAAGACGCAACCCTTAAGGTAATTTATAAAAGAGATGAGAACCAATTTGCGCTGTTTGAAATTGTTTTTTACCCCAATCTGGTTTTACATAATGAGCGTGGTAGTGAGTTGCTTTATTTGTTGGATCATATTCACGACCATAAACCATAATTGTAATAATTGCTATTTCTTTTGCATAAGCATAAGCCATATTATCATATATATTGTCTGGTTTACCATCACAATACCATGAAAATTGACATTTATCTCTTATTGGAACATTTGATCCATTATGCTTTTTCCACCAACTTGATACCTTTGCTTGATATACCACATCGCAAATAGTATTTGGAAATTTATTTGAAACAACTCGATTTAATGTAACTAAAGCAATTGCTTGTTGCGAATCTTTTGATTCTGATCTTGCTTCAAAATAAATATTTTTTGCTAGGCATTCAACTTCTTGTTTTAATAATTCATCTTTTGCAAATGAAGAAGTTGTGTACGTAATAGATAATATAAGCGATAATATTATGATTTTAATCATCTTCTAATCCTTTCTTATATTTAATTTTTCTTGGAATAACCTTTTTCTTATCTTCATGAAATCCACTTGCATTAGATTTTTTTAATGCATCAATCAATTTCCAATATGGATCTCTTTTTCTAATTATCCTTTTCATCTTCAAGCTCAAGAATTAAATCATCACGAAGTGGTATTGCTTCTTTACCAATAAATTTATAAGCTAATGTAATTCTATCTGATTCTGTATATGCAGCATGCCAACAATGGTTATCAACATCTGATTCTTCAGCAAAAAAATAATGTCTTGCTTGCCAACCTGGTTTGTCTTTAATTGTGACTACTTTATCTTTTGCTTTATCATAATAACGAAAGAAACCATTTCCATCACGAGACCATGTAAACAATACTTGATATGCTGAAGCATTCCAATTTGTATGCCAACCAACACCACCTTCTGGAGGATAATAATTAAAAAGTGCTGATGAATGAGCGCCAATTTCTTCTGAAAAACCATTACGAACTCTCATTTCAAAATCTTTTAAATCAGGTCGATGGCGTACAATATTTGATATAGGCATTGCCATATGTTCTTCGGGAAAACCACTATGTGGCATGTTTAATTTCCATTCACGAAGAAATTCTTCTGACATGAAATAAGAAGGTTTAATATGCATACCATATTCATGAGAAGAAACTTTGTATAGTTCGTTCTTATAGTCAACTCGATCAAAAAATTCATCTACGTATGAATCAAGCTGCTTTATTATCGCTTTATTTTTTAATTGTATTTCGCTCATTATATATTTATCCTTTAATATGTTTCTATTATACACTATAATAAAGAACAAGTAAATAGATTTTTATTAACTAATTCCTTGAAGATTTGATAATCGACTACCAATACGTGTTTTATCAAATGATGGTGTATCCATTTCTGTTGGTTCTTTCATTAATGTTTGCTCATTTTGACCAACATTATAAAGACGCATTTTTGGACGATCAATACCGACAACAAATCTTCGATTTTGATTAATATCAGCATAGCGATTTTTCAATTGTTTGAACATAATTTGTCCAGCTCTTTCAAGTTCTTCAGAAGTAATACCTGCTAGCATCACATCGCATGTAGCTGGAAGACCAAAAGATTCAGATGTATCAGTCAATTCAACATCAGAATTATTATAACCACTTCTTGTTACTTGAGTTGCTGACATAATTGGAATATTAAATTCAACTGCAAGACCACGCATTTCTTCTGCAATTGATTTAATATATGTATAAGAATTCACACCACCTGATAATCCTTTAATTTTTGAAGAAGCACAAATATTTAAATAATCAATATAAATTACATCAGGAATAAATTTTCTTTTTAATTTCAATTCATTTAAGAGTGCTCTAAAATGATTTGTGTTTGCTTGTGAAGTTGGATATTCTTTAATAACAAGAGTACCTTTTGATTTATTTTTAATTTCATCAATTTTTGAAACAAACTTTTGTTTTGTCATTTTAGGAACATCTTTGATATTAACATCAAGTAAGTTAGCATCAATCCTTTCAGCAATTTTTTCTTCAGACATTTCTAATGTAATATAAAGAACATTATAACCAGAAAGAATATTTGACGCAGCAAAATGACACATTGCTAAACTTTTACCGACGCCTGTTCCCATTAAAAGAACATTCAACGATTTACGAACAAGGCCACCATCAGTAATTGTATTAAGCATATCAATATCAAATGGTAATTTCCAATCTTCAGTTGAGTTATAGTATTCAAATCGATCATTTGCATTATCAATATAATCGTGACCTACATTGAGATCGAAGCTCACTGAAAGAGCATCAGACAAAAGAGCCGGCAAAGCATCTTTACCGCGTATTTGATTTTTGCCTTGAATAATATTAATAGATTCATAAATAGCATTACTTAATGCACGATCTTGACACCATTTTTCTGTCATATCTTTTAACCATTTATGATCTATATCATCTTGATTAAAAAGAGTTGGTAATAATTGTATTACTTCATTATATTCATTGTCATTAATTTTTTCTGATTCATCCATTTTAACCTTTAAAGACTCAAATGTTGGCAATGAATTGTATTTATTGACAAACTCAGTAACTTCATAAAAAACTTTTTTATAGATACCTTCAAAATATTCTGATTTAATAAATGGAATTACCTCTCTCAAATATTTTTCATTTGTGAGAAGATTTTTCAATATTACACTTTGAAGATTTACATTTTCAAGATTCATAATTATTTATTTTGCTTTCATTATCCAAAATTTGCATTAATATATCACCACAATGACTCTGAAATTGTTTATCAGTAGTACGAACATTTTGAGGTGACTTAACTATCTTTACATGATATTTTAGTCTATTTTCTGCCAATTTGATATTTCCATAATAAAATTCTGTATTAATATATTTACCTTTTAGAATTCTAATATTCAGAAATTTGTCACTGTCTTCAGGTTTATAGAGCTCGTAATCAATATTTTCAATCAACATTTTCTTCTATTTCTTCTGGATCAAAATTAATTACAGTTGGAGCTGAAAGAGAATATAATGATTTAATATATTCAGCAAAATCAGTTTCATCAAAGATTGGTTGCCAAAATGATTTTTCAAATGTTGTATCTAATCTGACTTTTTGGCCAATAAATTCTCCAGTATTTTTATCAATGCGCTGATACCAACCATTAGAAGGTTTAACAACATAATTACCAATGAGAGCAACATCCAAAAGACCACTATACTCCATGACACCACCTTCCCAACTAACTGAGATAGGAATTTTTGACTTTTCTCTAACATATCTACTTTTCTCTACATTAATAACAAAATCATAACCGACAACTTCAGTACCTTTTTTGTTTTGGCGACGACCAATAATAAAAATTGTATTGGCAGAATAATAAATTCCTGTTCCACCAGATACGATTTCTTTTGGAAATAAACCAATTTCTTGATATGTATGGTTAATTGCAATTAATGGTATATTCTTCATTTGAAGATATGGAGTACACATACGGAAAAGTGACTTTAATTGTTTTGCTCGAGACATATCAGCTACTGATTTTTCATTTATTGCGTCATCAAGTTCTTTTTTCGAAGCAAGGTTACCAATTGAGTCAATCACAATAACAACTTTATCATTACGTTCAAGTGCTTCAAGTTGACTTATAATATCAAATTTTAATTCTTCAACATTTGTAATTGGCGTATGAAGAACACGATTTGTATCAATATCAAATTGCTCAAAATAAGATTGAGGTGAACCAAACTCTGAGTCATAAAACAAACATACAGCTTCTGGATATTTTTTTAAATATGCTGAAGCCATAATAAGACCAAAAGAAGTCTTAAAATGCTTTGAAGGACCGGCAAGAACAGTTAAGCCTGGAGTCAAACCACCATTAATATCGCCTGAAAGCGCAGCATTAATCATTGGTACTTTAGTTGATATAAATTCCTTTTCAGTAAAAAATTTCGATTCAGCTAATACCTGAGTTGTTTTAACTTTACTATTCTTTTTCAATTTATCCATAATTGACATATAATATTTCCTTTATTTAGCGTCTGAGTAATTAATCATCCATGCGGTTTTATCACTCCATGAACCACGTTCTGTAAAGAATTTTTGTATCAAACCTGGGAAAGTTTGTAGTAATTCGCTTTGTGGAAGTGTCATGTTTGATGCGAATAGTTTCTTAGATGAAATTGGTTTACAATTGCCTAGTTCAAACTTTTCACCTGTTTTAGCATTTTCCATAATAATGTTATTTGCCTCAATAGCATAGTGGCCACGGTCAAGAGTCTTATAGACTGCTTTGCCTTTATAGCCTTCTTGATAAGTAAGCGTTGATCCAATTTCACTGGCATGCATGATTTTTTTCATAATATAATCCTTTAAGTTTGTTTAATTATTTTTTTCTATATCATTATATAACGCATCAAGGTCAAAGTAAATAGATTTTTGAAAATCGTTTAAAGATATTGGATCATTAAGATATTCTTTGACGTCAACTTTTGGTGACCAACCAAATTTTTTCAATGGTGTAATATCTGCAGTATTATCAAGTGCTTCACAATCATTACCTGGCTTTACTTTTACATTCATTCTAATTCTGGCAATATCACAAACTTTATTTCCTTTACCTGTTCCAACATCATAATAAGGATCAAGTCGTTCATATCCAGCATTCATTTTATACATTAGAAGAATAATTGCTCTTACAACATCACTCACATAAATAAAATCTCGTATATGATCAGTTGCATATTCTAAAGAACCTGTGATAAGTTTTGGGATAAACATACTTTCACGACATCTTGGTCCATATACTGTTGTAAATCGAAGACCTACTTGTCCAGGTCTGGCCGTTTCTTCATTTACCTTTTTACTTAATCCATATGGTGATTTATGCCAAGAAGTTACACATGACGAAGAAGCATATAATAAAGGAACTGATTGGTCATAACATAATTTTTGAAGAGCTGTTGTTGGTGTTACATTATTGTCCCAATATTCTTGAGGATGTTCAATACTTCTTCTTACATCTGCGAATGCTGCCAAATGAATAACAAAATCAAATTCATCTACTGATTTAATGTCACGAATATCTAACCCGATTTTCGAATCCCATGGTATAACGCTATGACCATCATCATTTAAATATTTTACTAAATGTGATCCAATAAATCCACTACTTCCTGTTACTAATATTCTCATCCAAATAACTCCTCTAAATCAACTTCAGGTTTTTGTGAAGAAGCAAAAGCTTTCTTATGGTATATAGTAGTAACGAGTTTTTTCTGTCCTTTCCATGGGCCAGATTTTACTTCTTTCTCTCTCAATTTAACAAAATTAGGCCAAAGTTCGTGCAGTTTTCTTTGTGATTCATTATGAAGTTCTAATGTTCTCCATGTTGAACAACCACCTTCGGCATTTGTTTCAGATGGACATACCATATATCTACCACTTATTCTATTCGCAAAACCTTGAGTTAATAATTGTAAATTAACATCAAAATCCTCTGCAGCATCAACGCGTTCCCATTGAATTCCTTGAGGAAGCTTAGGTCCATTAAAAAAGCAATTAGTCATAATTCTACCATTTTCTGAAAATGGATATCCAGATAAACTTGGCATAACCCAAGTAGGATTAAAGCAACCATAAACTATACCTTCATCCATCCAATCTTCTACTTGTTTTATACTATCATCAAAATCATTATCAGTCATTTTACGTGTTAACCAAACTGTTCCTTTAGGATCTGGATTTGGTTCTTTCACTATAAATGATAAATCATCATCCATTACAAAATAACGATCAGCAGTAAATTTATTATATATCCAATTACGTGTAGGAGCAATTCTTTTAATATTAGCAGGTAAGCCATAAACTTGGCCAGGAAAGCGTTTATCCATTTCAGCATATTCATGATCTTGAACAACAAAGCTTGTATGCTTTTTCCAATGATCAGGTAGATTATGATAAGTGACTTGTTTATCCATTCTACCAAGTGTAGGTATTATTATTTTCATTTTAATCCTTTATAATATTTCCAATTCAACAGATGCTTCTTCAAACATCTTTTTTGTTAATAGAAAAGACTCTTGCCATTTAGAAATATTTTTTTCGGCAGAAGCTTTACTTACCACAATATGTCTAATACCAACTTGAATGATTGCTTTTGCGCATTCGTTACAAACTGGTAAACCATGAACAAAAAGATAAGCCCCATTCAAAGCAGATCCATTTTGAGCAGCATTATATATTGCATTTGCTTCTGCATGAACTACATATTTTAATTTATCATCACGATTTTGGTATCGTTCAATATCATCAAAGACACCACGAGGGAATCCATTATAACCTTGCGATATTACTTGTCCTTTTGATCCAACAATAATAGCACCAACTTTTGTACTTGGATCTTTTGACCAATCAGATATTTCTTTAGCTAATTTTAGATAGCGCTTTTTCCATTTTATATTCATTATTTCACCAATTCAAAATGAGCTTCATAAACATGGAGTGAACCGACTTGCCAATGGATATTGCCAACTTCAACGCGCAATTCTTTAGCAAGATTTTCGAGTACGTATTTCTGCCAAGCACGATCATTCTTATAGCCATAGACGACATCATTGCTTCGCATTTGTACTATACAATCAAGTTTATTATCACGAACTACATATTGAACAGCATTAGTGCACATGAAATCAGACATACCATTACGATTGTAATCATTCCACATTGTTGGTCTTGTATATATCATTGTTGCTCGACGTGAACGAGGATTATTATTTAGCTCATTCAGAACGTTTTGATATTGGTCATGGTTTTCTTTAGAGAAAATGCACCAGCCATAGTTACTGTTGATAAAACCATCACGATCAGAAATGTCTTGCCAGATTTTTGGAATATTGCCAGGAATAGCATTCACATTGAGATCTTGCGAATTATACCATTCAATTTCACGTTTAACATAATCGTAATTAACTTTACCAAAGATTGTGTCTTCATCGGCAATAAAAGATGCACCAACAATTTCAAGTAGTTTAACACCAGTTTTGTCAATGACAAAATCTTCATTATATAGATTTTCTTTAAATATATCTCGAATATTTTGTACATTCATAGCGTAAGTCCTTTTGATTTGATTATGGTACTATTATACCATAAAAAATAAAGATTGTAAATAGATTTATGAATGTAAAGTTTGAACTTTATTACGTAGACTTGAAGAAGAAAACCTATGATCACGACGATTAAAATATAATTTGATGCCACGGGTTTGACAAATAGTTTTGCCTGTAAAATCTTTATCACGGTATTCTTCTCCAAGTATCCTTACATTAATTGGATAAAGAGATAATATATCTTCAAGATCCTCTTCTGTTGAATATGGAATAATTTCATCAACATATTTTAAAGCAATCAATTGAGTATAACGTTCAACTATTGTTTGAGCAGGTTTATTTTTATTAGATCGATCAAGACTTGGATCGATCTGTAAGCCACAAATAAGATAATCACACTGTTCTTTTGCTTCGCGTAGCATCTGTACATGACCAGCATGCAACAAATCAAATGCTGATGCAGTAAATCCTATTATTAATTTATTGTTTTTAATACTTCCCATGTGTCTTTCCAATTTTCAACAGGTACAATCACCTGAGTTATTTCAACATCTTCTTGCAATTGAGCACTCATAATTATTGATTGTTTACGTTTTTTAAAAGCTTCAGCAATTGTATAATCATTACCACCTTTTTCAGTTTTATCACCAAAAAATACAATATCTTGACCGTTGAAATCTGGTACAATTTGTGATTTATCAGAACCGAGTTTTACAATATCAATACCTGTTTCTCCAGCCACAGTCACATCAATTTTATCGCCAAACAATTTATTAAGTTCTTGCGCAATAACTGCTCGTTCATGACTTATACAATCATATTGATAATATTCTTTTCTTTGTTGTTCGGTAGCATTTCTTCCAACAATACTAAAATTTACCAATCCAATACGATGTTCTATATGTTTACCGGTTTTTGTATGATATTTTGATTTTTGTAAAGCATTTCTTAACCAGAATAAAATTGAATTTTCAAGCTTCCAATCAGAACGATACACATTTGTTTCAGCTACATATACGTCATTACCTGCACAATTATAAACAACTTTTGCTTTATTATAGAGATCTTCACCAATTTGCTCAATTGTTTTTGGTCTATCAGAACCTGTTACTAAATAAACATCGTGTTTATTAAAAAAGTCTAAACAAAATTCTTTAAACTTAGAATCAATTGTACCTCTACTTGGTGTCAAAGTACCGTCAATATCAAAAATATATTTCATTATTTGAATAGATCTTTAATTCGACTAAAAAACCCCTTTTTCTTTCCACGTGCTCCATCAAAAACACAAATAAATCGAAGAGCTTTTGCTTTTTTATCTTTTCTTGAAGCGCTATTAAATACTTTATGGAAGGCCCCATCAGGTATAAGAACAACATCGCCTTCTTTTACTTCAAATTCTTGTTTGTTAACCCACATTACACCTTTGCCTTCAACAAAAAAATATACTTCTTCTTGACCATTATGGAAATGACCTGTTGTTTCTTTCCCAGGATAAAGTTCAGTGCTTGATACTACAAGATTTTTAAGTGTATTATTATCTTTTACAATATAACGATGATCTTGTTTTACAATTGTTCCGCCAATATCATTAGTATTAGTACGATATTCAATCATTTTTTATTTCTTTCTTTAATAACTTTTACAATTTTAGCGATGGCATGTACATCACCAGCGTCTTCTTTAGGCAACATACTACATACTTCATCTGCCCAATTACGCGCAACAGTCATATTTTTAAAAGCCTTAAAACTGCGCTGCTTATGCTGTTTGGTTGAAGGCTTATAATTATGAACATGAAAGCGTGGCGTATACGTATGTTTAGTATAATCAGGATAGATAGACACTTTCTGGGTTGATTCTACGTGAGTATATATTTGTTTAGATTTATTATCTTCTACAATAAACATTATTCATCTCCTGCTTTTTTACGATTAAGGAAGTCACGATCTAATTTTTGGCCAGGAATTTTGCCGCGGCAATAAGATACGCCAAATGAAGCATAATTAATTAGATCTTTAAATGAGTCTTCAATAGACTCAAAATTTGGTTGATAATCTGGATCATGTTCCATTGCTTCAAGTACAGACCACAAACGTAAAGTTTTAGCATGAATAATATCCATAATAGATGCAATACCACGTGGATAATAATCTGCTTGTACAATATGTGAATTTTCATTTTGATAGTCACGAGATTTACGATCTTGCAATTCAGCGCATTCTTGCAGTACTTTGATTGATTCACGCATTAATTATTCCTTTCGATTGTATATATGTTTCTATTATACTACATTTTCATTGGAATGTAAATAGGGAAGTGGAGTAATATAATGACCACTAAATTGACTTCTATTAGCGCGGCTAAGATATTCTTTTGCTTCACAAATTTCAATCGCTTCAATAGTTACTTTATCGCCACATACATAAATACGGGACTTATCTCGGCCTCTTGCTCGATACGTAAGATAATGCGTCACATCTCCAGATAATGTACAAGTTTTCATCCAATTTAATTTACCATCATTAATATTATGCCATTTATCTATTTCTTTTACGTCAACCTTAAAGCCATTTTGTATGAAATCATGAGCTTTATCAGTAGGTTTATCTACTAAACCTTTATGTATTAAATCGCACTCTAATAAAAGTGAATCACAATTTATTCTTTTATCCGCATAGTTCTTTTTAAATTCATTTTCAATATAGTCAAGGTGATGTTGCTCTACTGTAATTTTATGATTATTAATCAAATTAAATATTTCATCCATAATATTATCCTTTATAGCAAAATTCAATTGCTCTGTTTGCTTCTTTAATGAGTGGTCGGTTTTCATACCAGTTACCTGTTTCCATATCAAGTTCTTTACAAAGCTTTTCAACTTCTTCTGCTGTAATTGGATATTTTCTTTTTATAGCATTACCGGCAATTGATACCATTATCTTATACATCAAATGATACCAACCAGTATTTGATATGCTTTTATATTCTATCACAAGGTTTTTATTAACAAATGGACAATTGTGATACGATGTCCAAGTGATTGTATTATTCTCAGATTGATCTTTACGATATTGTATTATTTCTTTTTGAATAGCATCAGGTAAATTATCAAAGAAATTCAAACCTCTTATTTCATTACGATAAGGATATTTTGCCATCAATTCAAGTGGCTCAATAAATTTACCTTTATTAATAAATAAAAAATTGTTTGCGTTTTCATATTGTGCTGGAATATAATACATACGACTAAGATCTTTAGTTTGTTTATCGCCCATTGATTCAATGAATGAGTTCAAAGCAAACCAAAAATGTTTAATATTATTGGCTTCAACAGCATTGGCTAAAGGAAATATAATACGAAACTTTGGAAAGTCAATAGTTGAACTTGCAGTAGAATAACAAACATAATAATAATCACCAAGTGTCTTATTAAGTTCTTCTTGTAAACTTTTATTATCTATTTCGTATTCATCAATATCAACTGCAGCCCACTTTGCCCAATGAGTTACGTTTGCATTTGCTCGTGTTGTATTAGGTAAATATACCGCAGGAGATATAAGTGATGCTTCTTTTTTTGACTTCACGTTCTTTTGTGATAATTCAACAAGTAAACTTTCGAACTCTGACCAATTATCAAAGTCCATTCGCTTATCTGTTTTATTATCAAATATTGATTTAAAGATCGTGAGAGAATACATTATTTATCGCCAAAACTTCCATTTTTCTAAGACTTCAGACCATGTAGGCGTTTTAAGATATTCAGATAGATTTACAAATTCATATTGATCTAATAGTCCAACATTACCTTTATGTGATGGTGATTTCCAACCTTTAGGTTTTGAAAGATCAGGTAAACCAAATTTGTTAGGACGTTCTTCTTTAACACCAGGTTTTTTTGCCATATTTGCTTTATGAACGGTGTCCCAAGCTTTGTTTGCATCAACGCCAAAGGCATCCATTGTACCGATTGCGACAACGCAAAGATCAACAAGACCGTCAACAATTTCATCTGCATCATGCATTTGAGTTTGAATTTCAGTCAATTCTTCTTGAAGGAAATTAACGCGAAACATAAGGTATTCTCGCATTAACTCTTTATTATCTTTATTCTTTCTAACCCATTCATTGACACCAAACTTTTGATGCATTTTAGAAATATCTTTTACCCAATTTTTACTCATTATAAATCACCTTTCAAATAGGATTTAAGATTAACATATATATCGCGAAGGCCCCATCCAAGAGAGAGTGAAGCAAACGCAATGAAAAACCATTGTATTGAATTAATTAATAAGTCTATCATTATTGATTCCTTTCATATACATATACGTCTGCTGTATTAGCATGACGAAGAGGAAGAGATGCATCGTAACCACGAGGGCTTCGACCATCAGCTAATGCATTCACTTTACGTGGACCACGACCTTGTAGTTTTACATAATACTTTTTATTATTACCTTTATTGATAATAGATACAGCTTTACGAATTTTTTCAAGTTCAAAAATGTCTCCAGCACAAAGAAAATCGATTGTTGTTACATAGTTTTTTGATTTACGAATATTCATTTATATGTCCTTTTGTTGTTTTAATATATTCATTATACCATAATTCATATATAATGTAAACAAAAAAATGCACGTTCAATGCATTTTTTTATAACTGTAACATTTTTGTTACAGTATTAACCAAATAGATCCTCAAGATTCACAGATGGTTCTATTCTCCAACCAATTGCCTCGAGAATCGGCTCCAATGGCGATATGAATACTTTTTCGAATTGCATATCATAATTAATACTATTATGTAGATTAAATTCTGGTGGTAAATAGTCTTTAAACGCAATTACATTTTCCCGTAAGATATTTGGTAATTTTAGATAAACGAATTTGATTTTATCGCCAGATTTTATTAACTCATACTTGTTTTCAAGTCCATTATCTTTTATCATTTTATTATAAAGCAAAGCCGCACGAATATGAATAGGTGTACCTTTACGATAAATATTTCCACGATCACTAAATTTATTAATTTCAGTTGTACCTCTTGGAAAAGCAATTTCTTCTACTGATAATTTTTTAAATTCAGATTTAGTATTAGCAATAAATTGTTGTGTTCGAGTTTCTGATCCATCAATTAGAACTTTAAAAGACTCTTTTAGTTTTTCTCTAATTGCATATGGTGTACTTGATTGAATTGCTTGAATACCCATAATTTTTAATTTGGGTTTTGTATATTGAACACCTTCATTATTATGAACATTTAAGATATAACGTTTTTTTGCTGTCCATATACCTTTATCTGCAATCACTTCACGTCCCATCCACATACGTTGCTCATATCCATTTGTCTGTTCAAATAATTGAGTATATGCACGCGCAATAACATTTTCAAAATGTTCAGAACATGTTTTATCGAGAAAATTAATAGGATCTTTTGGAGAGAATTTTTGTACCCAATCATCAAAGTTAATATAAACAGAGTCTGTATCAATAGCAATTACATAATCTTTTTTATTTTCTAAGAGTCTATTGAGTTCATTATTTATTGCCCTTTCTGCTGTTTTAATCGCCAATTGACCTGTTAGAGTAATAGCAGAAGCCATATTAATATCATAATACCTAAAGTATTTTGAACCGAGTGCACCATATAAACTATTCAATAGGATTTTTGTTGCCATTTGTGAGTTGTTTAATTTTACAATTTCTGCTTCAAGTTCAGGTGTTGGATTTTTTTCATAATCTTGTTCACAAGCTAACATAATCTTTTTAATGGATTTACGTTCATTATAATAGTCAATAATGATTTCTGGAATAATTCCACGTTTTTCTTTTGAATACATTGTACCATTTGCAGTGCATGTATATTCGTCACTTGGTCGTTTATTTCCATCAAGATAATATTGAACTAGATCATTATATCCTTCTTTGCCATCAATCAATGTTTCTGGACTAATATTATATTGAACAATAATATTTGGATATAGTGAATTTAGATCGAATGATGCTACATTATTATAAAGACCGGGGATTGGTTCTTTTACATAACCACCAGGATATTGACTTCCAATATTTTGTTTTAATGGCATTGGCACAATATTTTTTGTTGCCATTTTACGATAGATAATCGAATCCCAAATTGAAGTTGTGCCAAATGTATCAGTAAAATTAACTCCAGCTTTATAAGCCATTGTAATTGCCAAAGCAATCAATTTCATCTTATCATCAATACGTCCAACAAGTTGAACGTCTTTAATATTATAATCAATAAATTTTTGATAGTCATTGAGATATAAACTATGAAGTGAACCATGTTCTTCGTAAGAGAGTTTCTTTTCATCAAGAACAACCGATGAAATATTATCAAGTGAATATGACTCTTGTGGACCATATGTATAATTGAATTTTTGAAAGAGTTTCAAATAATCAAGAGTTTGAATGCCAGAAATATCATATTTAATATTTGAAATACCATAACGATTTACTGTCTGAGCATTAATTAATTTCCAAGGAGAATAATCTTGACCTCTACTTTCACCAAGAACTTTAATAGTACGATTAATAAGATATGGAATATCAAAAAACTCAATATTCCAACCTGTTAAAGCATCGGGAGTATGATTAGGATTGTTCCACCAATCAAGAAATTTGGCAAGTAGATCAGCTTCTGATTTACATTTTACGTAACGAAATTTTTCTACTGGGCATTTAGTTTCATCGTAATTACCAAGACCCCAAATGTAATAAGTATTATCATTACTTGTATGAGCGGTAATACTTATTACTTCGCAATCAGCTTTATCTGGTGTTGGAAAACCATCATTAGAAGCAACCTCAATATCAAAATTAACCACATTAATTTTTGATATATCAAATGAGATGTCTTTTGGAAAACGACGAGTAATGAATTGATGGATATAATTTGTTGTACCATATATATCCCAAACATCACCATATTGTGTTATAAAATCTTTTGCTTCACGCATAGACTCAAATTGCATTGATTTAAGATTTTTACCATCCATAGATTTAAATTGAGCCGGCTCTGATATGCAAACATATAAATGAGGCTTAAATTTAATTTTTTCTTTTACAATATTACCATTAAGATCGCGGCCGCGATAAAGAATTGAATTGCCAAATCGATTGACTGATGTATACATATTACCTCACAAGTTATAGAAAACATTATATATTAATTATTGTAAAATGTAAATAGTTTTATATTTTTAATAACAATAAAATTCCTGGAGCACAGATACCTTTATGATTACATGTATAAAATAAATATTGTGGATTCATTTCTTCATTCATATAACCAGATTCTTTAATTGCTTTACGTACTTCATGAAGTTCCACATTATCAAAAAGAAGATATTTTGGTTTTATTTTTTTCGCATACTCAATATCAATTTTAACCTTATCATACCGATGTGATCCATCAATGAACATAAGATCAATATTAGTTGGAATAACTGGATATTCATTAATTGCATATGGTCGAAATTCAAATCTTTTACCAAATCGTTCACTTACTTTAATATAAGATGTACGAGCAAAAGAACCTGGATCATAAGATATAAGTTTTGATTGAGGCCAAATGTTAAGCATTGTTGTAGCAGAGTGACCAGCAAAAAAACCAATTTCTAAAATATTAGTAGGATTCACTTGCTGTTGAATTATTTTCCAACAAGAATAAACTGAATCATTATTTGGATCGAGGAAACCCCATCCTTGTCCATTATATCTTTCACCTGGTTTTTCAGGATTTGGCCTGGCCAAAAAATTAGTATTCACATTTTTCATAAAAAATATTAATTATTTAACCCAATATTGTATTTACTTTTTAGATTCCAATTAACCTTATCTTTAAAAGGTATAATTTTAATTTGTCTTAATGGTGCCATTAGATTAATAATTTGTTTTGGCTCTACTATTTGTATAAGACCCCAATCGCTTAATAATTGAGCAATTGTATTTCTTCGTGCAATATCATTTTCAGTTATATTTGAAACTTTACCATCAAGCAAAAAGAGTTCTTTAAAATGTATAATATAATAACGACCTTGTTTATGTAAGATATGAACACTTTGATAGAGTGAATTATCTTTTTTAGACGCAACACCTATACGTGTAAGAGTTTCTATTATTTTAAGAAAGTCGTTTGGTTCGTTTAAAGTAATCTCCAACATTTCTGCAGGAGTCCAATTGAATTTTTTATTTTGTTGTAGATCTTGTTCCACCTTCGCGCATCCTATGCTTCAATTCTTCTATTTGTTCATCAGTGAATAAATTTACAACTTGTCTTGCTTTATCAATAGAATAGTTATAATACCTTTTAATCACATCAATCTTAGAAAAAATGTCGGCTTTCATAAATTTACTAAACCGTTTTCTTTTTCTTATACTATTTATAAAAAAGTCGTATTTTAAACGGTTATCAAGATTATGATATAAATTCATTTCATTTGCAAGAAAGATCGTATCGGTAAAGTAAGATAGTGATCGATTGATGATATATGAGTTATAACCTTTTTCAGCATCTTCATCGACCATAATATCTTCTTTGGTCATATTGATTGAATTGAGATAGTCAAAGGGATTCATATTATTTCCACCTTGCATTACCCATTATTTCAGTAAGACACGCAACTATATTGAGTTCGTGGTCTGCAACAAACGTATCTTTCCATTGATAATCAGCAAGTATAACAACAATTTGTGGAATGGATTCAGGTATAAGATATTGCGATGCACTATCATAAATTTTTCTAAAAATAACTTGTGACTCAATATCAATATTATTAACAACCCATTTGCGCATATCTTTAAAATTTTTATTTTGAAGAGCTTTCATCAATACATCAAAATTATCAGTATCCATATTAATTGGTGACATATCTTTATAACCAGTCATACCAATTTTTTGTATTTCATTTAAAACACGACGCCAATCTGGGAAATGTTTTTCAATTAATGCAACACATCCAGCATTATCAATATCAAGTTTTTCAACCTTAATAATTTCTTTTAATCGAAGAAAAAACGCATGAGCTAATTTTGCTTTTTCACCATTTGGAATATTGAACTCAATAACAGAACATCTAGAATGTAATGGTTTAATAATACGATTTTTAAAATTACAAGTAAGAATAAATCGACAATTATTTGAAAACTCTTCAATAAAGCCACGCAATGCTGGTTGTGTTGATTGAGGATTTAAATAATCTGCTTCATCAAGTATAATTACTTTATAGCCACCCATAAGAGATACAGATGAAGCAAATTGTTTAATCTTACCACGAAGAGTATCGATATTGCCTTCTTCAGAACCATTAATCATTAAATAATCAAGTTGAAGTTGATTGCATAAAGCTTTTGCTACGGTTGTTTTACCAACACCCGCAGAACCACTAAAAATCATATTTGGAATTTCACCAGATTTGATTATTGACTCAAATGTTTTAGTAATATCTTTTGGTAAAATACAATCAGATATAGTTTGTGGTCGATATTTTTCGACATAAAGAAAATTGTCACTAGACATGATAGCCTTTTCATAATATAATAGTTAGTATTATTGTGTATTCTGTTGTGCTCGTTCTTCACATATAGAAATTATTTGAACACATTGATCTCGCAATTGACCAATTGTACTTAGTTCTTCACCTTTAAAACCGCCACGAGTTGTCAATGTATCAATTACTGCAATACCTGAACGTGCAACACGATTTGATAGATTATAGATAATATCTTCTGTTTCTTTATCTTTAGCCATTTTTACCTCTATTTGTTAAATGTTGATTTTGATTTTTCAAGAGCAATCCAATAACTTAGATTACTATTATTAATATGAGCAATGAGTTTTTCAAGAATATTCACTTGATATGTTTGTCCAGAAAGAATTTTAAGATTTGCAATGTTTAATACTAAATTAAACTCGTTAATATTAGCTTGAGCAGGTACATCAATAGCAAAGCTATTGGCTGTTGTATTTGAACAATCACTTACCGACAAAGAGACATTTACTTGATCAGCTTTTTTCGAAATTACTAAATCAGTATGACCTAGAGCAGAAGCAGCTTGACGAAGTCTACCAAGATTTTCTTGTGTTAGTTCAAATGATACAAGAATATCATTTTGTTCTGCATTCATAGCATTTTCAATCATCTTCTCAGTTGGATGAGTAAGAAGTTCTGGTTCAGAATAATAATATGTTATATTTTCCAATCCACTTTCACTTTTAATATTAACATAATCGTCTTTAAACTCAAAGCGAGGATTTGAAACAAGAGCACATGCTGATAAGAATTGTGGCATATCATAAATACCAACTTCTTTTTCAAAAGGAGTATCAAGTTTATATACTGACAAAATATTTTTTGCTTCAGCAATGGTACTGATATATTCACCATTTTTAAATACAAAGTTAGAGTTGATAGTAGCATAGTTTTTAAGAACTGCCATGGTTTCTTGATTGATTTGCATAATATAGATTTCCTTATTAATATTGAATACAATTATATACTGTTTTTGTTTGAATGTAAATAGTTTTACGCTGCAATTTTACTAAAATTCTTTTCTTTTATAAACGTAATTTTTGACCTAAATTTATCTTCAAGAGCATCTGCTTTATGAGTAATAATAAAGGTAGAAGTGTTTTTATCAAGTGTCGATAGTATTTTTGTAAGATTATCAATACCATCATAATCAAGACTTGAATCAAAAGTTTCATCGAGAATAAGAAGATTACAAGAAATGGAATTTTTCATTTTTGCGATTTGTCTCCATGTAAAAAGAAGACTTAAATCAATACGAGCTTTTTCACCTTCTGAAAATGATTCATATTTAAATGTATCACGATGTCGAGAACGTATATCCTCGTCAAACATTTCATTAAGATTAAATGATATAAAAAAGTCCATTACCTGTAAATAATTATTAATTAGCTTATTAATTATTGGAAGATATTGTTTAATAATTTTTGTTTTAATACCACTATCAAGAAGTAATTGATATATTGCGTCATAATATAATCTATTATCTAATAATTCATATCGTTGTTCTTCAAGATGTGTACGTGCATTTATAAGTTTTTCAAGTTCAGATTTAGATTGTGAAACATCAGAATCTTTATTTTTTAAATCATCAATTTGTTTATCAATCAAAGCAATTTGATCAAACATTTTTTCAATTAAATTTTCGTTCATTTTAATTAATGATTGATTCTCTTGCAATGCATCAAGATTTGATTGCATTGTTTTAATCTTATTATTTGTATCTTGTTCGCTTTTATCAATTGAATCCATAATTGATTGCAAAGATTTAGCGTTTTCCTTTGCTTTTTCGATGTGTGTATTCTTTAATTCATCATTAATATCTTGTTCACAAGTAGGACAATGATCGTTCGTTTCATAAAATTTTACGCTTTTTACAATATTTTTAATTTGGTTTTTTACATCAGAAGACTCTTCTATAATTTTATGTTTTGTTTCATTTAAGCTATATAGATCTAATTTTAATGTTTCTATATCTATATTTACACTATTATATTTTTCAGCAATTTCTTTTTGCTTATTAATAATATCATTTTCAATATTTTTTTGTTCTAATCTTTTACCAGCAATAATATCATCATTGATTTGATTAATCTCATTAATATAATCCTGCTTCAATTTAATTTTTTCTTTAGTCAATTGAAAATCATAATCATTATTTGAAATTTGTTCTTTTATCTTTGCCGTATTTTCTTTTACGATTTCACGCATTGTAGAGAATATTGAAATATCCAAAAGGTCTTCAATTATTTCACGTCTTTGCCATTGTGGTAATTGCATAAATGGTACAAATGAAGAAGAACCAAGTACAATGATTTGGTGAAAAGACTTATAATTAAATTTAAGAATATTATTTTCTAGGATCTTTTGATAATCACGAGTCTTTGAATCCTGATTAATTAATTTACCATTTTTATAAATTTCAAATAAGTTTGGTTTAATTGCACGTATAATCTTATATAAAACATTATCAACTTTTAATTCAATTGTAACTTTACAATTCTTTTGATTTATTGAATTAATTAATTGATTTTTATTAATATTACGATGTGGTTTACCAAATAATCCAAATGAAAGCGCATCAAGAAGAGTAGACTTACCTGAACCGTTTTGGCCAACGATAAGAGTTGTATCGCTTTTATTTAGTAATATCTTAGTAGGATTGTTTCCAGTTGATAAAAAATTGACCCATTCAATAGATTCGAAGACTATCATTATATAATATCCTTGTTTATAGATTCTATATATATGCCATTTATAATTTTTTTAAGTCTTTCACGATTTAAATTAGTATCTATCTCATCTATATAAGAATTCAATATTTGTGATGTATCTTCAAAATTAATTTTTGAATCGTCAACATTATCACCCATAAATTCAGAAAAGTCTTCAGCTATTTTTAATTCATGTATATTAAGCCCATTAATACGATCAATAAACTTATCAAACATAAATGGATCATTTTTATTTTGAACAATTATTTTAATAAAATGATTATCTAAAGTTGATACATCATATTTGGAATAATCTCTATTTGTATCATCATACCATATTTTTTTAAAAAGAGTAATTGGATTACGAACCATCTCAAGTTCACGAGTTTCAGTATCAATTACATGGAAATATTTTGGATCATCACAATCAGACCATGTGAATTCCATACTTGACCCAAGATAATCAATATTACCTTTTGATGATTTAGTATGAAAATGACCAGTAAGCACTTTTTCAAATCTTTGAAAAAGAGTCGCATTCATACCGCCTTGATTTGTAATTCCTTTCATCATTTCAAAACCATCAAGCTCAAGATGACCAAGAAGCCAAGACGCTTTACAATGTTTAATGAAATCAATTGACTCAATATAATTCGAATTATTTACCCAAGGAAGCATCGCAATATGAAGGCCATTATAATCATTAACTGTTGGCTGCATTATAATATTCACATTAGCCGTATAAAAACCAAGCAATTCTTTAAGTGAACAAAGGTCATTTGTATTTTTATAAAAGACATCATGATTACCTGGAATAATATCCATATGCATTCCCATTTGTCTTAATGGCTCAAGGAACATTTTACGATTTGAATGCTGCGCTTTAAAGTTAACGTATTTGCGATGGTCATAATAGTCACCACCATGCAAAATAGTCTTTACGTTATTTTCTTTGCAATATGGGAAGAAGACATCTTTATAAAATTTTTCTTGATAATCAATAAAAACTTGAGATGAGTTTCTGATTCCGCAATGAGTATCGGTCAGAATTGGTATTTTAGCCATAATATAATGTTATTCCAATATTTTAGTGAGATCACTATCAGGGTGAGATGTATTTCTTTTTTTCTTTTGTGTTTTCTTATATTCTGCTAAGTATTTATCAGCAGTTTTAACAGCATTAATTCTTTCTTTTAAAGAGTCAATATAATATTCTGAAGTAGATATACTCATATCACATGCTTCAGAAACATCCATAAAATCATATATAGTACCTTCAGCAATATATTTTAATTTTATATCTTGCTGTTTTTTCTCTTTTGCAATACGGCGAAGAAATGCGTAATAAATAATTTGAGTAAAATAAGCAAAAGCATTTGGATTGCCAGATCGTGTTTCAGTATCAATATTATAGTTTTCAATTGCTTTTAGACAATTTTCAACACCATCCATAACCATTTCTTCCCGATAAGTATATCTTGAAAAATTTGAAGCAGATGATAATCGTTCAGATATTTTCATAAAACATTCAGCAATATAATTTGTCACAGGTGGTAATGGTTTTTTGTTTTTTCTACATTCTTGCAAAGTAGTAACATATTCGACAACCGCAAGAGAGAATTCTTTATTGTTTACATAATGAGGCTTATTTTTTTTCATAACTATCTTACATTTTTATTTAAATTATATTATATAAAATAATATATTATTATGGATTATTTGTAAATAGATTTTTGAAAATAAAAATGTTTTTTTTTAATTTTTTTTTATTTTTCTATTTACAAATAATTTTTAAAAGGTTATAATAAGATTAATCAATCTTCAATTATCCCAGGTATGGTTGGTTGATCTGACAATAAATCAATATCATATTCAATTAGATTACGTTCGCGATCAAGATATTTGTATTCTAAAAGAATCGGTTCAAATTGTTCTATTTCTTTAAAAATAATTTTAGGATCAAATGGTCCACATGTATATACATCAAGTTGCATAAGTCCTGGATCGGTTTCATCCCAACAATGTAATGCAATATGGCTAGTTTCTATAATAACCAAACCAGTAAGGCCTCTATTACCAACAACATCTACATAGGATGTAATAGGACCTTGACAAATTTTCATACCGATTTTATCAACTAAATCACGTAACCATTGATGACACCAACTAGGATCTTTTGGTGGGTTTTTAATATCTGCTCTTATAATAAGATGTTTATGAACAAGGGCCATAATTTAATGTCTCACTTAATGTTTTGTTGGGTTTGGTTGGAATTTAATAATATTATCTTCATTATCTTTAATCTTCAAAGTTTTAGACTTTCTATCATCAAAAATTTCTTCTATTTCCTTTGTAGCTCTATAGGTTAAATAGGTCAAATAAATAGTTTTTAATTTTTCACTAGGTATTGTATTTACCATAATCAATGAACGATATATTTTTTGTATTTGTGTTGGAGTATCAAATAATATATAAGGAATCATAACTGCAACTTGTTTTGAATCAGGCATATCATATGCAAAAGTTTTTTCTTCTAAATCTGAAAGTTGATCGCCAAAAACCTCATAACTATACAAAATTGGCATTGACATATTTTTAATTAATATATAATTATCATCTTTATCTTCAATCACTTCTGCAATAATATTAGTACCATCATGCATTACAAACTGTTGAATATTTAACATATGTTTTATCCTTGTAGATTAATATTATATATTCGATATTTAAACTGTTCTCGATCATATATCTTGATTCTTTCGTCTGAATGATTTAATAAATAATTTTGTTTTTTATTCCAATGTAAATCATCACTAATATCATAAAGCTTTGTTTCTTGACCATTTTCAGAAATTCTTAACCCTCTTCCAATTGATTGTAAAACCCGTATAGGACTTTTACTTGGTGATGCAAAAACTATATTATGAAGATTCTTAATATTAATACCAGTCGAGAATACACCGTATGAAGCACAAATAATTGCGTCATTTTCTTTTTCAACAATTTTACGAATTGTTTCTCGATCATTTGAATCAGTAGCACCTGATATAAAATATACCTTACGATTTTTGTTCACTTTATTTTCTATTAATTCAAATAGTTTTTTGCCATGTTTTTCAACAAATTGAAACAATAATAGTGTATTACCTTTTTGATCAACAGCAAGATTTGCAATAAAGTTATTTCGCTTTTCATTCGTAATGACATAATCAAGTTCTTGTTGATATGTTAAGCCCTTTGCCCTTTGACGAACTTCTTCAGAATATATTAGCTTTAAAACAGAAATACTAAGAGGAGCCAGAGTATTTTCTTTTTGTAATTTTTGAGTTGTTGTTACCTTATATATCGGTCCAAAATGCCCTTGTAATGTTAACTCATGGACAAGCTTTCCATCAAGTGTTCCAGTTGTACCAAATCGATATCCCGCCTCCGTCGCTTTATCCATGATTGTAACAAGCGATTTTGATTTAAATAAATGTACTTCATCACCAAAAATTACACCAAATTGGCTGAACCATTCTTTTGGTAATTTGTATATACTTTGCCAGGTACTTACAACAATCGGTTGATTTGTATCTTTTTCTTTTCCTGAATATATTCTATGAATTGCTTTTTCAGAATCAAGACCATAATCTTCAAAGTCTGAATACATTTGCTGTACTAAAGAAGTTGTTGGTACAATAATCAATACTTTCTTTTTTTGCTTTGTTAACAAATATCGCATTATAATATATATAATTAATGACTTACCAGAACCAGTCGGTGAAAGCAGTATTCTTCTACGATGGATAAGAGCCTCACAAATAGCTTTAAATTGATAATCACGACACTCAATTGTCTCACCACCAACAGTTAAATTAAGATTATCAATAAATTTGGCTAGATTTTCAATATCAAGAATATCTTTATCATATGGAGTTCCATATTCGCTTGGTATTATATCAATGAAATAATTTCTTGATTTACAAAAATATTTGAGTGAATCGAAAAGACCAACAGGTAAATTTCTTCCTTGCGAAAAGAGTTTAATCTTTCCATCCCAAATCCCGTGCTTATACGCCGGCATAAATCTATATCCAGGCACGAAGAAACTAAAGTAATCACTTAATTCCATAGCAGTACCGTGATCACAATCAATAAACAATTGAGAATGAGAAATTTTCTTGACTTTAATGGTCTCTAAATCTGGCATTATACCCCAGCTTCAAATTTTTTATAATCAATTGCATTTTTAATTGATTGGTGTCTCCAAGCAAGATTGTTCAATATTTCTTTTAAAATATCTAACATATTCTTGTAATATTGGATTTTGTCCTCGCTTTTGACAATATCATCATCAGCTTCGTAATAATAATCCATATCTCCTTTAAGAACTTTCATACCATCAAATGGATCATAATTCCAACCATGTTGATCAATTTCTTCTTTTGTCATTTTACCATTATAATATAACCATTTTTGTTTTAAAAGTTTTTTCTGGTTATTTTCAGCCACACGTAAACGCAATTTGACTTCAGAATAAATTCTTAAATATTTTGAATGAAGAAGTGGTGTTTGAGTTGAAGCTCTGGATAAATCAGATTCAATACGTGAATCATTATCCCAATCTTCTAATATAGTATTCAAATCATAAACAGTAGTCATAATTAATCCTCATATTATAGTAATTATATAGTATATCTATACTAGTACAAATTGGTCAAATTGGAATGTAACACCAAAAGATAAAAATTGTTCTTCAGTCACAGATGTAAAATCAATTCCTGATATATCAATAGGAAATGCTGATGTATAACGAATACTTTTTGTTTTATTATTCTTTGAATTTAAAACATTAATAGTAATATCAGCTGTGCTTGAAATAACTGTATCTGTTGACTCATTTGGAGATATATGTTTTTCTAAATTGCCAGTCAACCAATTAAACATTTCAACATAATCATTCATATCTTCATCAATTAATGCCGTAATACTTAATTGCCCAAAATTAATTTTATCTCCAGGCATATACACATTTGCTCTTCTAAATGGAACTTCTGCAGGAGCAACACTGACACTAGGATGTGAAACTGACTGAGCAAAAAAACTAATATTTGGATAATTTTTTCTTTCAATTACTATTTGAAATTGAGTTGGAGATAAGTAATTTTTATTTGTAGTAAGTGCCATTTCTACATCCTTATATTATATAACAGATCTATTTATATTAGTTTAATCTATGTATATCAGATAAAAAAAGGGTGACCGAAGTCACCCTTAATCTTATTATTTGATATCTTAAAGCGATTAAGCTTGTAGGATATTATCGACTCTGAACACTCTAAAATAGCCATTAGTCTTAGCAGTTGCAAGACCGTTAGCAGGAGATGTTCCAACGAATGGGTTAGAAGCCATACCGTAACGAGTCTTGAATCCAACTTTAGGTTGGAAGTCATTTTCACCAACAGCACGAACCATTGTGAGTGGAACGTATGGGCAATAGAAGAGACCAGCATCGTAGCTATTTGTACCTTTATATCCAACAGTTACGTAATCAACAGTTGCATATGGGTCGATATACACTTTTGTGCGACCATTAAGTACACCAGCAAAAGTATTTCCTGTGTCGTCAACTTCAAGAGCTGTTGACATTGCAGGTGCATAATCAAGCATACCTGATGCAGAAAGAGCAGCAGCAACGTCTGATGAACAGATGATCCAGTTACCTTTACCACGACGTGTATCTTTTGCAATTTGGTTAGCTTCACGCTCGACTTGAACGATAAGACCTTTAAATTTCTCAACAGACCAACGACCGTCAGCATCTGTTGATAGGTTAAAGATACCGCCAATTGCTGTATTACCTGTAACAGCACCAGTTTTCGCTTGTGAGTTGATTGTACGAATTGTTTCGCGGTCAATCTCAGCAAGAATCTCTGTTGATAGGATATTAGCAAGTTCTTGTTCAGCGTCAAGACCATGGATTGCTTTCAGGTCTTGTGCCAGTTCCAAACTATACTCAGCTTTTAGAGCACGTGTTTTAGCTGTTACTGTTGCTCTTTGGATTGTGAAGCCCATTTCTGAGAAAACAGAACCACCAGTGTTTGAACCAAGTGCTTCACCATCAGCTGTTGGCATACCACCAGCAAAGTCAGGACCTGTACGATCGTTGTCTAAGCTTGAGTCACTGTTTGAGTCAGTAAGACCAGATAGACCTGACGGATCTTGAGCTTGAGTACCAGATGAGTCACCTGTGTGCTGTGTATTTGCTTCGTTGAAGAGAGCTTCAGTTGAACCAGTTGTACCAGCGTCGTAACGTGAACGCATAGCAAAGATAAGACCAGTTGGTCCGCTCATTGGTTGTACTGATGCAACATCAAATGCCATCAGATTAGGCATTGCACGACGAGCAAGAGCGATAAGGACAGGGTCCCAGTTAGCAGCAGAAGATGTAGTGTTAGCTACAGTTTCGTTAAGCATTGCTTGTTCTCTGTTAGCACGTTCTTGGTTTTCAAGAATATGTGCAACAGCTTTCATACGGGTTTGATCTTTGATCTTACCAGCGGTTTCTTCGTTGAGAACGGGAGCCCATTTTTCAACTAGAGATGTGACATTTACTAATTCAGTCATTTTTTATAACCTTTAACTTTCTTTAATTACGACGTAATTTTTGAACATATTGATCCATAGGGTTATTTGAAGTCTCAACAACTTCACCAAAATGGGTTTCAATTTCTTCAGCAATTACTTTTTCTTTAGGGAAATATGATTCTTTAATTGTTTTAAGTTTAGCAGAAAAAGAATCGGTGTCTTCAAAATCGATATGTTCAATAAGAGAATTAAATTTTTCGATTTCTGATTGTGCAAGACCTTGAGTATGCTCGCGAATTACATCATTTCGTTCAAATTCGGAAACTTTACCATGCATTTCCATCATTTGTTCGATTTGTTTATTCACAGTTTTTTCAAGTTCTGTTATTTGCGCAGCCATATCATCAACAAGATCAACTTTTGAATCAGGTACATCAATATAAGATTCAACAAAAACTTGTTTAAGTTTTGTCATGAATTCTTCGGCAATTTCTGTACGTAGACCATTAGTAATCTCGAGTTTATTCTCAGTCATGTAAGTATCTACTACATAATTGAGATAAGAATCAACCTTTTCAACAAGTTGTGCTTTAAAAGTAGCAACTTCTTCAGCAAGTTCTTCTTTATAACTCTCTTCAAGACGATCGATTTCTGTTTTTAGTTTAGATTTTAAAGCAGTTTCGAAAATTACAGCAGATTTTGTCTTAAACTCTTCTGACAATGTTGCTTCATCATCAACGAGTTGTTTCAATTCAGCAGAATGGTCGAATGATTCTTCCATTTCTTCTTCATCATCGTCTTCGTGTTCGCCTTCGCCCATCATTTTTTCGTATGCAGCCATTAACTCAGGTTTGTTCATTGCTTTGAGTTTTTGATACATAGCATTAAGAGCAACAGCTTTAGTTTTAGCAGTTGGCTTATTTTCAGGGGCTTTATCAGTTACATCGCCAGCATCGTCGGTAGCGTCAACGGATGCAGCTTCAGCATCTTTTGGATCTACTGCTTTCACTTTGGCCACAGTGGCTTCATCAATAGATGTTTCTTCTTCTAGAACTTCGCTCTCGAAATCGGAAACTTCTACTTCAATGTTTTGATTATCCATATTTAATAGTTCCTAATTATTGTTTTAATAACGAGAGGAAATTCTTAAACTCACGAATTTGTACTTCATAAGAATTTACGCGAGTTGCTGAACGAATTTCTGTCTCCATTCTTTCAATTTCTTTAGCTTCAATAACGCCATTATTCCAGATCCAATCCACTCCTTCCATAATACCATTTACAAATGCACTTGGTGCACTTGGATCTTGAACGATGTCTACAGTATTCAAAATATAATCATCTTGAACAATCTGTGCGCCTCTATCTTGCTTCAGACTTCCCATACCTCTAGTTGAAACACCCAATCTTACTCCACCATCAAGTAAACCTTTAACAATTTTACCATTTGGTGTATCAAGGATTTGGGCCTTTCCCATCACATTATTACCTTCAAACTTAAGATCGGTAATAAGATGTGAAACTTTATCCAAGTTGACAGTGGGCCCTTCGGGATGATTCAACTCACCGACGGCTCTCTTCTGACTTACTTGTTCACGAACATATTTTTCCACAGCTTTTTCCATAATTGCTTTTGGATATATACGTCCATTTCTATTCTTTTCATTTGCTTGTGCAAATATTCCTTCAATCACGTATTTCTTTACGGTATCACCAGCTTCATTTGCCTCGGTGATAATTGAAGTATCTAATGAAAAATCGTTATATTCTGCTATTAATTTCATCTATTTCTTCTTTTTATCTTCAACTTGAGTATCAAGATAATCTGCCATGGAATCTAACTTATCTACTGCAATAGCAACTTTGTTTGTCCACCATGTTGGAAGAGGATCTTCAGGATTTAATTTACTAAGCTCAGTATTCATTTTATTTAGAGCACTTACAGCAATTTTTACTTGATTCATAGCAGACTTAACGTCTCTATGACCATCTTCAGATATTTTATCATGCGTATAGCCAAGTTTTTTCATTCTTAAATGATCGTCCATAGTATTTGCCATATAACCTTTACCAGTTTTTGGATCATACATCATATGAGGTTCGAATTTATCTTCATTTTGGCGTTTAAGTACAGCTGCAACTTGAGGATGATTAGCCAAACCCTTTTTAATTTTTTCTATGGCTCTAACTGCCCCAGAATAATTACCACCTTTATAACGCGGATCTGATGCAATACCAGTAGCCATTTTAATTTCTTTAGGCGTAAAAGCTTCTTTAATAGAAGTATCTTCAGAAACAATTCTATCCATCATATCTTCAAATTCAGTATAGTCATCTGTTCTAATCTCGCCGTTCCTCATACCCCATTGGAAAAATAGGTATTCTACTTTATCATTTTTAAATTCGCCATTTTTTTTATAATCAGCAATATCGCGTCTAAATTTCTTCTTAAGT
>Ga0222714_10000861_pt1 | contig 34436 bp, 32 predicted proteins | sample C33_3DmetaG_FD_165048 | JGI IMG/M metagenome (GOLD analysis project Ga0222714, IMG submission 165048) | Estuarine water microbial communities from San Francisco Bay, California, United States - C33_3D | ecosystem: Environmental > Aquatic > Marine > Unclassified | place: USA: California... | reverse complement strand
GTCTCCGTTTCCACCGGCCGGGAGACGGGAACCGTCACCCTGTCCGTGAAGACCGAATGGCCGGAGGTCTCCCAGGCCATCGCGAGACTCCTGCTCGAGGAGGTGGGCCGCTTCAACCTCGAGACCCGGCAGTCCCAGGCGGCCGCGGAGCGTGAGTTCATCGAGGGACGGGTCGAGCAGGCCCGGGGCGACCTCGAGGCCGCCGAGGACTCGCTCCGGGTCTTTCTCGAGGCGAACCGGCAATGGGAGAACTCGCCCCTGCTCCGCTTCCGCCAGGAGGGGCTGCAGCGGGAGGTGACGCTGCAGGCCTCGGTGCTCACGACCTTGATCCAGTCGTTCATGCAGGCCCGGATCTCCGAGGTCCGCGACACCCCCGTGATCACGGTGCTCCAGCAGCCGTACTTTCCCCCGCGCCACGACCCTCGCCGGCGGGTGCTCAGCGCGGCGCTGGGCCTCGTCCTCGGCGGTATGCTGGGCATCGTCATGGCCTTCCTCGTGGAAGCGTTCCGACGCCCGAATCCCGCCGATCCGGCCCGGGAGGACTTCGAGCGCGCCTGGCAGGGCTTCCGCCGCTCGATCCCGTTCATGGGCGGTACCGGGGCCTGACCGCCCCCGAGCGGGGCCGAGCCCCGGCCCAGTACAGTCCGAGGGGTCCCGCCGTTAGCTTTCAGGGCTATTCACCCTGAGCTGTACGCCCTCCGGGGCGCCCCGATAGAGCCATGTCGATCCGCAACATCGCGATCATCGCGCACGTCGATCACGGGAAGACGACCCTCGTCGACCAGATGTTCCGCCAGGCCGGCGTCTTCCGCGAGAACCAGGCCGTGGAGGAGCGCGTGATGGATTCCAACCCGCTCGAGAAGGAGCGGGGGATCACGATTCTCGCCAAGAACACGGCCGTCCAGTGGAAGGACGTGAAGATCAACATCGTCGACACCCCCGGGCACGCGGACTTCGGTGGCGAGGTCGAGCGGATCCTGCGCATGGTCGACGGCGTGGTCCTGCTCGTGGACGCGGCCGAAGGGCCGATGCCGCAGACGCGCTTCGTGACCCGCAAGGCGCTCGACCTGGGGCTTCACCCCCTCGTCGTCATCAACAAGGTCGATCGCAGCGATGCGCGACCCCACGAGGTGCACGACGAGGTGCTCGAGCTGTTCATGGATCTCGAGGCGTCCGACGAGCAGCTCGACGCTCCCTTCCTCTACGCCGTCGGCCGCGAGGGTTGGGCATCGGAGAATCCCCGGGACATGGGCGGTGACCTGTCTCCCCTGTTCGAGAAGATCGTGTCGTATTTCCGGGAGCCCGACGTGGACCGGAACGGACCGTTCCAGATGCTGATCTCGACGCTCGACTACTCGTCGTACGTGGGTCGCATCGCGATCGGGCGCATCGAGCGGGGCGTTGTGCAGGTGGGCGACCAGGTCACCCTGCTTGATCTCGGCGAGGTCGGCATGGTTTCCGACGCTTCGGAGGCCGAGTTCTCCAGAGTCTCGAAGCTCTACACGTTCAGCGGACTCGATCGGATCGAGGTCGACGAGGCGCATGCCGGAGACATTGTGGCGCTGGCCGGCCTCGAAGGCGTGGAGATCGGCAAGACGGTCACCGATCCGAACCATCGCGAGCGCCTGCGCGGCATCGCCGTCGAGGAGCCGACGCTGTCGGTGGACTTCGCGGTGAACAACTCGCCCTTCGCGGGCCAGGTGGGAAAGTTCGTCACGACGCGGCAGCTGCGTGAGCGGCTCTACCGGGAGCTCGAGCGAAACGTCTCGCTCCGCGTCGAGGACACGGAACAGCCCGATACCTTCACGGTGAGCGGGCGCGGTGAGCTTCACCTGACCATCCTCATGGAGACGATGCGAAGGGAGGGCTACGAGTTCCAGGTGTCCCGGCCCCGCGTCATTACCCGGAAGTCGGACGAAGGACAGCTCCAGGAGCCCTACGAGCAGGCGGTCATCGAAGTGCCGTCCGCGCTGGTTGGCACCGTCATCGAGAAGCTTGGGTCCCGTAAGGGCGAGATGACGGAGATGAAGCCGATGGGTGACTCCGGGGCGACGCGCCTGCGGTTCAAGATTCCCGCGCGCGGACTCTTCGGATACCGGTCCGAGTTCATGACCGACACGCGCGGAGAGGGCATTCTCCACCACAACTTCCTCGAGTGGGATGCATGGGCCGGGCCTCTCAAGGGCCGGACCCGGGGGGTGCTCGTGGCGGATCGGCCGGGCAAGGCGGTGGGCTTTGCCCTCTTCGGGCTTCAGGAGCGTGCGACGCTCTTCGTGAAGCCCGGCGAAGACACCTACGGTGGCATGATTGTCGGGGAGAATGCCCGCACCGACGACATGGAAGTGAACGTGAGCAAGGAGAAGAAGCTCACGAACATGCGGACCACCTCCTCGGACGAAAACATCAAGCTCGAGCCGCCCCGGCAGATCACGCTCGAATTGGCGCTCGAGTTCATCCAGGACGACGAGCTGATCGAGGTCACGCCCGACGCCATCCGGCTCCGCAAGCGCGTCCTCGATCCCAACATGCGGAAGAAGGCCGCCAAGCAGGCGGCCCAGATGGCCTGACCGGTCCGGGAACCCTCGCGGCCCGGCGGGGAAACCGGATCCGGCGCATGGGCCGTGGTGAGGCGCGGGCGTGGTCGAGCACGGACAGGAACGGTGGTGAGCATGCACACGCTGAACCGGGATCGCTTCGAGAGCGCGGCGACGTTCGAGCAGTACCTCGACTCCGTCGTGAAGAACCGGGAGCTGTGGCGCGAGGTCCACGACCGCGCACGGCTCCCCGAGGACATGCTCGAGGAGGCGCGCCGCGTTCCCGGGCGGTGGCATCTCGTCGCCCTCTCGGAAGACTGGTGCGGTGACGCGGTCAACACGCTGCCGATCATCGCCCGCCTGGCGGCCGACGCCGGGTGGGACATGCGCGTGATGAGCCGGGACGAGAACCCCGACCTCATGGACGCCCACCTGACCGACGGTCGAAGCCGCTCGATTCCCGTGGTCATCGTCTACGACGAGGAGTTCCGCGAGGTCGGGTGGTGGGGGCCGCGTCCGGGTGAGATCCAGTCCTGGGTCATGAGCGAGGGCCTCGCGATGCCTTCACCCGAGCGGTACAAGGTCATTCGGCGCTGGTACGCCCTCGATCGCGGACGGACGACGCTCACCGAGCTGCTCGACCTCTTCCCGCGCGCGGCATGACGGCGGAGGCTTCGCACGCCGCCGAGGGCGGCGGGACGGTGCCCCCCGGGGATCCCGCGGTCCGGGGCCTCCGCCGATCCGGCATCTTCGCGCTGGCGTTCGGGTCCGGCTTCGCCGTGCTCGCCATCGAGATCGCCGGGGCGCGCCTGATCGCGCCGGTCTTCGGCCTCTCGGTGGTGCCGTGGACCGCGGTCATCGGGGTGATCCTCGCTGCCCTCGCGGTGGGCAGCCACGTGGGCGGTCGCCTGGCCGACGAAGGACGCGTGCCGCTCTCCCGCATCCTCGTCTTCGCCGGCCTCACCGGCGCCCTGCCGATCGTGGGCGCCGGCTTCCCCTGGCTCGCCCGCGAGCTCTTCGGCTTCATTCCGGGCGCGGTGGTCAGCGCGCTCGTGCTCTTCGCTCCACCGGTCGTGTGCCTGGGCGCGGTGGTGCCCTTTCTCGTCCAGGCGGAGACGGAGAGCCTCTCCTCCGTGGGTCGTCGCGCGGGGGACATCGGCGCCGCGGCCACGGCGGGCTCGATCCTCGGCTCCTTTCTCACCGGATTCGTCCTCCTCCCCGCGATGCCGCTCACGGTGCTCCTGGGTGTCACGGCGGGCGCACTCATCCTGATGGCGGTCGCGTCGGCGCGGCTGCTCGGTGGTCCCCGGGACGACGTGCGCATGGCCGTGGCGATCGTGGGGCTGCCTGCCCTGGGCGCCCTCGGCGCGGGTCTGCCCTCCGATACCCTCCATGCGTCCCAGACCCTGTACGGGGCCGTCGCCGTGACGGAACGACCGTGGGCGGACGGGCGCGTGGTGCGCGAGCTGTGGCAGAACGGGGGCTCCTCGTCGGCGGAGTACGTGGAATCGGGGGAGCCGGCCCATGTCTATGCCCTGACCAGTCTGGCCATCCTCGACTCGCTCGGCCTTCGCCCCGCCCGCACCCTGGTGCTGGGGGGCGCCGCCCTGACCCTTCCCGTCGCCCTGGTCGCACGGGCCCCCGAGACGTGGGTCGATGTCGTCGAGATCGACCCCCGGGTGACCGCACTGGCGAGCACGCACTTCGAATACGGGAAGCGGGAGCGCGCAGCGATCTCCGTCGTGCACGAGGACGCGCGCGTCTTCCTGCGTCGACCGGGGGAGACGTACGACATGCTGTATCTCGACGTCTTCGACCACCTGCTCACCGTTCCGTGGACGATGGTCACGGCGGAAGCCTTCGCCGACATGGCATCGCGCGTCGCACCGGGCGGCGTCTTCATGGCCAACGTGCTGTCTCCCCTCGAGGGACCCGGAACGGTGTTTCGCGCCCGGCGTCGCGCGACGCTCGAAACGGCCTTCGCGGACGTTCGCGTCTACCTGACGGGTCCGTCGACCGATCCCCGCGTCACGCAGAATCTGGTGGTGGTGGCCTCGGTGGAGTCGGGCGTACTCCCCGCCCTGCCGTGGGTGGACGCGCCGGTCGCGGCCCAGGGGCGTCCGCTCACCGACGCATGGGCGCCGGTCGAGTATCTTCAGGGCCGCGTGTTCGTGCAGGGCCTCCGCTGGCGTTGACCGCCGCAGACAAGGACGTGACTCGAGAGATGACGCTCATCTTCAAGGACGGAGTCCCGGAGAACCGGCATCCACTGAACCTCGTGGCCCGTCCCGGGGGCGGTGCGACCCCGGCGGGTGGTGAGGAAGCCGGCGCCGCGGACGTCGTAGAGGGACAACCGGAACGCCCCCCGCTGTTCGAGGTCTACATGCGCATGGCGGAGGAGCTGGCCAAGAGATCGACCTGCGCTCGCCTGCAGGTGGGCACCGTGATCACCGACGCCCAGCTCGAAAACGTCGTCGCCATCGGGTACAACGGGAACGCACGCGGTTTTCCGAACCGCTGCGACTCCGACGAGGCCGGAAGATGCGGCTGCATCCATTCGGAGATGAACGCTCTGGTGAAGTCACCCGGCCAGATGCGCGACAAGGTCGCGTTCGTGACCGCCAGCCCATGCGTGATGTGCGCGAAGCTGATGGTGCAGGCCAGCGTCGCCCACGTGTTCTATCGGCACGAGTACCGGGACCGGCGGGGCATCGAGGTCCTGGAGCAGGCAGGCGTGGTACCGGTACACTATACTCGCTGGCAGCACGCCTGGCGGGACTGAGGCCCCGTGGATTGCCTCAGATGCCGAGCACCGCACTGGGGGGCGACGACAGGCACCTCTTCGACTATCGATCAACGGGACCACCGATGCTGACCGATCTGCAGACGAAGAAGCTGACGCGCTACTTCGAGGTGTACGACATCGACGACGACGGCGTGATCCAGGCATCCGACTTCGAGCGGATCGTAGAGAACGTCCGGCTTCTGCACGGTGTCGAAGGGAACGGGCCGGATGCCCTCAGGGACGCGTACATGGCGCTCTGGGACCGCCTCCGCGCCGGATCGGACCGGGACGGAAGCCGGGGCGTCGATCTGGACGAGTGGCTCGGGTACTGGCAGCTGGCCCTGGAGAACGACGCGCGTTACGAGGAGGAGGTTCAGCGGATCACGGACCGCCTCCTGCACGTCTTCGACCTCGACGAGGATCGGACGATCGGACCGAACGAGTTCGCGGACTTCTACGGTGTCTTCGGGCTTTCCGTCAGCCTCGCCGAGACCGTCTTCACCGAGCTGGACACGAACGGCGACGGACGGATCACGCGTGACGAGCTGCTCGAGGTGAGCCGCCAGTTCTATCGCAGCGACGACGTGGAGGCGCCGGGCAACGTCCTGTTCGGGCCCTTCGGGGCGTGAAGCTCACGTTCTGGGGGGCCGCCCAGACCGTCACGGGCTCCATGCACCTGCTGGAGTTCGAGGGCGGGCGGCTGCTCATGGACTGCGGGCTTTTCCAGGGCCGCCGTGCGGAGGCGGCGCGCATGAACGCCGAGTTCCCCGTAGACCCGGCCACGGTCGACGTGGTTCTTCTGTCCCACGCGCACATCGATCACTCGGGCCTCCTGCCGAAGCTCTGGCGAGAGGGGTTCCGTGGCGCCGTATATGCCACCAGCGCGACCCGTGACCTGTGTACGTCGATGCTGGCCGACAGCGCGTTCATCCAGGAAAAGGACGCGGCGTGGGTGAACCGTCGTGAGCGCCGGCGCGGTGCCGACGAGATCGCCCCGCTGTACGACATCCGTGACGTGGAAGGCGTCATGGCGTGCTTTCGCGAGGTGGCCTACGGCCAGTTGTTCGAGCCCCTTCCCGGCCTGAGCGTGGAGTACCGGGACGCGGGGCACATCCTCGGGTCCGCCACCATGATGCTGACCGTGCGCGAGGGAGGACGGACGGTAAAGCTCGGCTTCACCGGCGACGTCGGACGGGAGCAGCGCCCGATCCTCCGCGATCCCCAGCCGATGTCGGAGTGCGACTACCTCATCTGCGAGTCGACGTACGGTGGAGAGGTGCACGATCCCCCGGACCTCGCCAAGGGCCGGCTGGCGGAGGTCGTGGCGCGCACCGCGGCCCGGGGAGGGAAGGTGATCATTCCCGCGTTCGCCGTCGGGCGCACGCAGGAGCTCGTGTTCCGCCTCGACGAGCTCGCCAACGAGGGACGGCTGCCGTCGATCCCTGTCTACGTCGACAGCCCGCTGGCGGTCAACGTCACGGACGTCTTCAAGCGGCATCCCGAGTGTTACGACGAAGACCTTCTGGCGTACATGGAGAACGACCCCGATCCGTTCGGCTTCGCGCGCCTCACGTACATCCGGGACGTCGAGGAATCGAAGCGACTCAACACGTCCAGGCTGCCGATGGTCATCATCGCGGCGTCCGGAATGGCCGAGGCCGGCCGGATCCTGCACCACCTCCGCAACAACATCGAGGACCCGAAGAACACCGTTCTCATCGTTGGCTTCAGCGCGCCGCACACGCTCGGCAGGCGTATTGCGGAGCGGCAGCGCGAGGTGAAGATCTTCGGGGAGCCCTACCAGCTTCGCGCGGAAGTGGAGGTGATGAACTCCTATTCCGCGCACGCCGACGAGCCCGAGATGGTGCGCTTCATCCGCCACCTCGATCCCGGCCGCCTGAAGCGGATCTTCCTCGTGCACGGAGATCCGTCCCGGCAGGTCGCGATGCGCATGGCGTTCGAGAAGGCCGGATATCCGGACGCCTGCGCGCCCGAGCGGGGGGAGAGCTTCGAGCTGTAGGTGCGCGCCGGACCGGCGGACGCGGCCCCGGCCCGGCGCAGTCCACACGCTCAGCGAGGTGCCAGACGCTTTCGCTCGGCCTCGGAGTCTCCAGCGCGCTAGGAGACCGCGTCGGCCAGGAGCACCGCCGGGTGCACCGCTTCGCGACCGGCCCCGTCCGCGATCTGCGCACGGCAGCTGGTACCGCCCGCGACGATGCGCGTCCCGTCCGGGGCCGAGCGAACGGCCGGCAGGAGGGACAGTTCGCCCATCGCCATCGACGTCTCGTAATGCTCGGCGTGGTAGCCGAACGCGCCCGCCATCCCGCAGCAGCTCGACTCGATGGCCTCCACGTCGAGGCCGGGGACCCGCCTCAGCATCGAGAGCGTCGCGCCGGTTCCTCCGAAGGCTTTCTGGTGACAGTGGCCGTGTACGAGTACCCGGCCCGTGCCGCCACCGAGAGGCACCTCGCGCCCTTCCGCCCACTCCGCGTCGAGGAACTCCTCGAGCATCAGGGCCCGCGAAGCCACGATCTTAGACGCCTCCCCGGGGACCAGCGCGGGGATCTCGTCGCGGAGCGTATACAGGCACGAAGGCTCCAGGCCGACGATCCGTGCGCCGGATGCGGCGACGGGCGCCAGCGCCGCAACGAGACGCTCGGCTTCCACGCGCGCCTCGTCGAGCATCCCCGCGCTCAGGTAGGTGCGGCCGCAGCACAGCGGGCGCTCGCCCCGCGGCGGTTCGACTGCGGAGATACCCCAGGGGCCCGCCGCGAGGACCTTCATCGCGGCTCGGGCGTTCTCGGGCTCGAACCAGCGGGTGAAGGTGTCGACGAAGAGGGCTACCTCCGGGGCGGCGGCGGTTGCACGGGATGGACCCGGACCGGCTTCGCGCCCCGATATGGCCTCGGAGTCCCGCCAGGGCCTGGGACTCCATCGGGGCAGGGGTCGTCGGGGTGCAAGGCCAAGCGCGCGCTTCGCCACTCCGCCCCCGAGGTTGAGCAGGCCGGCCACGCTCGAGGCCATCGGGGCCAGCCTCGGGATGGCAGCCAGCGCCCGCTCCCGCAGCGGCACGCCGGCGGCGCGATTGCGCGCGTGCTGCCACTCGAGCTTCATACGGGCCATGTCCACACCGGTCGGACATTCTCGCCGGCATCCCTTGCACGAGACGCAGAGGGACATCGCCTCGGCCATCTCCGGCGCGTCGAGCCCGGCCGGCCCAAGCTGGCCCGAGAGCGCCAGGCGAAGCGCGTTGGCCCGTCCGCGCGTGCTGTGACGCTCGTCGTGCGTCACGCGAAAGGAGGGGCACATGACGTCGGGCCGATACTTCCTGCAGGCGCCGTTGTTGTTGCAGCGCTCCACGGCCGCGAGCATGCCGCCCGACTCCGACCAGTCGAGGACCACCGGGAGCGTGCGGGCGTCCGAGTACCCGGGCGGATACCGGAGGAGGGTACGGTCGTCCATGCGGGGCGGGTCCACGATCCTGCCGGGGTTCATGATCCCGTCGGGATCGAACGTGCGCTTCACCTCCGCGAAGGCCTCGGTCATGCGCCGCCCGAGCATCGACTCCAGGAATTCGGAGCGGAGGATGCCGTCCCCGTGCTCTCCGGAATGCGTGCCCCCGAACATCCGTACCACCTCGTGCGTCTCCTCGGCGATGCGCCGGAGGAGCGCGACGTCGTCGGGGTCCTTGAGATTGAGCGCCGGGCGCACGTGCAGGCAGCCCACGGAGGCGTGGGCGTACCAGGTGCCGTCGGTGCCGTGACGCGCGAAGATCTCGTCCACCCGCCGGGCGTAGTCGGCGAGGTGCTCGAGCGGGACCGCGCAGTCCTCGATGAAGGAGACCGGCTTCCGGGGTCCCGCCATCGACATCACGATGTTCAGCCCGGCTTTCCGGACACTCCACACCGCAGCCTGGGCGGCCGCGGACTCGGCGAAGACGACGCTGCCGGGGAAGCCGAGGTCGGCCATTCGGGCATCGAGTTCGCGCAGAGCGGATTCAAGATCGGCGCCCGCGTCCGCCGAGGCGAACTCCACCAGCAGGAGCGCGCCCGGCGCGCCCCGCACGAAGGTCGCCATCGCGCTCCGGAAATCCGGGCGCTCCGCCGCGAGCCGCAGGACGTTCGAGTCGACCAGCTCGACGGCGCTCGGACCGAGGTCGACGAGGTGCTGAACGGCGTCGAGCGCGGACACGAGGTCGGGGAAGTGACACACACCCAGCGCGCGCACCGCCGGAAGGGGGCTCAACCGGAGTCGCAGTCGCGAGAAGAACGCGAGCGTACCCTCCGAGCCCACGAGAAGGCCGGCGAGGTTTTCGCGGACGGGGTCGAGGCGGTCGAGGTTGTAACCCGCGACGTTGCGCATGGTGCGGGGCCGCGTCCGCGCGATCTCGTCGGCCTCGCGCGCATGAAGGGCGCGGAGCGTGGCGAGCTCGCCGGGAAGCGTGTGCGCCGCGTCGACGCCCTCCCCCACCCAGGCGCGCCGTCCGTCCGGGAGCACGAGCTCCAGGGCAGAAACGTTGTCGACCATCATGCCGTACCGGATCGACCGCGCGCCCGCGCTGTTGTTGCCGGCCATGCCGCCCAGGGTCGCGCGGCTTCCTGTGGACGGATCGACCGGAAACCACAGGCCGTGCGGTCTCAGGCGCTCGTTGAGGTGGTCGAGCACCACGCCGGGCTCGACCTCGATCTCCGGTGGAATGTCGCTCGCGTAGAGCCCGGCACGCGCGTTACCGCGGTACGCGGGGGGGCCTGCCTCGCCCTGCAGCTCGCCGATGCCGGTCAGGTGCCGCGAACAGTCCATGACGATCGCGCGGCCGATGGTCTGGCCGCACTGCGACGTTCCCCCGCCCCGCGGGAGCACCGGGACGCCGCGCTCGCGCGCGAGCGCGAGCACCGACTCCACGTCCGAGGTCGAGCGCGGAAAGACCACGCCCAGCGGTTCGATCTGGTAGTGCGAGGCGTCGGTCGAGTAGAGCCCCCGCGTGAAGGCGTCGAAACGGACCTCGCCGCGGAGCTCCTTTCGAAGGGCGCGCTCGAGCGACGGGTCGCCGGGCGCGACGTAGGTTGCGGGCATCTCGGTGGTGTCCAGTTGTGTCGGACCGTGTATGTTGGCCGTCCGCGTCGGCGGCAAGCTACGGACCGCCGCCCTCCCCCGCACCCGATGCCTTTCGACGTGACCTACCGAAGCGGCCGCCACTTTCTCCAGCTCCCGGGACCGACGAACACGCCGGAACGCGTGCTCCGCGCGATGTCACGGCCTACCATCGATCACCGCGGGCCGGAGTTCGCCGAGCTCACACACCGTCTGCTCGACGGGCTGCGCTGGATCTTCCGCACAGAGCACGACGTCTTCCTCTACCCCGCCTCGGGGAGCGGCGCCTGGGAGGCGGCGATCGTCAACACCCTCTCGCCGGGCGACAAGGTCGTCGCCTTCGACCAGGGCTTCTTCGCCCAGGGATGGATCCGGGTGGCCCGTAGCTTCGGGCTGGACGTGAGCATCCGACCGTGCGACCCGAGGCGGGCGCTCGCGCCGGAGGCGGTGGCCGCTCTGCTCGCGGAGGACGAGGCGGAGGAGATCCGGGCGGTCATCGTCGTCCACAACGAAACCTCCACCGGGGTGACGAGTGACGTCGAGGAAATCGGCCGGGTGGTTCGCGGGTCGGGTCACCCCGCGCTTCTCTTCGTCGATGCCGTGTCGTCGCTGGCCGTGACCGACCTGCGGCACGATCGCTGGGGGATCGACGTCACGATTTCCGGCTCCCAAAAGGGGCTCATGCTCCCGCCGGGACTGTCCCTTCTTGCCGCCGGGCCGCGCGCCATGGAGGCACACGCGCACGCGACCCTGCCGCGCTCCTACTGGGACTGGTCGACGCAGCTCGAGTTCAACCGTCTCGGCTTCTTTCCCTACACGCCAGCCACCAACCTGATGTTCGGACTGGACGAAGCCCTGGCCATGCTGCGGGAAGAGGGTCTGGACGCTGTGTTCGCGCGCCACGATCTGTTCGCACGGGCGACGCGCGCCGCCGTAGAGGCGTGGGGCCTCGAGCTCTTCGCGGTCGAGGACGGCGAGGCGAGCCGTGCGGCGACCGCGGTTCGCGTGCCGGACGGACACGACGCGGATGCCCTGCGTGCCGTCATCCTCGATCGCTTCGACATGTCCCTCGGTGCCGGGCTCGGCCCGTTCAAGGGGAAGCTGTTCCGCATCGGGCACCTCGGGGACTTCAACACCCTCTCGCTCATGGGCACGCTCGCGGGCGTCGAGATGGGGCTCCGCGCCGCGGGTGTGCCGCACGCGCCGGGTGGGCTCGGTGCGGCGATGGACGTGCTCACCGCTCGGGAGGGCGGCCTCGATGGCGCGTCCGGGCACGAAGAGGAAGGCTGACATGAGGGTGAACCGATCTTTCCACCCCGCGACGGCCCGTGTGATCGCCGCGCTTCCCGTCTTCGCCGCGATCGCGGTCCTGGGCGCGTGTGGCGGCGACGCGTCCGCGCCACGTGAGCTGAAGATGGGTCACGTGGGCGAGCCGGGTTCGCTCTTCGCCCTCTCCGCCGAAGAGTTCGCACGCCGCGCCAACGAGCGCCTGCCCGAAGGCTGGGAGGTCGTTTCGTACGGGTCGAGCCAGCTCGGAGGCGACGAGCTCCTCCTCCAGAAGATCAAGCTCGGCACCGTCGACTTCGCGCTGCCCTCGACCATCATGTCGTCGCAGATCGACGCCTTCGGTCTCTTCGAGATGCCGTATCTCGTGCGGGACAGGGCACACATGCGCGCCATCGAGGAGGCGGTGGTGTGGCCGGACCTGGCGCCCCTCGCCGATGCCGCCGGGTATCGCATTCTCTCGGTGTGGGAGAACGGCTTCCGCCACGTCACGAACAGCCGTCGCCCCGTCGAGACGCCGGCCGACCTGGCCGGGCTCAAGCTGCGGACGCCGAGCGGAGTCTGGCGGCTGAAGCTCTTCCAGGCCCTGGGCGCCAATCCGACGCCGATGGCCCTCTCCGAGGTGTTCATCGGCCTGCAGACCGGCGTCATCGACGGGCAGGAAAACCCGCTCGCCCAGATCTGGGGCTCGAAGCTCCACGAGGTCCAGCAGTACCTGTCCCTAACGGGCCACGTCTATACGCCGGGCTACGTGGTCGTCTCGCCCTCGCGCTGGGATGCGCTCCCGGACGACGTCCGTGCGATTCTCGAGGAGGAGGCCCGGGGCGTGCAGCCCTTCGTGCACGAGACCGCGGAACGGCTCGACCTCGAGCTGCTGGACCGGATCCGGGCCGAGGGCGTCCAGGTGAACATGCCCCCGCGCGAACCGTTCCTCGAGGCCAGCCGCTCCATGTACGACGAGTATGCGACAACGGTGCAGGGCGGCGCCGATCTGGTGCAGCGCGCCACTGCGGCGGGGTCTCGCTGAAGACTCCCGAAGGTTCGTCGGACCCGGCCCGCGCGGCCGACCGGGGTGGGCCGGGCATGCGCATCCGTGCCCGAGACGGCCTCGGCAAGCTCCTGGAGGTCGTCGTGCTCGGCCTCATGGGCGGGCTCGCGGCCGTCGTCGTCGTGGGCGTGGTCTTCCGGAAAGCCGGTGCCTCGCTCGTCTGGTACGACGAGGTCGCGGCCATCCTCCTCGCCTGGCTGACCTACTACGGTGCGGCGCTGGGCGCGCTGCATCGTGCGCACATAGGGATGCCGACGCTGGTGGAGCGGCTGCACGGCCGGACGCGGGTCGCGGTCGTACTCCTGGGAGAGGCCTGCGTCCTCTCCTTCTTCGGCGTGCTCGCGTGGGCGGGCATCCGCGTGATCTCCGTGCTCGGCGGTACGTCGATGGTGTCGCTGCCCTCGGTCCCCATGTCCCTGGTGCAGTCGGCGATTCCCGCGGGGGCGGTGCTCTTCATGGTCGCCCAGCTTCTTTCGCTTCCGGACGCGCTCGCGAGGACCCCGCGAGGGGACGACGATGCCGCGCTTTCGGATCCCGCGCCCCAAGCGGAAGCGGCCGGCGAAGGAGAGGGCGACCGATGAGCCTGCTCGGGATCGGCATCCTCCTCTTCGCGCTCGTGCTTCTGGGCGTGCCCATCGCGGTGGCGCTCGGCTTCTCGGCGGTCGCCGCCATGCTCGCCGGGCCTGCCGGCGCAGGGTCTCTGCCCAACACCGCGCTCGTGATGTTCAACGGCGCGACCTCGTTTCCGCTGATCGCGATCCCGCTCTTCATTCTCGCGGGCGCCATCATGAACGCCTCCGGAATCTCCCGGAGACTCATCGCCTTCGCATCCGCCGTCGTGGGCTTCATCCGCGGTGGCCTCGCGATGGTCACCATCAGCGCCTCGCTTTTCTTCGCCGAGATCAGCGGGTCGGCGGTCGCGGACGTGGCGGCGCTGGGCTCGATCCTCATTCCCGCGATGCGGAAGAAGGGGTACTCCCGCGCGTTCGCCGCGGCGGTCACGTCGTCGTCGGCGACGCTGGCGGTGATCATCCCGCCCTCGATTCCGATGATCATCTACGGCGTGATGTCCGGGTCCTCGATCGTGGAGCTCTTCGTGGCCGGGATCGTGCCGGGCGTCCTGGGCGGCCTCCTCATGATGGTGGTCGCGTACTACCTGGCCCGGAAGCACGACTTCCCGCGAGAGCAGGCGTTCAGGCTGGCGGCGGTGTGGGAGACGTTCCGCGACGCGGGGTGGGCACTCGTGCTCCCCGTCATCATCCTGGGCGGAATCTTCTCCGGGTGGGTCACGGCCACGGAGGGCGCCGGCCTCGCGGTGGTCGCGAGCGTCTTCGTGGGTGGCGTGATCTACCGCGAGCTCGACTGGGTCCAGCTGAAGAAGGCGATGCTCGAGGGAGGCCAGCAGACGGCGGTCGTCATGCTGCTCGTCGCCGCCTCGGCGCTGCTCGGAGACTACCTCACGGAGGTCCGGGTGCCGCAGCGCGTGGCGGAAGGAATCATGGGCCTCACGCAGGACCGGTGGGCCATCCTCCTTCTGCTCAACGGATTCTTCCTGTTGATCGGACTCTTCCTGCACTCGGCCGCAGCGATCATTCTGGTAGTACCGATCGTGATGCCGCTCGTGCAGGCGGCCGGCATCGACCCCGTTCATTTCGGACTCGTCGTGACGCTCAACCTCGGAATCGGACAGCAGACACCGCCCGTGGCCTCCGTCCTCGTGACGGCGTGCTCGGTCGCCAAGGCCGATATCTGGGAGGTGAGCAAGGTGAACCTCTGGTTCATCGGCGTTCTGGTGCTGATGCTCGTTCTGGTCACGTACGTTCCGGTGGTGCCCATGGCGCTGGTGGAGCTCTTTTACCGGTGAATGACCTGATCCGCGGCGAGGGGGTGGCGGCGTGAGCGCACGGGTTCACGTGGAGGTCGATCTCCCGATCGCGACGGTCAGGCTCGACGGCCCCGAGCGACACAACGTTCTCGGTGTCGAGGGTTGGCTCGCGACGGCCGAGGCGTTCCACGCGCTCTCGGCGCGGGACGACGTGCGCTGCATCGCGGTCCGCGGGACCGGGGGCCGTGCCTTCTCCGCCGGCTCGGACATAGGGGCGTTCGACGCGCAGCGCTCGGCGCAGCGCGACGTCCGCGCCTACTCGGCGGCGATCTCGGACGCGATGCGCGCGGTCCGTACGTGCCGGCACCCCACCGTCGCGATCATCGAAGGCCTGTGCGTGGGCGGTGGACTCGAGATCGCCGCATGCTGCGACGTTCGCGTGTGCGGGGAGTCCAGCCGGTTCGGTGCGCCCATCAACCGGCTCGGGCTCACCATGTCGCACGACGAGCTCGAGCCCCTGCTGGACCTGCTCGGCCCGGGCCCCGTGCTCGAGATCCTGTTGAGCGGCGAGCTGATCGGGGCGGAGCGTGCCCAGGTGGTGGGGCTCGTAAACCGGGTCCATCCCGACGAGTCCGTCGTCGAGCGCGGGTACGGTCTCGTGGCGCGGATCGCCGCCGGGGCGCCCCTCGTGAACCGCTGGCACAAGAAGTTCATTCGCCGTCTCCTCGAACGGCGTCCGCTCACGGACGCGGAACGGGAGGAGGCGCATGAGGCGTTCGAGACCGACGACTATCGGGAGGGCCGGACCGCCTTCCTGGAGAAGCGCGACCCGGACTTCCGGGGCAGCTGAGCGGTGCGGTGACGAGCTTCCCGTTGCGCGATGTCCGGGTCGTCGAACTCGCGCACATCATGGCAGGTCCGGTGTGCGGCCTCATGCTCGCCGACATGGGCGCGGACGTCATCAAGGTCGAGCGGCTTCCCAAGGGCGACGGGACCCGTGGCTTCGCGCCACCGAGCCTGGACGGCGAGTCGGCCGCGTTCATGATGCTCAACCGGGGCAAGCGCGGCATCGCTCTCGACCTGCGATCGCGCGACGGAGTGGAAGTGGTGCGTCGCCTGCTGGCGGACGCGGACGTCGTCGTCGAGAACTTCCGGGTCGGGACGATGGAGCGGATGGGCCTCGGGTGGGAGACGCTGCGGGAGCTGAACCCTCGCCTGGTCTACTGCCAGATCACCGGGTTCGGGCGGACGGGCCCGATGTCGGCGCAGGGCGGGTTCGACCTGATCGCGCAGGGATACTCCGGCCTCATGAGCGTGACGGGCGAAGGTCCCGGTCGGGAGCCAGTCAAGGTCGGCGCACCCGTGACGGACATCACGGCGGGAATCCTGGCGGCGTTCGGCGTTTCGGCGGCCCTGTTCGAGCGGGAGCGCACGGGACGTGGAAGCCTCGTCGACACGTCGCTCCTCGAGGCCGGCATCACGCAGACGTACTGGCAGAGCGCCATCGCGCTCGCGTCGGGCGTCTCGCCGGGCGCCCTGGGATCGGCGCACCCGCTCGCCGCGCCCTACCAGGCCTTCCGAACGGCCGACGGCTGGATCAACGTCGGCGCCTCGAACCAGGCGACATGGGTCGCGCTGACGCGCGCCCTCGGGACTCCCGAGCTCGCCGACGATGCGCGATTCGTCTCGAATTCGGGTCGCATGCACAACCTCGACGTCCTGGTGGACGTGCTCGCGCGCCGTTTCGAGGGGCACACGACCGATCACTGGCTCGCGACGCTCGCGGCCGAGGGCGTGCCGGCCGGACCGATCGCCTCGGTGGGAGAGATGCTGGAGCACCCGCAGACCGTCGCCCGCGAGATGGTGGTCGAGGTGCCCCACGCGCGGCTGGGGCGCGTGCGATCCATCGGACGTCCGGTAAAGGTCGACGGCGCGGGCATCGCCGCCCGGGCGGCTCCGCTGCTCGGGGAGCACACCGGCGAGGTGCTTCGAGAGGCCGGTTTTGCGGACGACGAGGTCCTGCGCATGCTCGTGGAGGGCGTCGCGCTCGAAGCGGAGGGGTGAACGGCGCTACGCCACCATGCGCCAGAAGTCGCCCGTGAGTCCGACGCTCTCCAGGATCGCCTGCGACTCCTCCGGGCCCCGTCCTCGCCAGGACTCCGACATCCGCCCCGCGTACCACGGCTGCACCAGGGCCCACATGGTCGTGAAGGTGACGACCGCGCCTCGCGGGTGTCCGGTGCGGGCCAGCCAGGCATCGACGTCCCCTTCCGACCGGAAGGCCAGGTAGTTTCGTCAGGTGAAGCCGATGTCGATCCAGGCATCGCGGATGGGGGTCACGAGATGGATGACGCCGTCGTCACCCTCGAGCGCGCCGCCGCGGACCCCGAATTCGAGCGACGCCCCGCTTTCCGCACAGCGCGCGCGGATCCAGCCGTCGGTCTCGAGCAGGGCCGGCACGCCGAGCGCGTCCCACGCGCAGTTCGCCCAGCATGCCATCTCGGGGGTCTCGACCGCGTACCCGGTCGGGACGGCGGAAAACGGATTCGCCATCCAGACGTCACCGTTCGGGAGCAGGGCGATCTGGTGGGCACCCTGCAGGGCGTTCAGCGACGACGCGATCCTGTGTTCCGTGCTGCCGACGGCGGCGGCGAGTTCGGCGATGGCGGGGGCCCGACCGGCGCGGGCAAAGGTGTCGTACACGAGCGCGCGGACGTGCCAGTCGAAGTCATCGGGCGCATGCCCCGATGCGTGCGCACCAGGGGTGTCGCTCAACGCACCACCCCGTACTTCCGCAGCACCTCCACCGTCTCCCGGATCGGGAGCGCCTGGACGGTGCGGCCGTTGCTCGTGACCGTCTCGGCCCGGAAGAGGGAGTTGTAGATGGCCTCCTCCGTGGCTTCCACCGTCGCCTCGAAGAGGCCGCTCATGTCACCGTTGGCCAGATCGTCGTAGGTCGCGGTCCCTCCGCCCGCCCCACGGCGGACCCCGTTGGCCGTGGAAAACGCGATGACGTAGTCGCCCGATCCGTTGCTCGCGTAGGAGCCGGTGCGCGAGAGGCCCATCACGGCCCGTCGGGCGACGCGCTCGAGGTTGCGGTCCGAGAGTGGGGCGTCGGTGGCGACGACCATCATGATCGAGCCCCACTCCTGGACGTCTGCGGCCGGGTCGTACGCCTCGTCGCGCCCCACCTGTTCGGCGAAGGCGTACTGGCCCAGCTCGACGCCCACCGGCGCGCCCGCGACCTGCAGGATCCCCCCGAAGTTCGACTGCACCAGCACGCCAACGGTGTATCCGCCGAGGCTCTCGGGGAGCACCCGGCTGCTCGTGCCGATTCCGCCCTTCCAGCCGAATGCGACGGTACCCGCTCCCGCACCCACGGCTCCCTCGGCGACGGCGCCGTCGGTGGCGCCCTCGAGCGCGGCGACGACGTGCTCCGGACGGATCGGTCTCGAGCGGATGTCGTTGAGTCCGCCGTCGTTCGTCTCCCCCACCAGGGCATTGAGCGAGCGCACGTTCTCCATCTCCTCCTGCCCCAGCATCCACTCGACCATCGCGTCCGCGGCCTTCCAGACGCAGAGGGTGCATGTGAGCAGGATCGGTGTCTCCATCTCACCGAGCTCCTGCACCTGCGTCACGCCCAGAAGCTTTCCGTACCCATTGCCCACGTGGATCGCCGCCGGCACCCGTGACGTGTACGCGTTGCCGCCGTGGGGGAGGATCGCGGTCACTCCGGTGCGGATGTCGGGGGCCTCGACGACCGTCGTGTGTCCGACCCTGACGCCGCGAACGTCGGTGATGGCGTTGTGCTCGCCGGGCTCGAAGACGCCGATCACGACGCCGAGGTCGCGGGCGCGGGGACGGTCGGATTGCTGCGCGTCGGCCGCCATGGTGGCTCCGTTGCTGAGGGCGAGGGCTGCGGCGATCGCTGTGACGGCCAGGGTGCGCACGGCGGGCTCCAGGATCAGAGGAGAACGATGTCGACCAGCATGAGGCCGAGGAGGAGCGGATGGTAGAGCAGGGACGAGAAGAAGACCGTACGGGCCCGCTCGTCGCTCATCTCCCTCGCCGCGGCGATCGCGGTGCCGAGAAAGGCGAGCCCGAAGATCGCCGCTCCGCCCAGATAGACCGGACCGAGGTATCCGAGGAGCCCGGGTATCCAGCTCACCGGCAGAAGCAGCGCGGTCGACAGGACCATCTGCATCCCGATGGACCGGGCCCCGCCCCGTGGAATGAGGACGAAGCCGACCCGGGCGTAGTCCTCGCGAAGCATCCACGCCAGGCCGAGGACGTGGGGTAGCTGCCACAGGTAGCCGATCGCGAACATCGCGAGGCCTCCCGCGTCCACGGTACCCGTGGCTGCCGTCCAGCCGATGAGCATCGGCAGGGCTCCGGGTAGCGCGCCCGCGAGGGTCGCGACGTACGATCGGGTCTTCAACGGGGTGTAGACGAGGTGATACATGAGTCCGCTGGCCGCCGTCAGCAGGGCCGGCAGCGCTCCCAGGGCCAGTGCGAGGTAGACCAGGCCCGTCATCAGCAGTACGGCGCCGAAGCCGAGCGCCTCCATCGGAGCCACGCGTTCCGTGGGGATCGGCCGGCTTCGGGTCCGGTGCATGACCGCGTCCGCCTCCCGCTCGACGTACTGGTTCAGGCTCAGCGCCCCCGCCGTCGCGAGCCCCGTGCCGATCATCGTGTGCAGCGCGACCGTAAGAGCGAGGTCGCCACGCGCGCCGACGAACGCGCTCACCCCGGCCGTGACCATCACGTACCCGGCGATACCCGGCTTCGTCAGCTCATAGTACGCCCTCGCTTTCGAGGACGACCGGGTGTCGGATGGGTACGCTTCCTGATCCATGGCGGGGGGCCACCGGGAGATGAATACGCCGACGGCCCTGGGCGAAGCGGACCGTCGGCGATCGGACGCTCAAAGGTACGGGGGGGGCGTGGCAGTGTCACTCCGTGGCGGACACCGGTGCGGCCGACGGGGCGCCAGCGGCCTCCGCCACCTCGTCAGGGCCGGGAAACCCTCTGGCCCCGGCGCCAGTAGTACGGATGTGAACAGCATGGTCCACCTACACGACATCAGCGCGAGAGATCGCCGGAATCGCGAGAGGCGAATCTGGCGGATGGGGTTCGCCATGTCCGTGCTTCTGCACCTGATGGTCTTTCTGGGATGGCGGGGGAACGTGATCCCGGCGTCGCCCTTCGCGGCCGCGGGGCCGAAGGCGGGCGACGATCGCGCGGCCGCCGGTGGCATGCAGGCCGTCAACGTGCCCAGCCCGCCGTCGCGCCCGATCATCCCGCCGCCGCGGCCCGTCGCGGTGGACTTCGAGGTCGAGCCGGTCGATTTCGAGCAGGATGTCGCGTTCGACCCCGCGTCGGTACTCGGTGAGATGCCGGGACTCGCCGAGGGGCCGGGCGTAGCCGATGGCACCGGAGCCGGCGACGGCGGCACGGCCGACGAGGGCTTCTACCGGCTCCAGCCCGCCCAGCCGCGCGGCATGATCATCCCGCCCACCGATCCGGACCTGCGCGGCACGCGGATTCAGGTATGGGTCTTCGTCGACGAGGGTGGCCGCGTCGTACCGGACTCGACGCGCCTCGATCCCCCGACGCGCGACGGAGCGTTCAACCGCCGGCTCATCCGCGAGGCCGCCGAGTGGGTCTTCAGGCCAGCGACCCAGGAGGGTCGGGCAGTGGCGTCCTGGTTCCCCTACCGGATCATCATGTAGGCCCGATCGGCGCGTACGCCCGACGTGTCCGGGACCGCGGCGGCCGTATCGGCGTGCGCGCCGGCGCTGTCCGGCCCCGCCGGGTCCCCGTCGACCGGCGGCGCGGGCCCGACGGTGTCCGGGACCGGGTCCCCGATGTCGGTCAACGGCAGCTCCATGATCGGGTCGGGGAGCGGCATCGGAGCGGCGGGAATCCCGCTCGCGGGGTCCAGCCGTGTCAGGATCATCCCTTTCCTCCACTGCATCCGACCGGGTCGATCCCGGGGATTCGAGGTGAGCGGGTGCGGCAGCGTCGCCGCGAGCGCGGCAGCCTGGTCGAGCGTCAGCGCCGATGCCGATCGGCCGAAGTAGTGGAGCGCCGCGGCCTCGGCCCCGAAGATGCCCGGTCCCCACTCCACGACGTTGAGGTAGAGTTCCAGGATGCGATCCTTGCCGAGCCTGCGCTCGAGCCTGCCCGCCACGACGAATTCCAGGACCTTTCGAGAGAACGACCGATCGGTGCCCCAGTACAGATTCTTCGCAAGCTGCTGGGTGAGCGTGCTGCGCCCCCGGATCTCGCTGCGGTTCGCCCACACGTACGACAGGGCGGCGCGAAGCGCGCGTCGATCGTCGCCGCTTCGCCACGAGAACGAGTCGTCGCCGGTCCACTCGACCTCCTCCGCGAGCGAGACCCAGTCGATCCCCCGGTGCTCGCGAAAGCGATAGTCCTCGGCCACGAGCACGGCCCGCACCAGGTTGGACGAGATCCGGTCGAGGGTAACCCACTCGTGACGCATCTCCAGCACCGCACCCGAGTCCGCCGCCTCGCGGACGCGCTGCTGCATGAGCGACGTGAGCTCGGGGTTGCGGCTGCGCAGGGTCCACGGATACGGAATCAGCACGCACCATGCGAGCAGGAAGGAGCCGAAGACCACCCCGGCGACGCCGAGCGTCACCTCGCGTCTGCGTCCCGGCTTCACGGCGCGTACGACTCCGACCGGGTCCGGTTCATTGCCAGGCATCTGCGTCCTCGCGGCGTCTGCCGCCCCTTAGGGTCATGGCATTTCGTACCCGCTCCGGACGCCAACGATTCCGGCGCCTACTCCGCCCCGGACGCCCCACCCTGTAGCTTTGTTTCCATGACCGCCCCCACCCGTGCCGCCAAGCGCATTCTCTGGGTCGACGACGAGATCGACCTTCTTAAGCCGCACCTGCTCTTTCTGCAGGCGCGGGGCTACCACGTGGACGCCATCTCGAACGGGGACGACGCGCTCGAGCTGATGCGGGAGGCCCCGTACGACCTCGTGCTCCTCGACGAGCAGATGCCGGGTCGGCGCGGAATGGAGATCCTGCGGATCATGCGACGCGCGGATCCGCACCAGAAGGTGGTGATGGTGACCAAGTCCGAGGAGGACGTCACCATGACCGAGGCGATCGGACGGCGTGTCGACGACTACCTCGTGAAGCCCACGAGCCCGCGTCAGGTTCTGTCGGTGGTCACGCGGATCCTCGAGGGATCCTCCATCCAGCAGGAGCGGGCCGCGCGCGACTTCGCGGCCAGCTACGTCGAGCTCGCCCGAAACGCGCAGGACGCCGTGACGCCCGACGACTTCGCGGCGGTGTATACCGAGCTCGTCGACTGGCAGCTCCGACTCGGGCGCGCGGGCGAGGAGGGCCTGCTCGAGACCGTCCAGTCGCTTCTGGTGGACCTGCGGCGCTCGTTCGGCGTCTGGGTCGTCCGCGAGTATCCGCGCTGGGCGAGGGACGCCAAGGACCGGCCACGCCTCTCCATCGACCTCGTCCGGGAGTTTCTCGTCCCCCGCCTGAGTGCCGAGCCCGTCTACTTCGTCGTGCTCGACTGCATGCGTCTCGATCAGTGGCGGGCCGTGTCGCCCCTGCTGGCCGAGTTCTTCGAGATCGAGGAAACGTATCACTACTCGGTGCTGCCGACGGCCACCCCCTACGCGCGCAACGCGATCTTCAGCGGCCAGTTCCCCGACGAGATCGCCGCGAGCCACCCCGGGTGGTGGGACGCTTCGGATGACGAGGGAAGCCTCAACGCTTTCGAGGACGAGCTGCTGATCGAGCAGCTCCGCCGGCTCACGGGCCGCGACGTGCCGGTGCACTACGAGAAGATCTTCTCCGACCGGCAGGGCGAACAGGTTCGCAGTCGCGTGAACTCCGCGCTGAAGCAGGAGGGAGCCGTCATCGCGCTGGTGTTCAACTTCGTCGACCTCATGACGCACGGGCGCTCGGAGTCGCCGATCCTCATGGAGGTCGCGCGCGACGAGGCGGCACTGCGAGACCTGACGCGCTCCTGGTTCGAGCGCTCCACGGCCTTCGACGTGCTTCGGGAGGCTGCCCGCCGGGGACACCGGGTGATCCTGACCACGGACCACGGTTCGATCCTCTGCCAGCACCCGTCCACGGTCTTCGCTCGCAAGGACGCCACCAGCAACCTGCGCTACAAGTTCGGCCAGGATCTGCGCGCGAAGGACCGTTCGACCGCGTACGCCACACGCGACGAGAAGGACCTCCGTCTGCCTCCGGGCCGACTGGGCATGTCCTATCTCGTGGCCGTCGAGGATTACTTCTTCGTCTATCCGACGAAGCTGCGGGAATACCAGGCGCGCTACCGCAACTCCTTCCTGCACGGCGGCATCAGTCCGGAAGAGATGATCGTGCCGGTCGCGACCCTCACGCCGCGGCCCTGACCGGCAAGCCCATGCACCTCTACCGTCGGATCCTGGGCTTTCTGCGGCCTCACGCGGGCACCGTCGTTCTGGCCGTTCTGGCGAGCGCCGCCTTCGCGGTGCTGGACGCGACGGTCTTCGTTCTGCTCATTCCCTTCGTCGAGGCGCTCTTCGTGGGCGGCGGCGGAATCCCGGGCACGGCGAGCGTATCGCAGATGCAGCGGCTGCTCGACGCCACGGTGTACCGGTGGGTCGACCTCGACGGGGATCCGCTGCTCGCCATCCAGAGGATCATCGTCATCCTCATGTGCGTCTTCCTCGTGAAGAACGTCTTCGATTTCGCGAGGACGTATCTGCTCGCGCGCGCGGAGCAGGGCGTGAACCGCGACATGCGCAACGTGGTCTACGATCACATGGTCGGGCTCGACCTCGGCTTCTTCGGGCGCGTGCGCACCGGCCAGATCGTGAGTCGACTCACGACCGAGATCGAGCAGCTCCGCATGCTGGTAACGCGGGAGATGTCGCGCCTGCTGTCTTCCGTGTTCGAGTTCCTCGTGGCGCTCCTCGCCATGCTGCTCATCTCGTGGAAGCTCACCCTCGCCGCCTTCCTGGTGATCCCGGCCGCGATGGGCATCTGGGGCCCCCTGATCCGGGTCCTGCGGCGGCGGGATCGCCGCGTCCTGCACCTCGGAGCCGAAGTCAACGCGCACGTGCTCGAGACGATGAGCGGAATCCGACTGGTGAAGTCGTCGTCCGCGGAAGATCGTGAGCGGCAGCGCTTCCATCGCCTGACCACGGATTACTTCCGGAACTTCCTCCGGGCCGAGCGGGCGCGGGCGCTCGCCTCCCCCCTCACGGAGATGCTCGCCGCGATCGGGACCGTGGTCCTGCTCTGGTACGGCGCGCGCCTCGTCGTGGGCGGAGAGATCTCGGGTGCGCAGTTCGTGGGCTTCCTGGGGCTTTCGCTGAAGCTGTACTCGCCCGTCAAGGCCATGGCCAAGTTCCCCGCCACGGCGCAGCCGGGTCTGGTCGCCGCGGAGCGGGTCTTCGAATTTCTCGACACGCCCGTCGACATCGCGGATCGCCCGGATGCGAGGCCGCTCTCGGCCTTCGAGCGCGAAATCGCCTTCGAGCGCGTGGCCTTCTCGTATCGGGACGGTCAGACGGCGCTCGAGGACGTCTCGTTCACGGTGCCGCGCGGAACGGTCGTGGCGCTGGTCGGCTCCAGCGGGGCCGGAAAGAGCACCATCGTCGACCTCCTGAGCCGCTTCTTCGACGTGACCGAGGGCGTGGTCAGGATCGACGGCCACGACGTGCGCGACGTGCGCGTGCGTGACCTCAGGGCGCTCCTCGGCATCGTGTCTCAGGAGACGGTTCTCTTCCATGACACCGTGCGTGCCAACATCGCGTACGGACGGCCGGACGCGACCCCCGGGCAGATCGAGGCGGCGGCGCGTGCCGCGCACGCCCACGACTTCATCGAGAAGATGCCGCAGGGCTACGAGACGGCCGTCGGCGAGCGTGGTGTCGAGCTCTCCGGTGGGCAGAGGCAGCGCATCGCCATCGCGAGAGCGCTCCTGCGGGATCCACCCATCCTGATCTTCGACGAGGCCACGAGCGCCCTGGACACCGAGTCCGAGCGCCTCATCCAGGACGCGATCGAGCGTCTCCTGCAGGGACGCACCGTGTTCGTGGTGGCGCACCGGCTGTCGACGATCCAGCGGGCCGACCAGATCCTCGTGCTGGAGGAGGGCCGCGTCGTCGAGCAGGGCGACCATGCCGGCCTGCTGGCCCGGGACGGTCGGTACCGACGCCTGTACGAGATGCAGTTCGAGGGCAAGGGCGCTCGATGAGCCACGGCGCCGCGTCGGCCGTCCCTCTGCGGCACCGTATCGAGTACGCGGCATTTCGCCTGGCGCGGGCCTTCCTGACGGCGATGCCCGAGGGCATGGCGGTGCGCATCGGTGCGGGGCTCGGGCTCGTGGCCGGCAGCGTCCTGCGCATCCGCCGGTCGACGGTTCGGGAGAATCTGGAGATTGCCTTTCCGGGGCAGACGGCCACGTGGCGTCGGAGGGTCGCGCGCCGCTGCTACGTGCACCTCGGCCGGGAAGCGGTCTTCCTCATGCGCATGAAGCGGTGGTCGGCGGAGCAGGTCACCGAGCGGATGCGCGTGGTCGGGGCGGACACCCTCAGCGCCGAGGCAGGGCGCGGCCAGGGGATCGTGATCCTCTCCGCGCATCACGGGAACTGGGAGCTGGCCGGAGCGGCCTTGGCCGCACTCGGCTTTCCCCTCGACGTCGTCGGAAAGGGCATGACCAACCGGCTCTTCGAGGCGGACGTCTTCGAGACCCGAGAACGGCTCGGGATGCGTGTCATCGAGATGAGCGACGCGCCACGGACGGTTCTCCGCTCCCTTGGCCGGGGTCGCGTCGTCGCCATGCTGAGCGACCAGAACGCGCACCGATCGGGCGTCTTCGTCCGATTCTTCGACCGACTGGCCGCGACCCCCCGCGGTGCGGCGCTCTTCGCGATCCGCCGGGGCGCGCCGGTCTTCGTCGGACTCGCGACGCGCGAACCGGGGCGGGCTCAGCGCTACCGGCTCGAACTGCGTCGGCTCGAGTACGCCGTCACCGGTGATCGGGAGGCGGACACGCTCGCACTGCTGACCGCCTACCACAGGAGCGTCGAGGAAGCGATCGTCGCCGCTCCGGAGCAGTACTTCTGGCACCACAAGCGCTGGAAGACTCGTCCGCCGGAGGAACAGGCCGCGCCCAGCCAGGTTAGAATCCCGGAGAGCCACACCGCCCCGTGATCGCTCGGACTCCATCGTCCGGCGACACGCCGACCGAGCGAACCCTGCCGTGATCTACGTCTGCATCCCGACGCACAACGAGGCCGAGACGATCGGCGTCCTTCTCTGGAAGGTACGCAAGGTCCTCGGCGAGTTCGGTCGCGACTACCGCCTGGTGGTACACGACGACGCGTCGGACGACGAGACCGGCGAAGTTCTCCAGCGGTACCGCCGTACGCTGCCGCTGACCGTGCTGCGTTCGGAGCGTCGCATCGGGTACGGCTCTTCCGTGGAGAAGCTCCTGCGGCACGTGGTCGAGGAGGCCGCCTACCCGAAACGGGACTGTGCGGTGGTGCTCCAGGCCGACTTCACCGAGTCACCCGACCACGTCGTCTCGCTCGTCCGGATCCTCGAGGGCGGAGCCGACATCGTGGCCGGAAGCTGCGTCGAGGATGTGGAAGCGACGCCCCGGGGGAAGCGGTTCGCGCGCTGGGTGGTGTCGACGTTCCGCCGAGGGCTTCTCGCGGGGTCACCGGTGTCGGATCCGCTCGCAGGACTCCGTGCCTATCGGGTCATCGTGCTCAAGAAGGCCCTGCGCGATCGACCCGAGAGCGATCCCCTGGTGCTCGCGGACGGATGGGCAGCGAACCTCGAACTCCTCGGCAGGCTCGCGCCGCACGCGCGCCGCATCGCGGAGGTACCGTTCGACCTGCGCTACGACCTGCAGACCCGGCCGTCGCGATTCAGGCCGTGGAAGACGGCCGTGGACCTGGTGAAGCTACCGGGCTCCGTCTGGACGGCGCCGGGATCGGAGGCCGCGTGACGGCCTCGATCCGGTCGCTCGCCCGGGTCGGAGCCGCCGCGTGGACGTTCACGGTGGTCGCGCCGGGTGTCGCGGGCGCACAGCAGACCGCCCGCGACTCGATCTGGGCGGCGCTGCGGGCGGCCGATCCCGTCACGCCGGTACCGGTCGAGCTGACCGAAGCCGACGTGCCCGTGGACCCGCTGGCGGCGCGTGCGCCCTTCGGTCCGGGCGAATACCTCACCTACAAGCTCAAGGTCGGGGTCTTCTCGGTCGGAGAGGGATACATGGCCATCACGGGCCTCGACGAGCACGAGGAGAACCCGGTCTACAAGATCGAGATGGCGGTCCAGGGCAGCCTGGGCCCGGCGAAGGTGAACGACTTCTACCAGTCGTGGTTCGACGTCTCCACGCTCCAGACGTGGCGTTACGTCCGAGACATCGACGAAGTCGGCTACCGGAGCTACCGGCAGTGGGAGTTCCACCCGGACCGGATGGAGTGGGAACGCAAGGACGGGCCCGCGACCGGCGAACTCGGGTCCGCTCTGCCCATCGACGAGATCGCGTTCATCTACTTCGTGCGGACGCTGCCGCTCGAAGTCGGCAAGTCCTACACCTTCAACCGGTACTTCAAGAAGGAGGGGAACCCGGTGACGGTGAAGGTGGTGCGCAGGGAGCGCCGGGAGACCGAGGGCGTCTGGTACAACACGATCGTCCTGGAGCCCGAGATCAAGGCCGACGGTCTGTTCGGCGAGGGTGGCAGCGGCGAGATCCACCTCACCGATGACGAACGACGGATCCCCGTCTACGTGAAGTCGGACATTCCCATGTTTCCGGGCTCATTAACGCTTCATCTGCGCTCGATTCAGGAAGGGCACCCCCTGAATCCGGGGTCGCGGGCCGAGGCCAAGGCCGGCCGGGCCGAGCGGGCTGCGCAGGCCGATACCGTCGCCGCCCGCCGCTGACCCGGTTCAGCCCCTGGTCCCTCCAGGGCGCACGTACCGTTCCATCGCCAGCGCGACCTTCTCGAGCACCATGTCTTCGGTGACGCGCTTCATTCCGTCCCGGTACTCCGGCGCGGGAGGATACTCCTCTCCGGGGAACTCAGCGTACCCGTCCACGACGAGGTCTCGAAAGTTGCGGTACGGCCCGTAGCGCTTCGGGTTGGTGTAGCCGAACAGCCCCACGCACGGGGTGCCGAGGGCGTGGCCGAGGTGGAAGGGCCCTGTGTCGGGCGAAATGAGGAGCGCGCTGCCGTCCAGGATCCACATGAGACGGCGCAGGTCGTCGCCGATCGCGTCGACCACCCTGGCGTTGGTCTTCGCCAGGACCTCGTCCGCGATGGCCCGCTCCACCGGAGAGGGCCCGCCCACGAGCACCGGCCGCAGCCCATACTCCGCCTCCACGACGTCGAGCACGCGGGCGTATCCGTCGGCGCGCCAGTTCTTCTGCAGCTTGCTGGTGGCGACGACCATGGCGCAGGCCGGTCGGTCGAGGCCGTCGAAGAAGTTCCGCTGTGCGGCCCGCTCCTCGTCCGAGAAGCGGATGTCCCACGTCACGGGCTCGGGATCGACGCCCAGCCAGTGAAGAAACTCGAAGTACTGGTCCTGCACGTGCTGATGAGGGTGGGGCGGGATGCGACGGTTGGTGAAAAGCCACTGGGCATCCCGCGCCCGCGCGCGATCGAATCCGAGCTTCACCGTCGCGGGCGTGAGCGCCGCGATGAGACCAGCCTTGAAGTAGACCTGCAGGCCGATCAGGAGGTCGAAGTGACGACCCCGCATCTCGTTTCGCAGCTCCCGGTAGGCGTGGACGGCTCCGATCCCGCGCCGACGCCGGAAGATGATGAAGTCGTCGATGGCCGGATGGTCGCGCACCATCGCGTGCGGGACCGGCTGGATGACCCACGTGATGCGCGACTCGGGCCAGGACCGCCGGATCGCGTTCGCCACCGGGAGCACATGGACGGCGTCCCCGATGGCGGAGAGCATGACGATGCAGATTTCCGCGGGTGGAGGTCCCTGCCAGCCTGCCACGAGCCGGTCCGGACCGGTCACAGATCCTCCGGACGCTTCTCGAGGGCCGCCTGCACTTCCCGGTCGGAGAGGTGCTCCCCGGTGGGCGTGCCGATCTTCACGATGGATCGGGTGAGGCGTGCCGCCATGCGTTCCGCCGCGGTCTTCGATGGCCCGCGCAGGACGCGGGCCCGGTCCAGGTCGATCACCCAGCGGGTGCCGTCCGCTTCGAGCAGGATGTTGCGGGCGTTCAGGTCGACGTGGAAGATGCCGGCCCTGGCGAGCTCTCGCACCAGCTCGCCTGCCCCTGCCATCGCGACGAGCCACCCCCGCGTCCCGTCCTCCCGCTGAAGGACCTCTCCGAGGGTCGGCGCGTCGGGCACCCATTCCGTGACGAGGTCGCACCGGTAGTAGACCCCATCGGGGTACGTGGCTCCCGCCACCACCGCGGGCGTGCGGATCCCTCGGGAGCGAACGGCGATGGACGCTGCGAGCTCTCGGAACGGACGGGGGGTACCGGCGCGCAGGTACCGGTCCTCCATGTGCATCGCCATCGCTCCACCGCGCCGGTAGTGGCGGACTGCCCAGCGGTCGCGACCGTCCGGTCCCGCGGCTGGGGCCGGTACCGCGTGGACTTCGCCGCGACCGGCGAAGTCCCGCCGGTCGGAGCGGGCGGCGGCCCATGAGTGCAGCGTGGCCCCGGAAGCGAGCACCGACAGGGCCCATTCGGCCGCGGGCGACCACACGCGAGCGCGCGCGTCGCGATGACGCACGTCGACGTATCCGGCCGGGACGCCTTTCGGCCCGAGGGCACCGAGACGGGGGGCGGGCATCAGGACGACGCCGCGCCCTCGGGGACCTCCAGGAGGTGGATGCCCGGGCCGTCGAACGTCTGTCCCTTGACCCTCACGCGGAACGTATACTGGCCGGCCTCCGGGAAGACGACGCCCTCCATGGGCATGATGAGCTGACTGCGTGCTGGTGGCTGATCCGCCGCGGCACGATGGACCTCCGTCTCGCCTTCCACCGTCAACGAGACTTTTCCCCGATCGTCCTCCAGGTCCGCCTTGAAGAGATACCGGCCGTGGTCGTCCCGCTCCCATTCGAGGACCAGAACCAGCACCAGGCGATCCTGCCGGGCCGGGAAACCGGGTGCCGAGAGGTCGTGGAAGACGCCGTGCAGGTCCAGCCGGCCATCGGGTGTGGCCCGAGCGTCGTCACAAACGGCCGAGAATCGCAGGCGCATGCCTCAGTCTCCTGGAGTGCCCCATCCGCCGCCACCCGGCGAACGAATGCTGATGATGTCTCCCGCCTGGGCGAAGAAGGTCGTCTTGCCTTCGAGGAGCGTTTCGGTGCCGCCGCGGATCAGGACGTTCTCACCCGTCGCGCCATCCTCGCCGCCGCGAGCCCCCGACGGACCCACGACCCGCCGCTCGCACAGGAGCGCGACACGGGCGGGCCCCAGAACCTGAAGGTCGCGCCGGAGTCCGTCGCCTCCCCGGTGTCGGCCTGCCCCGCCCGTGCCACGCCGGATCCCGTACGCGGTAATGCGGAACGGATACGCGTGCTCCAGCGCCTCGACCGGCGTGTTCAGCGAGTTTGACATGTGGACGTGGACGCCGCTGAGGCCGTCGCCGCCCGGGCCGGCTCCCATCCCGCCCCCCACCGTCTCGTAGTACGCGAAGGCAGATCCGTCGCGGGGATCGGCTCCGCCCACCGTCGTGTTGTTCATGGTCCCCTGGGAGAGCGCGGGCATGAGTTCCGGCAGCGCGGCCCCGAAGCCGCGGAAGAGTACGTCGGTGATTCGCTGGCTCGTCTCCACATTCCCGGCCGCCACCGAGGCGGGAGGACCGGCGTTGACGAGGCTTCGTTCCGGGAGCACCAGGCGGACGGCGGACATCGAGCCGCCGCCGGCCGGAAGGGGTTCCCCCAGCAGTGCCTCGACGACGCACCGGACGACGTACCTCGTGGCGGACGACGTGATCGCCGCCACGGCGTTGACGCCGCCGGGAACCTGCGGGGCGGTGCCGGTGAAGTCGATGGTCAGCTCCGATCCGGCCAGCGTCAGGGTGGCACGAATCGGCACGGGACCGGAGCCGAAGCCGTCGTCCTCGATGAAGTCCTCGGCGGTCCACCGGCCGTCGGGGATCCGCTCGAGCCCCGCCTCGACGAGGCGGTCCGCGTACGCAATCAGCGCGTCCATGGCGCGAAGCGTCGCGTCCACGCCCCGCCGGCCGGCGATCTCGAGCAGCCGGGTGGCACCGGTGTGCAGGGCCGCGACCTGTGCGTCGAGGTCGCCCGCGCGCTCGACCGGCGTGCGCACATTGGCCAGCAGAGTCTTCCAGAGGTCGTCATTGCGCACCCCCCGGCGGTACAGGCGCACCGGGGGAATGCGGACACCCTCCTCGAAGATCTCCCGCGCCAGCGGCATCGACCCGGGTGTGGATCCGCCCACGTCGCTGTGGTGCGCCCGGGACGCGACATACCCGACGAGCGATCCTCCCGAGGTGTGCACCGCCGAGATCAGGGTGATGTCGGGAAGGTGCGTGCCCCCGCGGAACGGGTCGTTGAGGCAGACGATGTCACCGGGTTCGAGCGTTCCCAGCTCGCCGAGTGCGGCCTCGACGCTCATGGGCATGGCGCCCAGATGCACGGGCATGTGATCCCCGAGCGAGACCGCCTCGCCCGCCGGGTTGAAGAGCGCGCACGAATAGTCGCGCCGTTCCTTGATGTTTGGCGAGAACGAAGCCCGCTTGAGCGCGGCCCCCATCTCCTCGGCGAGCGCCGTGAAGAGGTGGCGGAAGACCTCGAGCTCGACGGCTCCCGGTCCCTGGGTCTGCGACACGGGCACTCCGGTTCAACTGTTTGCGATTCAGGGTTACGTTATACGGCTGAAGGTAAATGCACGACCCGGCGCGCTGAAGGCGCTCACGTGCTCAATCAATGTCAGGAGGACGATTTGTCCCACGAGAAGCTTCTCGAGCGCGCTCGAGACGAGTTGTTCAGCCATGTTCACCGGTGCGGCGTCCTGCAGGCCGCCGAGGAAGACCAGCGGCACTGGATGGACGAGACGATTGACTACATCGGGGAGCGTTATCCCGATCTGTCGGACGCCGACCTGCAGAAGCTGCACGCGATCGGCATCCGCTTCTGCAAGCCGGCCATCGCGCACGGCGCGAAGAACACGGCGAAGACGATGGAGAACGTTCCGGTCGGCTGACCGGCGTCCTCCGCCAGCCGGGTCACGGGGACGGGGCGCTTCGGGCGCCCCGTCCCCGTTTTTTTGTTGCCTTGGCGACACGAAGGTCGGCTGGCGCAATTTTTTCGGCCTACGTATACTTTGGCCCACTTTTTTCCGGCGACCGGATTTGTTCCGGGCCCACCGTGGCCCGCCCCGTGACGCCGAGCGCGAGAATAAGGGGCAGGCACTTGGTCGACGTACTGCAGCTGGACAACGACACCCATCTGCTGAAGCAGTATTACGCGGGCCACCAGATGGAATCGCCCAACGGGGGATTCCTCATCCTTCTGGGTGTTCGGCCAGCCGCCGACGGCACGGCCATGGGCATCTTCGAGTGCAGCGTCTCGTCGCTGCGGTACGAGCTGGTCATTCCCAAGGCGACCCGCACGGAACGCCGAAAGGTCCGAGACGCCATCGAGGCCGGAGAAGACCCGGACTGCCCGCGCCACGGACATGGGACGCGCCTCGTCCGGGCCGGGAAGGACCTGGTCTGCACGGCGTGCGGAGTCGCGTACGCGAAGGCCTGACGGCTCGGCCCCGATCGCCCGGGGCGGCTGTCCCACGGGCAGGCTGGTTCGCCCCTGCGGGCCGCATTAGGTTGTCTTGAAGCACCGTCGCCTTCGGGCTCGAAGCCGATTTCGTTCCCGAAGACCCTCCCCGACCCCGTAGAGAATCCAGGTATGCCCGAAGGGTTCCTCAGTTCGGAGGAATACGACGAGCAGGCGCACAGGCTCTACAACGACGGCGACTACGACGGGGCCCTCGAGATGCTCAAGGAGGGCCTGGTTCTCTACCCCAACGCCGTCGAACTCTACGTCGGTCTCGGGTACGCACGCCTCGCCCGAGAAGAGTACGCGTGGGCGCGACAGGCCTTCGGGCGGGCGGTACTGCTCGACGCGGCGCATGAGGACGCGCTCGTGGGGATGGGGGAGACGCTGCTCCGATTCGGGGAGCGTTCGGAGGCGCTGCGGCTCTTCGACCGGGTCGCGTCGATGGGGTTCGACGACGACATCGAGCTCATGCTCACCATGGGCCGCGCCCTGTATCGCTCCGCCATGTATGGCGAATGCCGGGACATCTTCGCCAGGGCGGCCGCGAGCCGTCCGGAGAGCGCGGAGGCCGCGGCTTCGCTCGGCTACGCACTGCATCGCCTGGGTGACGAAGTGGGGGCCGGACGGCAGATCCGGCGGGCGCTGCGTCTCGATGCCGACCTGCACGAGGCCCGTGTCTACCTCGGCCACCTCCTTTACGACCGGGGAGACTGGGAAGGGTCTCTTCGCGAACTCGAGCGGGTTCCGCCCTCGGAGCACTGGGACCCGCTCGCCGTCTGGCGGCTCATGGAGCTCAAGCGCACGCTCTGGCATCTGGAGTCCGGAGACGCGCGGCTGGCGCCCTGGGAACAGCGGCTCCGCGAGCTCGAGGAGTTCGACGATCCCATCGATCGGCTGCTCGCAGACGTTGAATCCCGGATGGGCGGTGCCGACCCGGACGACTATTTCGATCCGACCCAGCTCGAGCTGTTCGAGAGGCCTTCAGAGCCCGGTGCCACTCGGGTCATTCGCCTCGCGGACGGTCATCTGCTCCGGGGAGACTGGCAGGACATCGTGCGCCAGATGAGGGACCATGCAGGCTTCAACCACGAGTCCCTTCAGCAGTTCATGCGCCGGTTCGCCGAGCGCTGGCACGAAGACGACGGAGTGGAGATTCCGTTCACCGATCCCGAGACGTTCCTCCGCGCGGCCGTCCGGGCCGGGCTCATCCGACTCGAAGTCGAGGAGTAGTCACCGATGTCCGATCAGGTTCTCGAGCGTTTCCACCGTACGCTGATCGAGGAGATCCGGACCCAGCGCCCCGAGTATCTGTTGTCTCCGTTCACCGTGGCCGAGATCTATCAGAATCTCGCTCCCTACGGCACCCATCGAGATCGGATCGGGGTCGAGATCAACGGAGACTACGAACACGCCCTGCTTCGGCTGCTGGCCGGGGAAGGCGGATATCTGATCCTCGATTCCGAGGCAGCGCTGCGGGAGATCCGCTCGGAGCTCGAAACCCCGAATCCGAACACGGCACTCTACCGCGAGTTCGCCGCAGCCGACGTCAGGCTCGATCGGGCCTACCTTGACCCGGCCTCGAGCACCGTCTTTAAGGCGCCCGAACTGGTGCCTGCCTTCGAAGCCGAAGATCCCGCAGCCATCGCCAGGCTGGCCCCGTCTGAGAAGACGGTCTCGTCCTCGATCGAGATCGTGCCCCCGGGGGCCGACCTCTTCGGGGACGCGCCGAGCGATCCGCCTCCCGTCTTGCGGAAGCCTCCGGCGCCATCCGCGCCCCGTGCCCCGCTTACCCCGGAGTTCGTCGACGCGGTGCCGGTGCCTTCTCGCGCCGAAGGCAGGCCGGGCACCGCTCCGGGGGCGGAGGGGGCGGAGGCGTGCCCGTGGTGCAGCGAGTCGCTCCCACGCCGCGCCGGCGTGAACTTCTGCCCCTTCTGCGGTTCGGACCTTTCGCTGGTGCCGTGCCGCGACTGCAGCGCGGCGCTGGAGTTGGGTTGGCGATTCTGCGCCTCGTGCGGGACCGGGGTCGAAGCCTGACCCGTCGCGGGGAGCAGGGCCGACGTCGGAG